>Ga0182737_1000958_pt1 | contig 32336 bp, 28 predicted proteins | sample eDN5th30CBELigOP_FD_128878 | JGI IMG/M metagenome (GOLD analysis project Ga0182737, IMG submission 128878) | Enriched Organic Plus compost microbial communities from Emeryville, California, USA - eDNA 5th pass 30_C BE-Lig OP (version 2) (version 2) ... | reverse complement strand
GGCCGCGCGGAGCGGGCGCATCGTGTAGTGCCGCCAGGCGCTGCCGCACGGCTGTGTGACCGATTGTGCCGAGCCACGCCGGCAGTTCGGGCGCACCACTCGTGATCGTCCGACGCTGCACGAGCGGACGCACGATGTGCGCACGCGCCGCACGCCAGAAGGAGACACGCCCTGCAATAGACCACTGTGCAAGCTCGCGCATCGCCCCGATCACACGCCCCGCCATGACCAGGTCGGGGATGTAGGACAGATTGCCGAACAGGTAGTGATCGGAACCGAAGCCGGAGAGCAGCACCCGACCACCCGCGGATCGCACGACATCACACACGCGGTTGTCGCGTGCATAGAACGAATAGAGCGGATGCGGCTGATCGGTCACCGGCGGGCCGCTCTCTTCTTCTCGCCATGGCCAGTAGTCGACAACCTTCTCGTTTCGCAATCCGTGCTGTTCGACGACGAGATCCGAGTACGGTGTTTCATCGCCATCCCCGAGCGAATCGACGACCGTCACGGTTCCGCCCAGCCGCGGCAGGCTGCCGAACCGTTCCTGTTCGGCCACGCACACGACGGAGGACGAATCGAGTCCGCCGGAGAGTTGCGACCAGGTTCGTGTCGGTTCGTCGAGCCGGCTGTGCACCGCATCTCGGAACAGTTCACCGAACCGTTGCACCTGCTCGCGCTCATCTCCGCCTTCACCCGGCTCGAACCCGGCAGCGTCCCAGAACCGGCGTTCGGCCGGAACCGTTCCTCGCTGCTGCCGAATCACACCCGGCGATAGTGCTTCGACACCCGCCCAGACCGTGCGGTTCTGCTGCTCCGCGCCATACAGGAACTGGGCGAGGTATTCACGATCGTAGTTGCTTGGATCAGCGAGAACCGAAGCGCGGGACGACGCCAGCACGAGGTCGTTCGTGTTGCGGAGGAAAAGCGACTTCACGCCAAACGCATCGCGCGCTGCAACCAGCTTCTGCGCGCGTGCGTCCCAGATCACGAAGCCAAAATCGCCGACCAGCTTCTCGATGATTTCGGTACCGCGTGCATCCACCGCGGCGAGCACGAGCTCGAGGTCGCTTGCGGGCCGCGGCAGAGCATCGGCGTAACATTCGATTTCCGCGCGATCGTCAAGCCGCACATCACCCACGGCGATCAGGTTGCGGTAACGTGCGCTAAGCGGACGCATCGTGTGATCGTCGGTAGCGAATACGGCAGCGAACGGCCCTTCCGTAATCGATTCGTAACGCCGATCGCGTGGCATCTGCGCGAGTTGCGCAAACAACTCACTCTTTCGCAGCGGCTCGCCCGACGGGCGCCAGGCACAGAAGAAGAGGTTCATACCGCAAACTCCTGAACCGGCACAAACTGCCGAATGATTTCTTCACGTTCGTTGAGCGGCAGGCCGCGATACTCAACCCAGGCATGCGCGTTGAACGGATACGGCTGAACTCCGAGTCGAAGCTGGGCATCCACCCCGCGGCGGCGCAGCAGCAGATACAGGACGAGTGACTGTTCGAGGCACAACGCGCGCCCCGGGTAGAACGCCGCGGCTACCGTCACCGTGTGCGCCGTACGCTCCAGCATCCCGAGCAGCGGCTGCTCGACCACCGGCTTGCGCGCAGACAGTCGACGCACAAATGCAACTGACCTCGCGAAGCCGAAGATGCGCAGCGCGAGGTCAGTTGCCGCGAGCGCCGCGAATGCTGTGATCACCGATGGCGACCGTGTCGCCGTTTGCCGCTTCATGCCGCAACCTCCAGCAGCCGGCGCTTCAACAGCGCGTTCAGAATGCGGTCAACGTCGTTTTCGATCTGACTGCGGGGGGCGGAGTACTCCTCAGCAAGTTGATCGACGATCCGGTCCCGCCCCAGGCCCTGCCCCGCCAGTCGCCAGATCTCCCCACCAACTTCATCGAGTCCGAAGTAACGTCCGCCCGAGGGGTCGAGAAGCACCGTTCGGGTACCGTGCACGACAGCATGGACGTGCGTGGCAGGAACGAGCCGGCTCACGGCGCTTATCTCGGCGGTAGGCTTGCGTCTTAGCAGAGACAACATTTTTCGGCACCCGTTCCGGCTTGGAAGTTCGCGTGCGATTACCTTCGCACGTGGAAGAAAACCTACCATCGATTCACCTCCGCATGTTCGGATTTTTGTCAGAGTTTTGTCAGAGTATTGCGGCGCGAAATGCGCCATTTGTGGAAAGATGTGGCGAGATGTGGCGAAGTTGTGGCGAACACTCTCCTACGACGTGTCGACCAGCCGGTACCCCGACTTCCAAACCGTACGCAGGTACACGGGATTTGACGGATCAGGCTCGATCTGCGCGCGAATGTCCGCAATGTGCGTGTCCACCGTGCGGCTTGCGATTTCCGCATGATGGCCCCACACCTCGCGCATCAGTTCCGCACGCGACAGGACTTCACCACGCTTGCGCACCAGCGCCGCCAGCAGATCAAACGAGCGCGGCGCCAGCTCGACCGGGCTGCCGGCTACGCGCACGATCCGCTGGTGCAGGTCGACTTCCACGTTTCCGAACGTTTCCGTCTGGGATGGAACTGCAGGAGAGGATTCCGCTGCAGTTGATCGGTTGCGCCTCAGCAGCGCTTCCACGCGTGCCAGCAACTCCAGGATGCTGAACGGCTTGGTAACAAAATCGTCCGCTCCGATCCGCAGCCCGCGAACCTTGTTCGCTTCTTCACCGGCCGCACTCAGGATCATGATCGGCACGTCGCTCCCCGATTCGCGGATTGTACGTAACACGCGAAATCCGTTGGGATCGGGAATCCCGAGATCGAGCAGAATCAGGTCGGGGGAAAAACTTTCGGCGAGAGCGAGCGCACTGTGGCCGTCATGTGCGACAGCCACTTCATAACCATCTATCTCGAGGTTGTTGCGAAGACCGTAGGCGAGGTCTGGATTGTCCTCCACCACCAGAATGCGCGACATCGTTCTCCTTCACGCGGATAACTCATGCGACAGCCCAGCCGCCAGCAGCTTCCTCCGCGCGAAGGTACGCTTCCGGGAACTCTACGACAATCCGCGCCCCGCCACCCGGCGCACTTTCCGCTCGTGCGTTGCCGTGCAGCAGCGAGGCCAGCTCGCGCACGACCGCCAGACCGATGCCGGTGCCGAGAACCTTGCCTCCCACATGCATTGGACTGCGGTAGAACGACTCGAACACTCGCTCCCGCTCCCTGACCGGGATTCCGGGCCCTTCATCATCCACCCACAGCCGCGCCACGTTCCCGAACAATGCCAGCCCAACGTAGATTCGCTGGCCCGCAGGCCCGTACTTCACCGCGTTGTCCAGCAGATTGTCCAGAATGTGTTTCAGCGCGGTCGCATCGATGTTCGCAACGAGCCGTTCTTCCAGTTCCAGCCGGAACTCGACTTCCTTCGCGCGCGGCAACTGGCTGAACCGGTCCACCGTCTCCCGTACGACAGGAGCCAGTGGCATCGCGGTCGGTGTGACCTGCGCAACGCCGCGCTCCTTGCGCGACATCTGCAACACGTTCTCCACCAGATGCGTCAGCCGCCTCGCCTCCTGGTCGATGATCTCCAGCGAGCGACGCCGCTCCGCATCGTTACGGACCCGCCCGAGCAGCAGCATCTCCGTGAACATCCGGATCTGCGCCAGCGGCGTCCGCAACTCATGCGAAACACCCGACACGAAATCCGCTCGCGTCTCGGCCAACTCCGTCTCGCGGCGCAGCAGCACCAATGCCGCAAAAATGAGAATGCTGGTCAGCACCATCAGCCCGATGAACAGCGGCAGCCTGGAGCCCGGTACTTCCCCACCCGCCAGCAACGGCACCGACTCGGGTGTGATCGCTGCCTTTACGGTCATTCCTGCGAAGAAAGCCGGCAACTGCTGCGAGCCCTCATACTTGCCGGGCTGCGTTGACCAATCTCCAATTTGTTCGCCAGAGACGTTAAATACGGCAATAGCGAAGCGCTCTGCTCCCTCAGAACTATGCGCGACTCCCGGCAATCGCAAATTGAATGTATCAGGTGGAATCAGAAAATTCGTAATACGATTACGTGGAACAACATACCCGATAATCTCAGATGGCTCACTATCAACGTTGATGGTGGCAACGTAAACGAATAGCAGCTTTAAGTCGGGATGTTCAGCCAGTCCGAATATTGCATCCGCGCTGAGGGGAGCGTGATACTCACGAACCGTTCTAATAAGCCACGACTTCACATAATCCGGATATGTCTCCCCTGAGTAGTAGAGGGTCTCAGTTTGCGAGCTATACCGGAATCGGCTTTGGATCCCATCCAGTGGATCACAGGCGCATGCCACTGGAGTGCCAGGTCTCACGTTGATCTCTGGCACAAACGCCTCGGGGTAATCCTCTCTCGCTTGTAGCGAAAGAGTATTGTAGATCATCGAATACGCGGCTTCCGAACTCGCCTGGACGTAGCGCTCGGCGGCGAACGACGCGTACTCGCGAAGCATGGTCTCGACCGCTTCACGATGGGCCTTGGCCGCACCCTGTGCCTGATGCGTCAGCACAGCCGTGATCGCGAGCGTAACCAGCAGCAGAACAACCAGCACTGCTGACTGCGTTCGACCCGATCGGGGGCGAGACAAGGGTCCTTTGGCCAATCGAGACCTGGGCACGAGTTGAGCTAGTGATCCGTTCCAATAAATGCCGCACAAGCGCTCGCCCGTCAAGCCCACTTACCCCACCGCGCCCTGCCATTTTCCTGCAAACTCGCCTCGCTTGCGCGCACGCGCCTCAAACCCGACCCTTCTTCGCCGGTTCACCGCGGAACCGCGAACACACTCGAACGATCCTGTGAGTCGACCATGACCGCTCCTGACCCGATGCACTGGAGGGAAGAGTTCCCGATCCTTTCCAGGAAGACCTACCTGAATTCCTGCTCGCTGGGCGCGCTGTCCCGGCGCGCGGAAGCCCGGATTTCGCAGTTCCACGACGACTGGCACCACCACGGCGCCTCGGCCTGGTACGAGACCTGGGTCGGCCGGATCGAGGAACTGCGGGGGCGAGTCGCGGGCATGCTCAACACGCGCGCCAACGAAATCGCCATGACCCACAGCACGTCCGCGGCGCTGAGCAGCCTCGGCTCGGCGCTGGACTACGGAAAGCGCAACCGGATCGTGGTCGCCGAGCTCGATTTCCCGACACTCGTCTACCAGTGGATGGTGAAACCCGGGGTGGAAGTGGTGCGCGTCCCCTCCGATGACGGCGCGACCGTAGACCCGGCCCGGTTTGCGGAAGCGATCGATGAGCGCACGCTCGCGGTGGCGACCAGCCACGTGTTCTATGCGACGGGAGCGATCCAGGACGTGAAGCGCCTCGCCGGCCTCGCACACGCGGCGGGTGCACTGATGGTGGTCGACGGCTACCAGGCGCTCGGGCAGATCCCGGTCGACGTGCAGGCCGACGACGTCGACGTATACATGGGCGGGCCGCTGAAATGGCTGCTGGGTGGCCCGGGGCTGTGCTACATGTACGTGAAGCAGGACCGGATCGCGGAGCTCACGCCAACAATCGCGGGGTGGTGGGCTGCGCGTGACCAGTTCGGATTCGACAACACGCACTTCGAATTCCGTGACGATGCGCGGCGCTTCGAACTCGGAACACCGGCCGCGCACATGATCCACTCGGCACTGGGCGGACAGGAGATCATCGACGAGGTGGGCGTGCCGGCGATTCGTCAGCGCAACGCAGCATTGACCGAGCGCCTGATCGAGCGCGCACGTGCGGCGGGCTTCCGCATCCGAGGTGCGGCGTCGCCGGAATCACGCTCGGCCATCGTCATGGTTGCACACGAGGACCCGCGCGGCGTGGTCGAGCACTTGGCCGAACGCGGCATCATCGTCGACCACCGCCCCGGCCACGTCCGCATCTCGCCGCACTTCTACAACACGGAGGCCGAGGTCGACCTGGTCATCGACGAGCTGGTCGCGTGGAGGAAGCCGTGAAGATCAGCGAAGCGCAGCAGGCGGTCGACGCATACATCGGCCAGTTCAAGGCCGGCTACTGGCCGCCCCTGACAAATCTCGCGCGCCTCGTGGAGGAAGTCGGTGAACTCGCGCGCGAACTGAACCACCGCTACGGCCACAAGCCCAAGAAACCCGACGAACCCGAACAGGACCTCGCCCTCGAACTCGCGGACATCCTGTTCGTCATCGTCGCGATCGCCAACGAGCAGAAGATCGATCTCGAGGACGCATTCCACCGCGTCCTCGAGAAGTACGGCGTGCGCGACGCCGACCGCTGGGAACGCAAGTAGTCACGGGGCGGCACTGAGGACATCGCCACGCTGCGCACGCAGCACATGCACTCAGCCACGCCCCGCCGCCTCAGAAACGCCACGTCTCCGGCCACGCCCCGCCGCGCCCGCGCCCGCGTCCGCGCCCCTAATGGCCACGCCGCCTCGGGAACGCCCCGTCCCCAGCCATGCCCCGCCGCGCCCGCGCCCGCGCCCGCGCCCCAAATGGCCACGCCGCTTCCGGAACGCCCCGTCCTCAGCCGTGCCCCGCCGCGTCCGCGCCCCAAATGGCCACGCCGCTTCCGGAACGCCCCGCCGCGCCCACGCCCGCGCCCTCAAGCGTGCTCGCGCAGCCACCACGCCGCAATCACCATCGCGTGGAAGATGCGGCCGTCAATTATCGCACAATCGACCTCCGATGCGTGCATCTGCAGCACGTGCACATCCTCCGCCTCATCCTGCTCCGGCGCTCCTGCTTCGACACAATCATGGGCGAGCACGACGGCGAGCGTGTTGGTGTTGATGGCCGGATCGGGGCGAATCACTGGCAGCAGCTCAAAGCGATCCGCGGCGTATCCGGTTTCCTCGCGCAGTTCACGCTTTGCCGCGGCGATCGGGTCTTCGTCCGGCTCCATGATGCCGGCGGGAAATTCGAGCGAAACCGCTTCCGCTGCATGCCGGTACTGCTCGACCATCAGCAACTGTCCATCGGGAAGACTCGGAATGACGATGACCCAGCGCGGCACATCGACCAGGTGGAAATTGTGTTCGACGCCGGTACGCGGGGAAACCGCACGTCGCCGGCGAACGCGAAAGATTTCGTAATCCGCGATCACGTCTTCACGCAGCGTGACCCATGGCTGCGGCCCGCTCATCGGCAAACCCTCACGCTGATCCGACGCTCGCATCCAAGGCAGGACATCGACGGCAGTTGGTTCATCGCGAAACCTCGATCACGACTTTTCCGAACTGCCGTCCTGCTTCGATGCGTTCGTGTGCTTCGCGAATCTGTTCGAGCGGCAGCACGACATCGACGACCGGCTTCAGCTTGCCCGAAAACACGAGTCCCATCACTTCGCGGAATTCCTCCGGTGTGGCCATGGTCGTGCCGATCACTTCGAGTTGTTTCCAGAACACGTGGCGCAGATCGAGTTCGACGCGCGGGCCCGTGGTTGCACCGTAGATGACGATGCGCCCGAGTTTGGCCAGGCAGCGGGTATTCTGTTTCCAGGCGGCTTCGCCGACCGAATCGAAGACCAGGTCCACGCCGCGCTTGTTGGTGCGCTGCCAGAGCTCCCGGCTGTAGTCGCTCGTCGCCCGATCGTAGACGTGATCCGCGCCGAGCGCGCGCACCCGCTCGAGGTGGTCGGTCGTGGTGACCGCGTGCACTTCCGCGCCGATATGTTTCGCGATCTGGATCGCCGCGGATGCGACTCCCCCGGATCCCCCGGTCACCAGCACGGCCTCGCCCGGCCGCAGCCGGCCGCGCGTCCGGATCCCGCGCCAGGCGGTCAGGAAGGCGAGGGGCGCGGCCGCGGCGGTCGCGAAGTCAATGGAATCCGGGATCCGGAACAGGTTGGCCGCCGGCACGACTGCGTATTCGGCGAGTCCGCCCTGCAGGTGTTCGCCAATGATCGCGTAGTGATCGCACAGGTTGGGCTCACCGCGCCTGCACCACTCGCAATGCCCACACGAGATCGACGGATCGATCACCACGCGCGCGCCCGGTTCCCAGCCGTCGACGCCCGGCCCGAGCTCGCGCACCACCCCGGCGATATCGGATCCGCCGATGTGGGGCATGGTCGTTTCGATCGGCAGGCCGCGGCGCACCCAGACATCGAGGTGGTTCAGTGCGGAGTTCCGGACTTCGATCAGGACTTCACCGGGTCCCGGCTTCGGCGTCTCGACGCTCTCGATTCGCAGAACCTCGGGCCCGCCGAATTCGTGGAAAACTGCTGCTCGCATGGACTCCCCTGGGTTGCCGAAAAGCGGACGATACGGCTGGCAGCCGCGCCGCGCGAGTCGTAGCTTCAGCCATGCCTGATGATGAACGCGACGACCTTTACCGCGAACTCGAGCGCCGTGCGCTCTTCGACCTGCCGGAAGAAGACGAAGAAGCCGGCGAACTGATCGATCTGGTCGATGCCCTGACCGGCGAGGGCGGCGAGAAAGCGATCGCCGATCTCACGCTCGCGGGCTACATCGCGGAGCACGATCGACCACCCGCGTTCGAGGGTGTCGATGGGCAGCCGTACACGATCGCGGTGGACACGGAAGCCACGGACGAGCCCGCCCGGCCGTACGCGGCTTTTTTTGTCTTCATCCGCTGGGCCGCAACCGGCGCCGGCATCATGGGCCACGTGGAATCCCGTGACGTCGCATGGGGCAACACCGAGGAAGAAGCCCGCGCCGCGGCGAACGAACTGACGCTTTACGAGATCAAGGCGGAGCTCGATGCTGCGATCCGCAGTCGAGCGGCTGACCTGGAGGACTGACGTGCTTAGAGAAGGGCTGATCTACCTCAGCGAAAATCCCACGGCGCGGCGCTTCGTGCGCAGAGCGCCGGGCGCGCGCACCATGGCCCGCCGTTTCGTCGCCGGCGAAACCATCGACGACGCGATGAACGCGGCGCGTGCGCTCAACCAGAGCAACATGAGCGTGACGCTCGACTACCTCGGCGAATCGGTCCGCAACAGGGACGAGGCCCGCGCCGCCGCCGAAATGTATCTCCAATTGATTCAGCGCATCGTCAACGACCAGCTCGATGCGAATGTCTCGCTCAAGATGACCGCGATGGGACAGGACATCGACGAGGGATTCCTGGATGAGAACCTCGGTCGCGTCCTCGACCTCGCGCAGCAGAACGACATGTTCGTTCGGTTCGACATGGAGTCGAGCGCGTATACGCAGCGCACGCTCGACTACTTCTACCGTCTCTGGAACGGCGGCAGGCGCAACATCGGCGTCGTCATCCAGTCGTACCTGCGCCGCAGCGCCGGCGACATCGAACGCCTGAACCAGGACGGCGTGCGCGTCCGCCTGTGCAAAGGCGCCTACAAGGAACCGGCGTCAGTCGCGTATCCGGAGAAGTCCGACGTCGATGCGAACTACGTGAAGCTCGCGCAGATGCTGCTCGACCACGGCACCTACCCGGGTTTCGCCACCCACGACGAGAACATGATCCGCGCCGTCCGCGAATACGCCTCGAAAATCCGGCGCGACCCCTCCACCTTCGAATTCCAGATGCTCTACGGCGTGCGCCGCGACCTGCAGCAGAAGCTCGCCGCCGCCGGCTACCGCCTGCGCGTCTACGTGCCGTTCGGCGAGGCCTGGTACCCGTACCTGATGCGCCGCATGGCCGAACGTCCAGCCAACCTGTTCTTCATCGTGAACGCGGTGGTCCGGGAGTCGCCGTTCAGGTTCCTGCTCGGGAAATAGCGCCGCTGCCAGTTGCGGCCGCTGAGCAGACGCGCCTGGGGTACTTGTGTGCAATCAGGCGCAACGCTCCGATCGCCTGAAACCGCCACGCAGCCGCGCGGCTCAGGAGCTTTGAATTCGCCTGCGGGTACGAACACTCATGTCATTTCTTCGCGTCACCGAGATTTTCCACTCGATCCAGGGCGAGAGCACCTGGGCCGGCCTGCCGTGCACCTTCATCCGCCTGACCGGCTGTCCGCTGCGCTGCACCTGGTGCGATACCGAGTACTCCTTCCATGGCGGCGAGCGCATGGAACTCGAAGCGATCATCGCGAAGGTCGAGGAGTACGGCACGCGCCTGGTCGAACTCACGGGCGGTGAGCCGCTCATCCACCGCAACGCGTTCGTCCTCGCCGAGCACCTGCTCGATCTCGGCTACACGGTCCTGGTCGAGACCAGCGGCGCTGTGGATGTGAGTCCGCTCGACGCGCGCGCGCACAAGATCATGGATCTGAAGTGCCCGGGCTCGGGTGAGGTTTCGCGCAATCTCTGGTCGAACCTCGAGCACCTGACCGCTCGCGATGAAATCAAGTTCGTGATCAGGGATCGTGCGGATTACGAATGGGCGCGCGATATGATCGCGCTGCATGGGCTGGACGACCGCGTCCGGGATGGCTCCCTGCGCGCGCTACTTTTTTCGCCCGTCTGGGACGCCGTCGACTTCAAGGACCTCGCCGAGTGGGTGCTGGAGGACCGCCTGCCGGTACGATTCCAGATTCAGTTGCACAAGCTGATCTGGGGCGCGCACGTCCACGGCGTCTGACCACGTTCCGCGCTACGCGGCCACGGTACGGGTGATCAGATCGCCAGGTTCACGGCTTGACCAGGTGCCGCGCTACCCGGCGCGGCACTGATCCATCCGTACCAGGCGGAATCCGGCATCCTGCCGCGCAGGTGCGGCCTCTGTAACCGCCTGCACCTGCTCCCACAGCGGGGTCAACGCCGCGTCCAGTACTTCCTCGCCAGGATCTGCCCACGGTCCCCGGTAAATCTTGCGGACCATCCAGTCGCGACCATCCCGCCCGAATTTCTGCTCCGCGTCGCGCAACGCCGCGCCGCGCGCCCGTGCGGCCACCGCCGCGATCGTGATCTTCCGGCGGGCGATCTCGAGTTCCGGGTCGAACGGGACGAGCGGACTCGTGCAGCGCGCGCGGGAAATCGAGCCGAGCGCGGCATCGCGGGCGTGTTCGACCGCCGCGAGCCGGCTCGCCGGCGTGACGGTGCTGAGCGCCGGTGCGCCGTTTGTCTCGAGCACCTGGCGAACCAGGTCGTAGGCGCGCAGCGAGCGACGACTGCCGTACGCCTGGCGGAACGCATCGCGCTGCTCGCGATAGATCGGCGCCAGCTCGTCGAGCACACCCATGAGCGCATCCCCAGCGGAACCGGTCACATCCGGCGGCCGCACGGTTCCGTATCCGGTCAGCAGTTCATCCTGCACGGACGAGACATAGCCATTCAGGCGGCCATCGCGCGCTAGCGAAACCGCCACGTACCAGTCGACCCCGCGCGCGAACACTTCCGCCGGTCGGCGGTCGTGTGCGGTCGGAACCGGGTTGTTGGTCATCAGCGTGGCCGCGCGCAGGTCGCGCATGTGACTGGCGATCATGCCTTCGCTCGAACGTGTCGCGCGGTCGGTCGCGTAGTCGCCGCGCACACGGTAGCGCCGCAGGGCGACCTGCCAGTCGACGTCGTGCGCAACTTCGTGCGCGATCGTGCCGGCACCCGTGGTCGGCGGCAGCACCAGCCGACGCGGCGTCGGCTCGTGCATCGCCAGCGCCCCCGTGCTCCCGGATGTACTCCCGAAGTGTACGCTGAGTCCGCGCAGATTCAGAGCGGGCATGACCCGCAGCATGTCATCCAGCGAACGCGCCAGCATCCGGCGGTAGTAGGGCCGCCAGGGCGCCGGCACCGTGCGATCGAAGCTGACTTCGGCCAGCCCGTAACGCTCCTGCAACGCCCGGGGTCCCGGTCCGCCCATCGACGGGTACCAGACTTCTTCCTGGGCATACGAGCGCAGCGATACCGCCGCGAAAAGGTCCGCCCGCGCGATCGCGGCATCCCATGGCGACACGCGCTCGAGCAACGCACGCTCCGCGATGTAGCGCTCCTCGCTGTACGCCACCGTGTTGAACCGCTCACGCGTCCGCTTCTCTTCCGCCGGAAGGAAGGGCTGCGTTGCGGCTTCGCGGGCAAGCTGACGCGCCGCGATGAACACCGGTGTCTGCGGTGGCTGGTCGAGTTCGATAGCCGCCTCGAGGAGTTGCTCCGCCGCACGCGGGCTCAGCAGCGTGTGTATCGGGTCGATGCTGCCGGAAGGCATGCGTTGCGATGCGGCGAACCGGCCGCTCTGTTCGCGCAGTGCATCGGCCAGCTCGAGCGCGAGCGCGACGGACTCCTTCTCCTGCTTCGCGGTCACGCCGACCATGCGCGGCTGTTCAACCTGAAACCGTCGACTGCGACGCCACTGCCGCAGCAGGACCAGCGGGTCCTCGTGCGTGCGCGAAGCCGCGTCGAGCAGCGCCAGCGCGTCACGACGCGCGACGATCCGGTCGTGGACCAGCGCCGCCGCACGCGCCGCGAGCGATTGTGCCTCCACCGAGACCTGGTCTTCGGCCGCCGCAAGGCCGTACGCGATTCGTACCGCTTCCTCTCCGGCCCGCGGATCGTCTGCTTCGCGAATCGTTCGTTCGATCCGGTCGCGGTGCCACCGGCCGATCCCGGGCCAGGCGTGCACGCCGAAGGTCCCGACGCGATCGAGCGCGGCCGGATCGATATGGTAGGCGTCGCCGTCCATGACGCGCGCAAGCAGCGCCCACGCGACCTGCGCACGGGTGCTGTCCGCGAGCCGCGGGTCCGCAAGTGCGTAGTCAATCAGCCGGAACGGACTGCCGAGCCCCAGCTCCAGCCGCTCCAGGTACCCCAGCGAAACCGCAGCTTCCCGCGAGGTATCGGCCGCGGCGGTCCACTCCTGTTCGAAGAGCGACCCGCGTTCGAGTTCGCGACGCACGCTCCCCGCGAGCTGGCGCTCGTCGGCGGGCTGACACCCCGCGACCACCAGCACAAGTACAGCAAGAAACCGAAGGAACCTGTGAGCCTGCATCATCTTCAACGCAGCCTTTTCCGGGATGCCTCCTCGATGGATCGACGCAGTCGTGGCCAGACATGCGTCGCATTGCTCAGGAAATTCGCGCGCAACTCGGGATTTCGTGCGAGGAACGACCAGACCGGCTCGCCCGCCTTGAGCGTATTGCAGGCAACACAACACGTGACCAGGTTGCCATCCGACTGATCGCCGCCGCGCACACGTGGCTGCACGTGATCCAGCGTCAACTCGTCCGGCCGAAACTCCCGGCTGCAGTAGACGCAGCGATACGCGTCACGGCGAAAAATCCGCTCGCGCCGGCTGTCCGCGCCGGTCCGGGAATTTCGGTTCATATGCCTTACATACACGGCGTGCCAGGGCTTGGTCCGCCTGATATGTTCCGGATCAGTCCCGGCTGTTCAACAGACCAACTGCAGAAATGTTCGATTCACGAATTCACATGCTGGCCGATACGCTCGCACACCGTCCGGCCGCTGCCGAAATACGATCCCCCGAAACACGCGAAGCTGCTGTCGCACTGCTGCTCCGCCCCCGCGAGGAACTCGAACTGCTGCTGATCAAGCGCGCCGAGTACGAGCGCGACCCCTGGTCCGGCCACATGGCCCTGCCCGGCGGTCGCAGAGAGCCCGACGACCCCGACCTCCTCGCCACCGCCATCCGTGAGACCCACGAGGAGACCGGGATCGACCTGAAAATCGCCACCCCGCTCGGCCCACTCGACGAGGTCGCCCCCCGCTCGCCGCGCCTGCCCCCCATCCTGATCTCGCCCTACGTGTTTGCCGTGCCCGAAAGCACCGAAGCGCTGGAGCTCTCACGGGAAGTCGACGCCGCCATCTGGATCCCGACCTCGGCGCTCCGCGCACCCGGCGCGGTCAGTGAGTTATTGATTCAGTTCGAAGGCGGGGATCGCGCATTCCCTTCACTGCGCTACGGCGAGTACGTGATCTGGGGACTGACGCACAGGATCCTGCTGACCTTCTTCGATGTGCTCGACTCGATCGGAGCTTAAGAAGTATAACACGCTCTCGCTCTCCCTCTCGCTTTCGCTATCGGCTGTTCCTCTGCCGACAGGCACGGGAACGGATTCGAGAGCGAAAGCGATAGCGAGAGCGAGAGCGAGAGCGTCTAATTTCCAGCGAGAGCGTCTAATTTCCAGCGAGAGCGCTGCGGGCGAGAGCGTCGGAGGCCGACTTACACTGCCGCGCCGAGGCGGGGCGCCAGTCCCGGCTGCCGAACACCCGCGCTCACGCCCGCCAGTTCCGCACTCGCAGGCGCGGGCATCTTCTCCGCCCGATTCATGAGCGCGCTTTCCGCGGCCGCATCGATCTCCGCGATTACGTCCGCTTCGATCGCCTCCAACTCCTCGCGCGTCGCATGCCCGTCCTCCACCAGCCAGGCCTCGAACATACCGATCGGGTCCCGCTTCCCCCACGCATCGAACAGCTCCGCTGCAAACGTCGAACGCGCTTCCGCCTCGTCGTGCGTCGCGTGACCGCCCATCCGGAAGGTTTCCACCAGCAGAATCGAAGGCCCATCCCCGGCACGCGCCCGGTCCGCCGCGAGCCGTGTTGCCGCGAAAATATCGAGCACGTTGTTGCCGTCCGCCTCGAACAGCGCCATCCCGTACGCCTGCCCCCAGACGCGAAAATCGCCCGCCTGGTGCTGGTCGAACCGGGTGCCGAGCGCGACCTGATTGTTCTGGATCACGAAAATCGCCGGAACCCGCGCCACCGCGGCGAGGTTGAGCGCTTCATGGACCTGCCCGGCCTTGGTCGAGCCGTCCCCGATCCAGGTCAGCGCAACGCGCTTCTCCCGTCGCTGCTTGAACGAGAGCGCGATCCCCGCGATCACGGGCGCAATGTCGCCCACCGGTGAGACCGGCGGCAGCACATTGTATTTGAGGTCGCCGATGTGCAGGTCGAAGCCCCCGGACGGACTCTCCGTCGTGCCCAGGTACCCGGCCAGCATCTCGCGAATCGGCATCCCCATCTCGTGGCACGCGCCCGCGTTCCGGATCATCGGCCCGACAATGTCCGTGTTCCGATCGAGCGCATGAACACACCCGATCGTCACCGCCTCTTCCCCGGTCCCCAGCCACGCCTTCGAGATGACGCCCTGTTTCACCCAGCGCTTCAGCGCATAATCGTGCAGCCGCGCACGGATCATCCCGGCATACAGCCCGAGTAGTTGCTCTCCCCCGAGTTCCGTCACCACGCGCGCACGTTCCGGATCGGCCTTCAGCCGCTCGCCGTACTCGCGCACCAGCGCCGGATCGGCGCTCCAGTTCTGGTATTCGGCCGGATCGAATGCAGGATATCTACGCATACTATAGAAGGTATCCGGCTGGCCGCCTTCGGGAAACTTCCTCCCGGCGGCTCCTTGGGTCGGCCCTGCTCATTCGTGCCCGCCACAGAGGCGGGCACGTTCAGCAGTCGCGGCCTAAAAACCGGTCGGGTGGGAGACCCCGGTCGAGCCAACCAGCGAATCGCACAAAGCCGATCGTTTTTCAGATGTGCGTGCGATAATGCGGATATAGTCGGAACAAACGCACAATTCTCAGCGCGGAGCACGCGTGCGCGTGCACTTTCTCCGACTGCTACGGCGCAACTGCACACGCGTCGCCGCCACCGCCGCCATTGTGCGATTGGCGGCCGCTGTGCTTCTGGCGAATCGCACACCCCCAGCCGGAATCGGTAGGATTGTGCGATTTGCGCCCCGGACTGCCGCGAATCGAACACACCGCTCGACCGGGAGAGGCGCAGTTGTGCGATCTGCGTACTCTGCACTGCGGCGAATCGCACAAAGCCGAGCGCTTTTCAGATGTGTGTGCGTTGATGCGGATATAGTCGGAATAATCGCACAATTCTCAGCGCGGAGCACGCGTGCGCGTGCACTTTCTCCGACTGCTACGGCGCAACTGCACACGCGTCGCCGCCACCGCCGCAATTGTGCGGTTGGCGGCCTTGGTAACGGGCGCGATCAGCAGTTGCGGCCCCGATAGACGGCCGGGCACATCATAGCCTACCCAACCGGCTCCATCACATCCTGGATCGCGCGACCGATACGTGCGGCGGTGATGTCGAGGTCGGACCGCATGGGAATTGCCGCATCCTCGAGCGGGAGCTGCAGCGCGAAGGGCTGCCCCTCGCTGACCGGGATCAGGTGGAAATGGAAGTGCGGGACATCCTGGCCGCCGGCGCGACCGTTGGCGCTGAACACGTTGACTGCGTCCGCGGCGACCGCGCGCTGGATGCCCGGAGCGATGCGCTTCGCCACCGTCAGGCAATGGGCGGCGAGGTCGTCCGGCAGGTCAAACAGTGTAGGATAATGGTCCTTGGATACGACCAGGGTGTGGCCCCGGCTGACCGGCTGGATGTCGAGGAACGCGATGACGCGGTCGTCTTCGTGGACGATGCTCACCATTTCCTCGCCCCCAATGATCCGGCAGAATACACAGTTTTCGTCGACCATGATCAAAAACCCCTGAGGGAAAAAGTACATTTCCGTTCAGGGCGCCACAGTTGCAGAATGTGCGCCGTTGCCGTTAACGGAAATTCGCTCGATTTTATCAGGCTGTTGGATTGCGGTTCGGCCGGGCGACGCCTCAGTTGCGGCGTTGCTCCCCACCCGCTCACGACCCGGAGTACGTGCAGAACCGATGTCGACACAAAGTGGAGTGCGGCGAGCAGTCGGAGAGGTCTCGCCGGCGCTGCCGATCGCACTACTGGAGTCGATGCGTGCCCACGACCGCCCCGACGAAGTGCTTGAGGACGAGGACCTGACGGCGAGCCTGCCACGCAGGCTCGGGCTGACCGGCGTCATCGATACGCAGATCCGGCGCTACCAGGGGAGCGATCGGCCCGTCGCAATGGAGGAATTCGTCAGCCTGGTGCGCCTCGTCCTGAAGCGCCCCGATGCTGCGGCGATCCTCCGCCAGACCGGCGAAACCATGGCGCGCCGTCAGTTCGACCGCCTGCCGGGCACCTACATCCGGGTGCTCCGTGCTCTTCCGCGTGCGATCCTGCGGAAATCGTGGAAGCGCTCGGTGCGCCGGATGTTCAAGGGGATGGTCGGGGAGGCGACGGTCGAGACCGTGAAGAAGCCGTTGATGGTTCGGATTACGAATTCCGAACTGGCGAACCTCGAACCGGCGGGCGCCGCCTGCGTGCTGTACGAAGGCGCGATCGATGAACTGCTGGCGCTGTACGCCGGCACCCGCGGCATTGTGCTGCCCGCTCACTGCGCCGCGCTCGGCGGGACCGTGTGCGAGTGGAGCGTGGAATTCGGGGAATCCTAACGCCCTCAGCCGATTGCGCCTGGGCAACGCTGAGGCTCAGAACTCGTCAGCCCTGAGCCGTGTTACGGCTGGGCGACGCAGGCCCGGAACTCGTAGGCCTGAATCGCTACCGCTCAGTCGTCGAGGTCGTCGGGTTCGGACAGTCCGGCGGACTTCAGCAGCCTCGACCGGATCTGGTGGTCGAAGGCCTCCCATTTCAGGCGCATCTGATCGGTGTCGAGGGTGCCCTCGAGAAAGCCGACCGGAATCTCGAATCCGCCGGCGCGCGTTCGACCTCCGCCGTAGTACCGGCCGCGGCCGTCCGACCCGAGCGCGGACTTCAGGAACTGATCGACATCGAGCGTGAGTTTCGCCGTCCGTACACTGCCGACCACAATCTCGCGTTCGCCCTCACCGAGCAGGATCCCGTACACGATGGCGGTGTGCACGTTTTCCTCGGTCAGCAGGAAGTCGGTGGCCTGCGGGATCGCGTCGCGATCGGCGTGTCGCAGGTAGCCGACGCCTGAAATCGAGAAACCGCCCAGCACGAGCCGATCCGTGAGCGCGATGCGGATAACGTCCATGGTTCCTCGCGAACGCTGGACGCGCAGAATCGCCTCCAGCAGTTGGGGGTCCTGGTAACGGCTGAGGAACGCGCCCGCAGCATACTCCTCCGGACCCGCGCGAACCATTCCGTTTGTTTCGCTGCGCAGCGCGTGCACCAGCGCGGTCGCCAGGTGCACGTGCCCCTGGTTCTCCCCATCGAGGACGAGGATGACCCCGCTCCGGATGTAGTCGGTGAGGATGGTCGCGGCGGCACCGACGGGGCGGATGTCGGTGAATTCCGGCTTCAGCAATCCCTGCGGCGCATGGTGGTCGATGATCGCGAGGGTCGGCACACCGGCCGGACCGAGTCGGTCCATCAGCCGGGTGGTCGTACCCTGGTTGTCGATGTAGACCGCGCCGTTGTAGCGGTCGAGCGGCATGCCCTCCGTGAAGCGGATCAGCTCGAGGTCGAGCACCTGAACCAGCGCGAGGTTCTCCTGGTGGCTGATTCGCCCCTCGTACAGGATGTCGGCATCGATGTCGAAACGTTTGGCGAGCATGCTGTACGCCAGCGCGGCGGCAATCGCATCCGGATCCGGGAAGTCCTGAAGCACGACCACATGCCGTTCGTCGCGATGCGCCTCGAGGAACGCCGCAAAAGCGCGGGCCCGGTCATCATCACCGAAGTGCATCGTGCGTTCGACAGCTCCGAAACCGGTGTTTGGTCGGTCGGCAGGGGCGGGCATGGCAGCGTCAGTCGGCTGCCTGCGGTGCAATGTGTCCGATTTCGGGTCTGCGGTCATCGCCTTCCTGATGTGGAGCTTTGCCAAGGATCTCGCGCAACTCTTCGCGATCCATGACTTCCTTCTCGAGCAGCCGGCGTGCGACTTCCTCGAGCCCTGCGCGGTCCATGCGCAGAATCTCGAGCGCACGCAGATACCCCTCCGACACGATCCGTCGCACTTCGTCGTCGATGGCCTGCGCGGTCGCATCGCTGTAGTCGCGGCTTTCCCCCGCGGCTTCCGGAACGTTCAGGAACGGGCCGCGTTTGCGTGCAAACGTCACCGGCCCCAGCGCCTCGGACATGCCGAGCTCCATCACCATGCGGCGCGCCAGGTCGGTCGCGCGTTCCAGATCGTTCGCGGCACCACTCGAGATCTCGTTGAACTCGATCTCCTCCGCCGCCCTCCCGCCCAGCAGGACCGTGATCCGGTCATCCAGCTCGCGCTGCTGCAGCAGGTAGCGATCGTCGGTGGGAAGCTGCTGCGTATACCCCAATGCGGCAACCCCACGCGGGATGATCGAGATCTTGTGCACCGGGTCCGCTGTTTCAACGCGCTCTGCAACAATCGCGTGACCGGCCTCATGGAACGCGACGATTTCGCGCTCCTTCGGCGCGATCAGCCGGTTCCGTTTCTCCAGCCCCGCGATGATCCGGTCGGCGGCGCTGTCAATGTCTTCCATGGTAACCGAGGTGCGATCGGCGCGCGCCGCGAGCAGCGCCGCTTCGTTCAGCAGGTTCGCCAGATCCGCTCCGACAAAACCCGGAGTGCGACGCGCGATGACCGACAGGTCGACGTCCGGTGAAAGCACAATCGCCTTCGCGTGGACCTTCAGAATCGCCTCGCGCCCCTTCACATCCGGCCGATCCACCACGACGTGCCGATCGAAGCGGCCGGGCCGCAGCAGCGCCGGATCGAGGATCTCCGGACGATTCGTCGCGGCCATGATGATGACCGCCTGCCGCGGATCGAACCCATCCATCTCGACCAGCAACTGGTTCAGCGTCTGCTCGCGCTCGTCGTGCCCACCCATCACGCCACCGATGCCGCGTGCCTTCCCAAGCGCATCGAGTTCGTCGATGAAGATGATGCACGGCGCATTCGACTTCGCCTGCTCGAACAGGTCGCGCACACGTGCAGCACCGACACCGACGAACATCTCCACGAACTCCGAGCCGTTGATCGAGAAGAACGTCACACCCGCCTCCCCGGCAACCGCGCGGGCCAGCAGCGTTTTCCCCGTGCCCGGCGGACCGACCAGCAGCACACCTTTCGGGATTTTCGCCCCGAGCCGCACAAATTTTTCCGGCGTCTTCAGGAAATCGACGACCTCGACCAGTTCCTGTTTGGCCTCATCCGCACCCGCCACATCGGCGAAGGTGGTACCCGTGCCATCCTCTCCCACGATGCGCGCACGGTTCCGGCCAATCGTCATCACGCCCTGCGCAGGATTGATGCGTCGCAGCATCCAGAACCAGGCGAGGATGATGATGCCGAGGGGGAGCAACCACTGGAAAATCTGACCGAACCAGCTCGGCGGGGACGCATCGTAGGTCTGGACATGCTGTTCGAGCAGAGGGATGAGCTCGGGGTCATCGGGCACACGCACCGCGGTCAGGACCTCTGCGCCCGCCCTCGCGCGGAGACTGTCGACGACCACCGCGCGCATCACCTCCGGGGTCAGTACAACTTCCCGGATCTGGCCTGCCTCGATGCGCTGCTTCAATTCGCTGTACGGCACCTGCCGCGTGTTGGCGCGGCTCAGCATCGTATTCAGTGCGATCAGCACCAGGAACGCGATGACGAAGTACATGACCGAGAAGCGGGTGCGCTTGTCGCCCATACCCATCGCCGCCCGTCGTCGATCACTGCCCGGCTTGCGACGCTCCTTCCCGAACCGGCGGTCATCCGGGCTGTTCGGCTTCTCCTGCTCCGGCCCGAACCGGCGACCCTCCGAACGGCCCGGCTCCTTCCGCTCCTGCTCTCGTCCCTCCTGCATGATCGGTCCGAAGGGGCAAGCCCCGTGCCGGGCACCGCTTGCCCCCGCCCCGTTGCTTCGGCATCATCCCGCGCCGATTGTCTCCTTTCCAGCCAACCCAAGGCGGTATGAGCGGAGCCCTCGCCTTTGCGACATTCGCTTTCACATCCCTGCTCGCGATCGTAAACCCGATCAGCATGGTGCCGATGTACATCGCGATGACTGCGCATTACGACCGCCAGCATCGCACCGCCACGCTGCGCCGCGCGGTCATCACCGCGGCCGTCGTGATGATCACGTTCTCCGTGCTCGGCAACGCGATCCTTCGCTTCTTCGGCATCACCACACAGGCGTTCCAGATCGCGGGTGGCATCATCTTTTTCGGGATCGGCTGGGATATGCTGCAGGCGCGCCGCTCGCGCGTGAAGACAACGGCAGAAGAGGAAGCTGCGGGCATCGAAAAGGAAGATGTCGGGATCATCCCGCTTGGGATGCCCGGACTCGCCGGCCCTGGCGCCATCACGACCGTGATCGCGCTGCAGTCGCAGGCCCACACCTTCGCTGAGACCGCCAGCGTCTACATCGCAATTCTGCTGGTCACGACCGTCGCGTGGATGCTGCTGACCGCCGCCCCCGCAGTGGTCAGGCGCGTCGGACCGACCGGCATGAACGTGATGACCCGACTGATGGGCTTGCTGGTGATGGTGGTCGGCGCACAGTTCGTGATCAACGGAGTGACCGTGGTGGTACGCGGGATGTTCGCCCCGACACAGTAGCTCACCTCGCCCGGCACATCGCTCGTCAAAGGATGACGCCGGATCGTCACACCGACACCGCAGCAGCGGTCGGCGATTCGACCGCGGATCCTACAGCGGAAGCTGCACCAGCTCGAAAACCCGCGCGGTCCGCACCGTCACACCTTCAAGATCCTGGGGTACCTCGAGCGTGAAGCTTGCCACCTCGACGAGCCCATCGGTCGTGAAGTAGGTGCGCCCGGCATCCGCAACCAGGACCTGTGCCCCGTTCCTGCGTGCACGCTCCAGCAGCGCCCGCTGCTTCGGGGCGGCGCGACGTTCGTAGGCAAGATCGCTGCACAACACGAGCTGGAAATCGTCGACTGCTGAAGGAGTGGTGGTGAGATCCGCACGCAGCGGTTCGACAGCGAGCCCCTGCCGTTCCGCTGCGAGCGACACCGTGGTGAGCGCCCAGCCGTCAATGTCATTGGCGACCACGCGCTGCGCACCGGCAAACGCCGCCGCCAGCGCGGTCACCCCACCGCCCGTGCCCAGATCGAGCACACGCTTGCCCCGAACGAGTTGCGGCGCATCCAGGAGGACCCGGGCGAGGGCCACCCCGGCTGCCCACGGGTACGCCCAGAACGGCGCCGGAAGATTCGCACCCGCGAGATTTTCTGCCGCCTCCCACACCTCGACCAGCGAGCGCCCGAAAAACACGCGCAGCTCGGGCAGCAGCTCAGGCGCCTGCAACGGCGCGTAGCGATCGAGCAGCATCGCCAGCTCCGCACGCGACGGTACCGGCACCTGCTCCGGCATCGTCATCTCAGACCACCTGCTCCGGCATGATCATCCTGGGCCGCCTGCTCCGGCATCGTCATCTCAGACCACCTGCACAGGCATGATCATCCTGGGCCGCCTGCTCGGGGCACCGTCCAGGCCGGCGCCTGCCTGCACCGTTATCGTCAACTCGCAAACACCTGCACGATGTACCAGAAGTTATCCGGACCGAGTGTCACGCCAACGCCGGTCCTGCGATAACGCGCATCGAGCATGTTGCGATTATGGCCCGTCGATGCGCGCCATAGTTCAACGGATTTGTCGGGGACCGCTTCCGCCGATGCACGCACCTTCACCAGATTCTCCCCGGCGATGCTGAACGCCACCTTCCCCTCCTTCATCCGCTGCCCCACCGTTTCACGCCCCGGCGTCTTCGACGTGTGCTCCAGTTCGCCGCGCCGGGCCAGCTCCGCGCTGTACTGCTGCGCGACCCGCGTCATCGCCGGGTCCTCCGCCAGGGCGGCGGCACCGTGTTTCACCCGCATACGATTTACCTCGGCCAGAACCCCGGCCTGCAACTGCTCCACCGGGACCGACGCCGACGCCTTCATCGACGGCACAGACGACGGCAGGTAGAGTTGGCAGCCGGACATCCCCAGCAGTACCAAAGCCAACAACCAGCGCTTCATGCAACATTCATGTGTTCCTGGGAATAAGTGCTCTACGGTACCACCGAAGGAGGGTTGCGTTCCGTCGTCGCACGGCCGTTTTCCGTCGATGGCGCGTGCGTGGCCGCGGTTCGCTGCGGTCCGGAGTGCGCGGATCGCACAATCCTACCGATTCCGGTTGCGGGAGTGCGGTTGGCCGCAGTGCAGGGGCCGCCAACTGCACAATCGCGGCGGTGGCAGCGACGCGTGTGCAGTTGCGCCGTTGCAGTCGGAGAAAGTGCACGCGCACGCGTGCTCCGCGCTGAAAATTGTGCGTTTGCTCCGATTATGTCCGCATTAACGCACACACATCTGAAAAACGATCGACTTTGTGCGATTCGCTGCAGTGCAGAGTACGCAGTTCGCACAATTGGGGCGCGCCGGTCGAGCTTTGTGCGATTCGCCGCAACTCCCAGTGCGCAAGTCGCACGACCGCGCGCGACTGCACCCGCCCACGCCTCCGCACCTCCGCACCTCCGCACCTCCGCACCTCCGCGCCCGCGCACCTCCGCGCCTCCGCACCTCCGCGCCTCCGCGCCCGCGCACCTCCGCGCCCGCCGCGGCGGCAGATGTCGGGAGAGCTAGCTCCCGGCCTTGCCGTAGCGCGCGTGGATCCCGGCCGCGATGTGCCGGGCAACACCCATGATGGTGAGGGATGGATCGACCGAGATCGAGCCGGGCAGTGCGCCGCCATCGGCGACGTAGAGGTTCGGAATGCGATGTGCTTCGCCGGTCGGAGTGGCGAACGAATCGTCCGGGTCGGTTCCCATCGGGGTGGTGCCCATGAGATGGCTGCCGGCGCAGAACTGCGCGTTCGGCTGCACACTTCGGAGGCCGATCTTCTCGCGCACGTCCTGCTCGGTGCGGACCACTGTGCCGTACACGTCGGGGATCCACACCTCCTTCGCACCCGCGGCGAGGAAGATGCGACTCGCGTTGCGCAGGTAGTCGACGCCCTTCTGCTGATCGATCCCTTGGAGTTTGTACGCGACGCGCCGGTTGCCATCGCCGTCGATGTACACACGCCCGGGATGTTCTTCATCGATCACCGACATCACCGAGCCGAGCTGGTGATACTTCTTCATGCGGTCGGTGTGTGCCTGGCCGGTCTCCGCGAGCATCGCCGAAAGAATCCCGGGCGACTGGTGATTGCTCAGCATGATGTAGCCGCCGCCGGCGTAGCTGCCATCACTGTGGTATCGCACTTCGCGGAACTCATGGACGGCATACGCGCACGGGATCCCGGTCTGGTTATCGATTTCGCGTCCGAAATCCGCCCAGACGAAGAAGTGCGGGTTCACGTACAGGCGCCTGCCGGCGTGTTCCTTCGGGAAGTTGCGCAGCAGCAGTTCGGCCGTACCGATCGCGCCGCCTGCGAGCACCACCACGTCCGCGTCAATCTGGAATGTCCCGCGAGGCTGATCAGTCCGACGATCGAGTAGCGAGCCGGCCACACCCGCGGCGGCGCCGTTGTTCAGGACGATGCGCTCGACGCGCGCATCGCTGTAGATGCGACCACCGATCCGCGAAACGCGTGGAATCGTCGTGATCAACTGCGAACTCTTGCGATTGTACGCGCAACCGAACTGAGTCCAGCCACACGCGATGCAGTCGATGCGTGCAGTCGGCACCGCGTCGCCGTGGATGCCGAGCGCTTCGCAACCCTGTTTCACCAGCCGGTTGTTCTCGTTGAACAACTCCGGACCCGCGATGTGGATGCCGAGTTCGCGCTCGATGATGTCCCAGTGCGGATTTAGTTCGGTCGACGTCAGCCACTCGATGCCCGACTGCGTGCGCCACCGCTCCAGCCGGTCTTCCGGTGTTCGAAATGAGTCGCCCCAGTAATGCACGGTACAGCCGCCAACCGCTTCCGCGTAGTTCAGGAAGAGCGCGTTGTCATCGGTTGCATCGAGCCCGCGCCGACCATTGAAATCGGCCATCCCCTGCTCTTCGCGCTGGCTGAAATCCTCGGCCCGGAAAAACCCGCCCTTGTCGACCATCACGACATCCCAGCCCTGCTCCGCCAGGTACGCCGCCAACGTGCCGCCGCCCGCACCCGTCCCGACCACCACGACATCGGCCCGGTCGCGGATCTCCGTCGATCCGCTCGTTCCCTGTATGATCATGCAATTACGCCGAAATCGACCGGCTTCGCCGGAATGTTCAACCGTTCGGGCCACGGCCCCTGGAACCGCGTGAGCGGGCGCGTCGCGTCATCGCTCCATGCGAAGTACTGCACGAACCCCTTCAGCGCGAAGTACGCCCCGCGCCGCAGCTTCAGCCTGCTGCGCGACCACCCCTGCAGATAGGCGAGCCGCTCCGCCGGTGTGAGGTCCGTGAATTTCCGGAGCTTCCCGCCGAGTAGGGTCAAGTGCTCGAAGAGCCCCAGCACCGTCTGCATGTCCGAGCGGACGGGGTCGCCCACCAGGAACAGTTCCTCGTCGATGCGCCGTGCCACCACCGCCGCCGAGACCGGGACCCCGACCAGGATCGCCTCCGCCGCCGCTCGCGCTACCGCATACTGCTTCGGCGTCAGGACCAGCAGTGAAGCCTTATCGCTGTCCGCCTGCGGATAATCCGAGGAGCACCCCGCCGGCAGCAGCGAAGCGAGCGCAATCGCGGCCGTGCCACCGGCCGTCGTGCGTAAAAAACTGCGTCGATCGATCATGCGACTAAAATAGCGCCAGCCGTGCTGCTTGGAACCACTTGCTCCGGTTACGCTGGCGGTTTCGGTGAAGGAACCGTGAACCGGCTACCGCGGCTGGTTCCGGTGGCGGTTCCGCTGGAGGAACCGGTCCGGGAACCGTGAACCGGCTACCGCGGCCGGTTCCGGTGGCGGTTTCGGTGGCGATGGCGGTGCCGATCCCGAAGGCGGTCCCGGTGGCGGATTCGATAGCGGTTTTGCTACCGACCCCGACGGTGGTACCGGTTCCGCTTCCGGTCCCAAGTCGAGCCCGTTGCCGGTCCCGGTGCCGATTCCGATGTCGGTCGCGGCGGGCGGGCCCGCGGGCGCCCGTTTGCGGTTCCGTGGGCGGTGGCGGACCGCAGGGACACCGCATCCGGTTACCGCGGCCGGGAGCTCCCGGCTAGGAGCGTTGGTCTGCCGCAAACTGCCCAAACGAGGCGTCGCCGGCCGCATCTGGTCACTCGTGCGGCACCAGACCTATCACTTGACCACTCTTGCCGGATCCCACGGGAAAGATTGGTCAATCGATCGGCCTGATGCCACTCAAGTGACCAGCCGTCGTATGGCGGTTCGCGATTGGACGCTTCGCGGCAGCCGAAATGACGCGAAGCGCGCAATCGCAACGGTCTTCAACGCGCGTGGGCAGTTGACGGCAGGCGCACTCACGCAAAACGCCCGTCGATCACCGCCGCACCGACCGCGCGATCGATTGACGGCAACGCCGGCGGAGGCACCGCACCCGCGCCCGCCACCGGCATGGCCACCGAAAGCGCACCCGCCACCGGCGTGGCCACCGAAAGCGCCCCCGCCACCGGCATGGTCGCCGAAAGCGCACCCGCCACCGGCACCGCCACCTGACACGGGCCCGCCACCGGTACCGCTCTCGCCGGAGAAGCGGGGTTCATGCTAACTTTAGCGGCTTGAAGATGGACGAAATTGCAATTCGGTTTCACTACCGCCCGGTTCGTTATCTGCTGACCCGATTTTCCGGGTCGCGCAGTGGCAAGGTCGCACTGAGTCCGCTCGGCTGTGTCTCGCTCGACCGTGTCCCGGCGCTACCGCTGCCGGGGCCGGACTGGGTCCGGATCACGACCACGCTGAGCGGGATCTGCGGCAGCGACCTCGCCGCGGTCACGGCGCACGACTCGTTCACGCTGGAGCCGTTCGGGGCGTACCCCTTCACGTTCGGGCACGAGAACGTCGGGCAGATCTCGGAAGTGGGCAGTGCCGTAACCGGCTGGGCCACGGGCGACCGCGTCATCGTGAACCCCATGCTGGCGTGTGCACAGCGGGGGCTCGCACCGTGTCCAGCTTGCGCCCGGGGTGAGTACGGGCTGTGCCGGCGGACGAAGGACGGGCCGCTTGGGACCGGCCCGATGATCGGCTACTGTCCGACCGTCGGCGGGGGCTGGTCGGGGTCGTTCCTCGCGCATGTTTCGCAGCTTCACGCGCCGGAGGGGCTGGCCGATGAGGTCGCCGTGCTGACCGATCCGTTCGCGTCGGCGCTGCGTCCGGTGCTGCTGCACCCGCCCGAGCCGGGCGAGCCCGTGCTGGTGGTGGGCGTCGGAACGATCGGCGCGCTGACCATCCGGGCGCTGCGGCTGATTGGCCACGACGGTCCGATCGCGGTTGTCGCGCGGCATCCATTCCAGGCGGATCTGGCGAGGCGGGCCGGAGCGGATATCGTTCTGAGTGGCCGCGACGCATTGTACGCGTGGGCAGCCCAATTGCCGCATGCGGTCGCGCACAAACCGACGCTGGCACCACGCTTTGTGGAGGGCGGGCCGGCGGTGATTTACGATACCGTCGGCACCCAGGCCTCGCTGACCGACGCGATGTCGCTTGCCCGTGAAGGCGGGCGGATCGTGCTGGTCGGCGCGGCCGCGAAAGTTTCGGTCGACTGGACACGCGTCTGGTATCGCCAGTTGACCATCGCCGGAGTGTTCGCCTACGGGCTGGTCCCGTTTGAAGGCAAAATGCGCGACATTTACGACGTTTCACTCGAGCTCATGCGTCGTTCGGACCTGGGCTCACTCGAATTGCTTACCCACGTGTTCGAACTGGAGGAGTACCGTGCAGCACTCGGAGCCGCGCTCGACAAAAACGGCCATCGATCCATCAAGGTCGCCTTCCGGCCTTCCCATGGATGAGGTGGCTGTTGCCGAGAGCGCTCCCGGCGAGCGTCTCTCCTCGTACACGCAGGACCCGTTCGAGCGCTATTTCGAAGGTCGCAGCACCGAGGACGTGATCGCGTCCAACCCGCTGCTCGACACCCCGAATGTCCGCCGCTGGTTCGATCTGTTCCAGGCCGGCCTCGCCGAGTCGCTCTATACGTACCAGCTTCCGCTGGACCAGGCCGCCGGCCCGCGCAGCCACGCGCTCGAGATGCCGGTCGTCATGTTCTCGACCTACAGCTATCTCGGGCTAATCAGCCACCCACGCATCGCGACGGCGGTCAAGGAAGCCGTCGAGCGCTACGGCAGCTCGACCGGCGGCGTCCGCCTGCTGACCGGCACGCTCGCGCTGCACCAGGAGCTCGAACGCGAACTCGCGGCCTTCCTCGGCCAGGAAGCCGCCGCAACCTTCGGCTCCGGCTACGACGCGAACGTCGCCGCGATCACCTCGCTCTTCGGCCCGACCGACGTCTGTCTCCTCGACCAGTACGCGCACCAGAGCATCGTCGACGGCGTCCGGATGGCCGGCTGCGAACTGCGCCGCTTCCGCCACAACGACATGGAAGACCTCGAGCGCAGGCTGCGCCAGGCCAGGAATCGTGGCGCGAATCGTATCCTCATCGCCGTCGATTCGGTCTTCAGCATGGACGGTGACGAGGCCCCGCTCGCCGAGCTCATCGCCATGAAGAACAAGTACGGCGCCTTCCTGCTCGTTGACGAGGCCCACTCGATCGGTGCCATCGGCCACACCGGCCGCGGCATCTGCGAACACCAGCAGGTGAACCCGGCCGACATCGACATCCTGACCGGCTCGCTTAGCAAGGGCATCCCGTCGTCCGGCGGGTTCGTCGCCGGGTCACTCGGCCTCAAGATCTACATCCAGCACGGCTCCGCGCCGTACATGTTCTCGGCGGCGATGACACCGGCCAACGCCGCCGCGTCACTCGAAGCGCTGCGCATCGTCCAGGAAGAACCCCAGCACATGCAGCGCCTGCGCGAGAACACCGATATCCTGCGCAACGGCCTGCGCGACCTCGGACTCCAGACCACCCCCTCCACGACTCCGGTCGTGCCCGTCCTGCTCGGCGACGAGTTCAAGGCCTACCGGTGGGCCCGCCGCCTGCTCGACGCCGGCGTCTTTGTCTCGGCGGTCGTCTACCCCGCCGTGTCGCTCGGCCAGGCCCGGCTCCGGCTGTGCGCGACCGCGGCGCACCGGCCCGAACACTTCGAGCTGCTCTTCGAGGGACTCGCCGCCTGCCGCGACCTGGAGTAGTCCTGACGTAAAAGGGCACGAGAGCCGATCCTCGTGCCCCTTGCTTCCTGTCCCTACCCTGCACAACTTCGCAACATGCTGTGAGCGGCGCCCCCTCCACCGTCGTCTCGATCCATGGTTCATAATCGCCCTATCGCCGTCATCTCCGCCGATTCGACAGTTGCGTTCGGGGTACGGGTACACCTGGAAGCGGAAGGGTACGCGCCCGACATATTCCCGGATCCCGCCTACTGCGCCAGCGCACGCCTGGCCGTGGTCGATGTGCCGCGCGTATGCCCGGATATGCTTGCCCAGATTACCCGGCTTCGAGTGCAGAACGAGAGCGCTGGCATTCTGGTTATCACACCGCAGAATACTCCGTCAGACCATAGCCGATTGTATGCCGCAGGCGCAAACACCATCATCCTGAAACCGTTCGATTCACATGAGCTCATAAACCGCGTGAATGAACTTCACCAGCGGGTATTTTCTTTTTATTCTGCCGAGGAGCTTGTCATTGGCAAAGCCAGAGTGGTTCCGGGATCGCGCCTGATTCGCATTGGACAAGCGGAAGAGACAATTGCACCAAAAGCTTTTGACCTTCTTCTTGAGCTCGTGAGGAATCCTGGCCAGGCACTCTCGCGCAAGCAGTTGCTGTTCTCGGTCTGGGGGTATCAGGCCGCCATCGATACCCGCACCGTGGACCAGCACATTGTGAAAGTTCGACGTGTGATCGAACCCGACCCGTTGCACCCGAGTCACATCCTGACCGTGCGAAAATATGGTTACAGGTTGCGGTTCTGATGTAAACAGCATCTGCACAAATCGTATACAAATCGAGTACATGAACGCATGGCGGTGGCGTAACGCTGGGTCGAATTTCGGAGGTGTTGGACGGCGCGAAACCTGATCGGGCCGCGCCGGCTGACTATCGTCCACCCAACTCCTCTGGAGGCTCAGATGCAGGGCTGGATTCGTTTTTCACCGTTGCTCGTTGCTGCCGTGGTCGCCGGCTGCAGCGAGTTTGCCGGCCCAACCGGGTCGGCAGAGCCGGTCGAGGTTGTCCCCGCCGCACGGGACAACGGCCGTGACATCTTCATGGCGGTTCTCGATGCCGATGTGAATCGCGCCGAACACTGGAACAGGATCATTATCCTCGACGAGGGGCGGACCGAACGGCAGGCGGAAGTCAGGCTGTACGACGATCACGGGGAAACCTGGCGGTATCACGTCGAGAAACAGAACGATTCAGGCTGGGTGATCACTTCGCGCGAAATGCTGCCTGCAACCCTGGTCGCCATGTCGATAACCTCAGAATCCGCGACGCCTGAGGTTGGCTGGATAGGCGGCTCTGGCACGGGTCTCCCGGTCACCCTTTACTTCAAGGAAATCGCGGGTTCAGTGTGGGACAAGCCCCCGGATTTCAGCGGTAATAACGCAGATTATGCTTCGTGGACGGGAGCCGACCCACGGACAATCACCATCGGAGACGTGCAGTGGCAGGCTGACTTCCTTTTGTGGCATCCGTGCATTCCCCAAGGCGACGGGTATTACTGCGAGGATTACACAGCCGCTCAAACCGATATCTCCTTCGAAGGAGATGACGGCCAGAATATCGGGGCGAAGCGTGTGTGGCTCAATTACCAGAACACCATCGTTGCGCAGGCGGCACCGTTCTCGGTGAGCATCGTTTCAGGACCGACCAACATCACGTCGGAAGGCACATATGCGTGGACCGCCTCGGCCAGTGGCGGCTGGGGTTCTGGTTATTCGTATGCTTGGCAAATGAGCACTGATGGGGGAGCTACCTGGAGCAGTGCCTGCTTCGGCACAGGCAGCACATGCACGCGTGACGTCGCCGGCGGCAGCCCCAGCTTCATGCTCCGCGTCATCGCGACATCATCGAGCGGGGGAAATACGAAAACCGCCACCAGCGCAACGCACGCAGTCACGGTGAACATTCCAGTAAACGTGTCCATATCCGGCCCCTGGGGAATATTAAGCAAGGGCACGTACACATATACCGCGACAGCATCGGGCGTGTCGAACCCCAGCTATGAGTGGTACGAGCGGTTTTGTACGCGTTTCGGAGACGAATCGAGCTGCACCAGTTGGGTAACATTCTCTAACATGGGTAACGTGTTCACTAGAACACTGACCCCCGATTGCAGCGGTACCGAAGAGAACAATTACCAACTGGGGGTCCGTGTGGTACGGCAAACCGACGGCGCGTTCGGGACACGAGGGATCACGACCGCACTCTGCCGCATTCCGATCGAGTGATTTCGGTGCTCACGGACTCCCCTGTGGCACACACGCCGACGCCGCCTTGGCCTGCCTGAACTCAACGGTGCGGCGTCAGTGTCAGAGTGTAGCGTTAAAGCCTTGACCTGCGAGCCTTGTGCGCGGAGATCGGTCCTCGCGACTTAGCGACAGTTTAGGTCTGTTTCGCGCTTCAGCTGCCGCTTCGAACGCTTGAGTCAAGAATTCCGCCGTTGCGCCTCGACGTGATTGAGGCGCAACGGCGGATCAGTCTGGTGTTACATGCGCTCAAGTGCCCTCAAGAACTGCTGTTCCCACGTATAGCCTCTGGCCTGAACTGCGGCCCAGCCTCTCCGCGCCTGGATAAAACGCAAGCCATGCGTCTTGGCCCTGCCATACCATCGTTCTCAGTCAAGTCGCTATTATTGATCAACACCGGATCTCCGTGTGAGTGGTGGCGGGCGCGTCGCGGCGGCATGTATTTCGGGAAACCTGCACAGGACAACATGCGCTGGATCATCTCTGGACTGTTGGGAATGGCTTTTCTCGCCCCGCTGGATCTTACTGGCCAGGAGGGCGGGCTCGGCGCGCTTCATGACTCGCTGCGCCAGAGCTCTAGTGTTCCCGAGCTGCGGCGGCGCGAAGCGGTGCTGGCGCAGGGCGACGCCCACACCCCCGCTGTCCTGATGGAGCGGGGGCTGGTCCTTCTACGGCTGTACGAACTGACGCGGGACAACAGAACGGGGGACCAGGCCCGCGACCTCTTCGAAGAAGCGATCGAGCGGGACCCGGCGAATGGCTGGGCCCACTTCGGCCTGGGCCTCGCCCTGTCCGGTGGACCGGGAGTTCGGGTCCCTTCGCCCGGCGGCGTGCTGGACGGTTTTGTGCTCGGCCAGAGCCTGGCCGAGGTGATCGGGCGGGACCCTCGCTCGCGGGCGCTACGTCAGTTTATCAAGGCGCTGGAGATCGACCCCGGCCTGACCCCTGCGGCCGTTGAGATTGCGGATCTGGCGGTTGCATCGAGGAACAGGAATGCTCTGCGTGAGGGTCGCGACGCGCTCGCCAGGCTGGTTGATCGCGGGCGCAGCGACGCTGACCTGCTTACGGCGCTTTCGCGTATTGAGGCAGCGCTCGGAAACGTAGAAGCTGCCTCGGCCATTGCGGAGCGAGCAGCGAGCAGCCCCGGCGCGAGTGGGGCCACGCTCCGGGCGCACGCCGAGGCGGTGTTGCGGCAGCCGGGCAAGGCTGAGGAAGGTGCCAGGCTCTGGTTCGATGGGCTGACGAAATCCGATTCCAGCGCACTCGCGCAGTATTTCCGTGATCTCGAGGTGATTGCG
>Ga0182737_1000954_pt1 | contig 32468 bp, 28 predicted proteins | sample eDN5th30CBELigOP_FD_128878 | JGI IMG/M metagenome (GOLD analysis project Ga0182737, IMG submission 128878) | Enriched Organic Plus compost microbial communities from Emeryville, California, USA - eDNA 5th pass 30_C BE-Lig OP (version 2) (version 2) ... | reverse complement strand
GTTCCCGAAACTTCTTGGCGGCGGATGTCATGAGTATCTTGTTCCTTTGAACGGCGGATTGCGGCGCACGGGCGCAGAGTGGCTGCATTATCCGATTCTGGCCGATAAAGTGTCAACTCTTTTGTGAAATCATAGGCGGAATCGTCCCTCATTCTGCGAAAACAGTCGGTTTGATTTGGGTATGTCGGTCGATACGGGTTTTACTGTTGACAGTTTAAGTAGGGCCACCTATGCTTCCATCTATGAACAAGTAGGGGCTACATGAACGCGTCGTTTCTTCTGAAGGGCTCTCCGGTCCATTACGCCGATGTGGCGGGCGCGGCCGGCCGCTGCGGGGTCGAACTTGCCTCGCTGCCTTATGTGATCCGTATCCTGCTGGAAAACCTGTTGCGCCATCGCGGCCGCGGCCTGCCCGTGCACCAGGCCGAAATCGAAGCCGTGGCGCATTGGCAGCGCCATATCTCCGAGCAGATCTCGCTGTATGTCGAGCGCGTGATCCTGCCCGACTCGAGCGGCCTGCCGGTATTGCAGGATCTGGCCGCCCTGCGCGACGCCGTCCAGGCCGGCGGGGGCGATTCCGCTCGTGTCGACACCCGCGTGCCCGTCGACCTGATCGTCGATCATTCGCTGCAGGTCGACGCCTGGAGCCGCGAAGATGCCGTGCGCCGCAACCTGGACGCCGAATTCGCTCGCAACGAAGAGCGCTACCGTTTTCTGAAATGGGCGCAGCAGGCCTTCGGCGGCCTGCGCGTGTTCGCGCCGGGAACCGGCATCATTCACCAGGTCAACCTGGAAAAGCTGGCGTCGGTCGTCAGCGCCAGCGAACACGACGGCCTGGCGTGGGCGTATCCCGATTTCGTGATCGGCGGCGATTCCCACACGCCGATGGTCAACGGGCTGGGCGTGCTGGGCTGGGGCGTGGGCGGCATCGATGCCGAATCGGCCTTGCTGGGCCGCGCCTATACGTTCCCCATACCCGAGGTGGTCGGCGTCGAGCTCAAGGGCGCGTTTCGCAGCCCCGTCACCACCACCGACGCCGCGCTGCTGGTCACGCAGCGCCTGCGCAGCGAAGGCGTGACGGGCTGCATGGTCGAATTCTTCGGCGAGGCCGTGCCGGGCCTGTCGGTGGCCGATCGCGCCACCTTTGCCAACATGGCGCCCGAATACGGCGCCACTTGCGGTTTCTTCCCGGTCGACGAGCAGACGCTGGACTACCTGCGCCTGACCGGCCGCACGGCCGACCACGTCGAACTCGTGCGGGCCTATTGCCAGGCCAACGGCCTGTGGCGCGCCGATCCCGCCGCGCCCGCGGTGCGCTATGCCAGGGTCGTGACGATCGACCTGGCGCAGGCCGAGCCCTGCATGAGCGGCCCGCGCCGTCCGCAGGACCGGTTGCCGATCGGCCAGCTGGCCGAAGACTTCCGGCAGCGCCTGCCGCGGCCGGCGGCCGAGGGCGGGTTCGGCCTGGACGCCGACGCGCTGGCCCGCCAGCCCGGCAGCGCCGGACTGCGCCACGGCAGCATCGTGGTGGCGGCATTGACGTCGTGCACCAATACGTCCAACCCTTCCGTCATGCTGACCGCCGCGCTGGTGGCGCGCGCCGCGCGCCAGCGCGGCATCGCGCCGCCAAGCTGGGTCAAGCGTTCGCTGGCGCCGGGGTCGCGCACCGTGACCGATTACCTGCAATCCACCGGCCTGCTGCAAGACCTGGAGGCGCTGGGCTTCGGGGTCATCGGCTACGGCTGTACCACCTGCGGCGGCAAGTCTGGCCCGCTGGCGCCCGAGGTGGCGCAGGACATCGCCGACAACCAGTGGGTGGTTTGCACCGTGCTGTCGGGCAACCGCAATTTCGAGGGGCGCATCCACAAGCTGGCGCGCGCCAACTATATCGGCTCGCCGCCGCTGGTCGTGGCCTACGCGCTGGCCGGCCGGATCGATATCGATTTCTCGCGCGAACCCATTGCCGTCGACGCCGCTGGCCAGCCCGTCTGGTTGAGCGAGCTGTGGCCCAGCGAGGCGCAACTGCGCGATGCCATGAGCCGCGCATTGTCGCCGCAAGGCTTTCGCAAGGTATGGGAGCTCGAGCCCGAAGGGGCGTCGCAATGGCGCGCGCTGTCGGAAGTGTCCGGGCAGCACTGGCAATGGGGCGAATCCAGCTACCTGGTCGAGCCGCCGTTCTTCAAGATGCCGGCGCAGCAGTTCGGCCAGCGCCTGGGCGGCGCGCGCGTGCTGGGGCTGTATGGCGATTCGCTGACGACGGACCATATCTCGCCCAGCGGCGAGATTCCCGCCGAGGCGCCCGCGGGCCAGTACCTGCTGAGCCTGGGCGTGGCGCAGCGGGACTTCAACAGCTATGTGGCCCGCCGCTCCAACTTCGAGGTGATGACGCGCGCCACCTTCGGCAATATCCGCATCCGCAACCTGCTGGTGCCGGGCGTCGAGGGCGGCTACACGCGGCATTTCCCGTCCGGCGAGATGCTGAGCATCTACGATGCCAGCCGCCGCTATCTGGCCGACGGCACCGCCACCATCGTGCTGGCCGGCGAAGAATACGGCACCGGCAGCAGCCGCGACTGGGCCGCCAAGGGCACGGCGCTGCTGGGCGTGCGCGCCGTGCTGGCCAAGTCGTTCGAGCGCATCCACCGCGCCAACCTGGTGGGCATGGGCGTGATTCCCTTCCAGTTCGAACGCGGCCAGGGGTGGCGCGAACTGGGCCTGGACGGCAGTGAGACCTTCGAATTCTTCGGCGTGCTCGACGGCATCCGCCAGGGCAAGCCGGTGCGGGTGGTGGCAAGCCGCGACGGCATGACAGCGGAATTCAACGTCATGCCGCAGGCGCTGACCGAATCCGAGCGCCAGCTGCTGCTGCAAGGCGGCATTCCGGCCAGCGTGCTGGCCGACTATCTGCAGTAATCCAACACATCGAGGAAAACCAACATGGCACGACCGCTGGACACGCTACTGACCAATACCCTGGTGTTCCTGGAAGGGCAGGGTCTGGTGCCGGGAAGCATCGGCATCGTCGACGGCAAGATCGCGATGATCGGCGGCCATGGGCAAGACATGCCGGCCGCGCGCGACGTCATCGACTGCGAGGGCCTGTGGACCTTGCCGGGCGTGATCGATCCGCACGTGCATTTCGGCTTCGGGTCGCCCGAAACCGATTTCGAGACCGAGTCGCGCACGGCCGCGCTGGGCGGCACGACCAGCGTGATTTCGTTTCACCGGTCGGCCGATATCCGCGAAAGTTTCGACGCGGTGCGCGCGCGCGCCGAAAGCCAGAGCTGCATCGATTTCGGCTTTCACTTCGGCATTACCAGCCGGCTGCACGTCGAGACGCTGGACGAGATCTCGCACCGCTTCGGCGTCAGTTCGTACAAGCTGTACATGATGTACAAGGGCGCGGCGGGGCTGTCCAAGGGGTTTACCGATATCGACGACGGCCTGCTGTGGGGCGCGCTGAACGCCACGCGCGCCATCCCGGGCGCGGTGCTGGGCGTGCATTGCGAGAACGTCGAGGTGATCCCGTGGCTGCGTGATCCGCTGCGCGCCGCCGGCCGCGACGACCTGGCCGCCTGGAACGAACAGAGCCCCGATTTCCTGGAAGCCGAGAACGTGCATCGCGTGTGCTACTTCGCGGGCAAGACCGGCACGCCGGTCAATATCGTGCACCTGAGCAGCCGCGAGGCGCTGCGCGAAGTGCGCCGCCATCGCCACGAAGGGCGCGCCGCGCCCATCTATGTGGAAACCTGCCCGCACTACCTGTTCCTGGACGATCGCAGCCCGGCCGGGACGTATGCCAAGGTGAACCCGCCGGTGCGCTCGGCCGCCGACATCGACGCGATGTGGGAAGGCGTCTGCGACGGCGCGATCACCACCATCGGTTCCGACCACGTGCCGCGCAAGCGCGCCACCAAGGACAAGGACATCTGGGCGGCCAGCAACGGCTTTCCCGGCACCGGGATGATCCTGCCCATCCTGCTGCACGAAGGCTATCACCGGCGCCAGGTGCCGCTCCAGACCCTGATGCGGGTGGCCAGCAGCGCAACCGCAAGCATCTACGGCATGCCGGGCAAGGGCCGCATCGCGGTCGGCAACGATGCCGACCTGGTCATCGTCGATCCGGACCTGGAGAAAACCGTCGATCCGGGCGAGCTCGAGTCCCACGCCGACTATTCGCCGTACGAAGGTATGCGCCTGAAGGGATGGCCGGTGCGCACGCTGGTGCGAGGCCGCACCGTGGCGCACGACGGCCGCATCGCCGAAGACGCCCGCCACACGCCGGGCGGACGCTACCTGCGCCGCCTTTGATCGATACCCACAACATTCACAGGAGCATCACCATGTCGGAAACCAAGCGCATCTGGGACGCGTTTCTTACTGATCGGGACAAGGAAGTCTACAAGGCCGCCGGCTACGGCAAGCGGGGCGGCTTCGGCAAGCGGCCGGCCCTGTTCATCATCGACGTGCAGTACAACTTCTGCGGCGACAAGCCGGAAGACATCCTGGAAGGCCTGAAGCAGTACCGCACGCACTGCGGCGCCGAGGCCTGGGATGCGGTCAAGCACATCGTGCCGCTGCTGGAGCTGGCGCGCGAGAAGAACCTGCCGGTGTTCTACACCGAAAGCGGCCGCCGCAACGACCTGCTCGACAGCGGCGTGCAAGTAGGCAAGAACCACCGCGGCACCGAAAAGACCGTGCTGGCCAACACCCACGCCACCCGCACGGTCGAGGAACTGGCGCCCCGTCCGCAGGACATCCGCATCGTCAAGCAGAAGCCGTCGTGCTTTTTCGGCACGATCTTCATGAGCCACCTGAACTTCTTCGACGTCGATACGCTGATCCTGGTGGGCTGCACCACCTCCGGGTGCCTGCGCGCGACCACCGTCGACGCCTACTCGTACAACTTCAAGGTCATCATTCCCGAAGAAGCGTCGTTCGACCGGTTCCAGTCCAGCCACGCCATGAGCCTGTTCGACCTGAACTGCAAGTACGCGGACGTCATCCCCACCACCGACGTCGTCGACTACCTGAAGGCGCTGCCGGCACGCGCGGCGGACTGAGCGCGGGGCAATGAGCACCATCCCCATCACCCTGCTGACGGGTTTCCTGGGCAGTGGCAAGACCAGCCTGTTGCGGCGCTTGATCCACCAGCCGGGTTTCGCGCGCTGCGCGGTGATCATCAACGAGTTCGGCGAGGTCGGGCTGGACCAGGCCCTGGTGGCCGACCAGTCCGACGACCGCGATATCCAGCTGCTGGACTCGGGATGCCTGTGCTGCCTGGCCAGCAGCGCCATCCAGGATACGCTCGCCTCGCTCTACTATCGGCGCCTCAGGGGCGAGATCCCCTGGTTCGACCGGGTGCTGATCGAGACCTCGGGGCTGGCCGAACCGGGGCCCATCATCAATGCCGTCTATGGCGACGGCGCCCTGGCCTCGCAATTCCGGTTCAGCAGCATTGTCGCCACCTTCGACGCCGGTTTCGGCCAGGCCGACAGCCAGGCCTACGCCGAAGCGAAGACGCAACTGCTGATGGCCGACACGGTGGTGCTGACCAAGGTCGACCTGCACCCCCAGGCGCGCTACCTGGCCGCGTGGCTGGGCGAGTTGAACCCCACGGCGCGCGTCTACGAAAACAGCCTGCCCGACGACCAGCTGGCGCGCCTGCTGCTGGACCCCGCGGCGGACGGCCCCGCACCGGACCCGGCCGCCCCGGCGGCGGCGTCCTTGCCGCGGCCGTCGTCGGCGCTGGGCCATCTGCTGGCCTACGGCATCCACAGCGTGGCGGTCGATATCCCCGAACCCATCGGCTGGCCGGCGTGGGCCGCCTTCGTGCACGAAGTGCAGCGCACCTTCGCGGACCGGCTCTTGCGGCTCAAGGGCGTGCTGGCTTTTGCCGGCCAGGGGCCGATGGTGGTGCATGCGGTGCACCACGTGTTTTCCGCGCCCGAACCGGCGGGCGCGGTGCCGGCCCGGCTGGCCGGCCAACTGGTTTTCATCGTGCGCGACATGGCGCGCGACGAAGTTCTGCATGCGGCGCGGCACCTGCTTGCGCCATCGCATGCCGATGATATCTAGGTGTTAACACTAGGCTTCAATCTGTTAACACTTTTCTCGAATTAGGGTAGATTCCGTCTGAAACGCTGGCGTTTCATGCGTTTTCTGTGCCAACTAATAACTATTCTGCTCAATCTGTCGACATTAAAGGACCAGCCATGAAGCTCTCCCACTTTCAATTCCCGTCGGGCGCCGCGCAGGGCCCCGCCCGCCGCAAGGCCATCGCGACCGCCCTGGCGCTGGCCGCCTGGGCGGCCTTGCCGGCTCAGCACGCCGTGGCCGGGCAGTGGCCCGAACGTCCGGTGACGCTGATCGTGCCGTTTGCCCCCGGCGGCCCCACCGACGTGACCGCGCGCGTGCTGGGCGAGGCGCTGGGCAAGGAATGGAAGCAGACCGTGGTGATCGAGAACCGCGCCGGCGCGGGCGGCACCGTGGGCGCCGGGTATGCCGCCAAGGCCACGCCCGACGGCTACACCTTGCTGCTGGGCGTGACCGGGTCGCACGGCATCGCCGGGTCGCTGTATCCGAAGCTGCCCTACGATCCCAAGAACGATTTCGAAGCCATCTCGAAAGTGGTGATCTATCCGAACGCGATCATCGCCAACCCTGACCTGCCGGCCAAGAACCTGCAAGAACTGATCGCGCTGGCCAAGAAGGATACGAAGTACCAGGTGTACGGCACCGACGGCAACGGCACCGCGTCGCACCTGACCATGGAACTGCTGCGCGAGCGCGGCGGCTTCCCGATGCAGGCCGTGCAGTACAAGGGCGCCAGCCCGCTCATCAACGACATCGTCGCCGGCTTCGTGCCCGTGGGCATCACCGGCTTTCCCTCGGCCGAGCCGCAAGTCAAGGCGGGCAAGCTCAAGCTGATCGCCCTGACCACCGACAAGGACTACAGCGGCAACGGCTATCCGACCATCGCCGAGCAGGGTTTCCCCGGCTTCGCGGCCGCGCCGTGGTCCGGCGTTTTCGCGCCCAAGGGCACGCCGGCGCCCGTGGTGCAGAAGATCGCCGCCGACATCAAGGCGGTCATGGGCTCGCCCGCGGTGGTCGAGAAAATGAAGACCCTGGGCCTGACGCCGATGCCGGTGACGCTGGGCGATTTCGAAGCCGAGCTCGACCGCGAGCGCGCGTCGTGGGCCGAAGCGGTCAAGATTTCCGGCGCGCAAGTGCAGTAAGGCGCCGGGCATGACAGCCATGGCATTCGATATGGAGTTCGACGCCGTCATCGTCGGGGCGGGCGGTTGCGGCCTGGCTGCCGCCGTCGCCCTGCATGACGCGTATCCGCAGGCCAGCATCGCGGTGCTGGACAAGGCCGAGCGGGCCTGCGGCAATACGGTGTTGTCCAGCGGCTCGATCCCCGCCGCCGGCACCCGGTTCCAGCAAGCGGCCGGCGTGCACGATACGCCCGAGATGTTCCAGGAAGACCTGCTGGCCATCGCCGGCGAGCATGAAGCCATGGACCTGACGCGGGCCCTGACCGAGACCTCGGCGCGGCTGGTCGAATGGCTTGTCGATCATGCCCATGTGCGGCTGACGCTGGTAGAGACCTACAAGCACATCGGCCACCGCGTGCACCGGCTGCATTCGCCGCCCTCGCGCCGCGGTGCCGACCTGGTGGACGACCTGCTGCGCGAATGCGAGCGCCGCGGGATCCCGGTGGCCTGGAGCAATGCGGTCACCGGCCTGATCGCCGACCAGGGGCGACCGCTGGGCGTCCAGTGCACCACGCCCGACGGGCTGGTCACGCGCGTCGGCGCGCGCCATGTGGTGCTGGCCAGCAACGGCTACGCCGCCAACAAGCGCTTGCTGGCGCGCTTCGTGCCCGAGGTCGCGGCGGCGCCGTACGGCGGCGGCACCGGCAGCGAGGGCGAGGCCATTGTGTGGGGCGAATCGCTGGGCGCGGGGCTGGCTAACATGAAGGCCTACCAGGGCCACGCCAGCCTGGCCGACCCGCACGGTTCGCTGGTGACCTGGACGGTGGTCGAGAAGGGGGGAATCATCGTCGACCGGTCGGGCCAGCGCTTCGGCGACGAGAGCATCGGCTACTCGGCCTTCGCCGCGCTGGAGCTGCAGCGCCAAGGGCCCTTCTGGGTGATCGCCGATACCCAGGTGCGCGATGTCACGGCGGCCGGCCAGGAAGAATATGCCGAGCTGGTCGCGCATGGCGGCGTGCTGGAAGCCGATATGGACGAACTGTGCGCCCGCACGGGCATCGATGCCGCCGGCCTGGCGGCGACGCTGCGGGCCGCGCGCCAGTGCGCCGCGCAAGGCGGCGCCGATGCCCACGGGCGCACCCAATGGGGCCTGGGCCCGCTGGGCGAACGGCTGACCGCCACCCGCATCGGGCCGGCGATTTTCCATACCCAGGGCGGCTTGCGCGTCGATATCGACGGCCGCGTACTGACTGCGCGGGCCGGCGTGATCGACGGGCTGTGGGCGGGCGGCGGCGCCGCCTGCGGTATCAGCGGCAACCGCGGCAGCCTGGGCTACATGTCGGGCAACGGCCTGTTGTCCGCGTTGGGGTTGGGTTACCGCATTGGCCAGGCGATCGGGTCCCGGCTGAAGGAGCAGGCATGATCCAGGATTTTGAACGTTCCCTGATGGCCAGCGCTACGCCCACGCGGGCGTTGGCCGACTGGTGCGCCGGCTTGCGCAACACGCGGCCGTCCGGGCCGGTGCTGCACGAAAGCGCCCGGCACGTACTGGATGCGCTGGCCGCTTGCGCGGCGGGAATGCGCCAGCCGCTGGTGCAGGCCGCCGTCGAACTCGAACGCGCCATCAACCCCCAGCCCGGCTCGATCGCGCTGTTCGGCGGCCCCGAGCGCTGGACGGTGCTCGAGGCCGCCAGCCTGATGGCGGTGGCATGCCACGCGCTGGAGATGGACGACGGCAACCGCGAAGGCTCCATCCATCCGGCCACCACGGTGGTGCCCGCCGTGCTGGCGCTGGGCTGGCAGCGCCAGGCCGACTATGCCGAATTCCTGACGGCCGTTGTCGCCGGCTACGAAGTGGCCGTCAGCATTGCCGAAGCGCTGCATCCGCATGCCAGCCAGCGCGGCTTCCAGACCACGCCGGTGGCCGGCGTGGTGGGCGCGGCGGCCGCCTGCGCGACCTTGCTGGGCCTGGACAGCGCGGGCATCGAAAGCGCCATGGGCCTGGCCGCCAGCGCGTCCGGCGGCCTGTTCGCCTACCTGGCCGGCGGCGGCAACGTCAAGAAGTTCCATCCGGGCCATGCCGCGCGCGAAGGCTTGCGCGCCGCGCTCATGGCCCGGCAGGGCGCGGCCCAGGGGCCGCGCGGCATCATCGAAGCGCGGGCGGGCCTGCTGCAGGCATTCGGCGGCATTACCGGGTGGGACGGCAGCCGCGCGCGCGAACGCGCCGCCCCGGCCATCGTGCGTTCCTACCTGAAGCCGTATCCCTGCTGCCGCCACATTCATCCGGCCATCGACGCCGTCCTGGCGCTGAAGGCGCGCGCGACGTGGCAGGCGGCGGACCTGCAGGCCATCGAAGTCGAGACCTATGGCGCGGCCATGCCGCATGCGCGCCTGCCCTGGAACACGCTCGAAGTCGCCCAGCTGTCGTTTCCCTGGGTAATGGCGCTGGCTTGCACCGAGGGCGCGGTGACGCTGGCGGGTTTCTCGGAAGCGACGCGCGCGCGGCCCGATATCAACGCGCTGGCCGCGCGGGTCAGCGTGACGCAGACCGCGGAATGCGACGGCCTGTACCCGGCGCGCGGCCCGGCGCGGGTCACGCTGCGCCTGCAGTCGGGCGAAAGCCTGTCGGAATGGGTGCCCGATCCGCTGGGCTCGGCCGACCTGCCGCTGGCCGACCAGGCGCTGGATCGCAAGGCCGAAGAGGCGTTCGGCCTGGTGTTTCCGGCCGACAGGGCGCAAGCGCTGATCCGCCAGTTGCGCCGCGTGGAAGCCTGGCCGCTGGCCGAACTGTATTGACCGCGCCGCCCGCATCGCGGGCTGGGCTTGTGTACCGGATCCTTAACGCAACTGTCGGAAGTTCCATGACCAGAAAACTCCTGAACGCCCTGCGCAACGCGGGCATGTGCGGCATTTTCATGCTGACCGGTTTGCCGGTTGCGCCCGCGGCGGCGGCCGATGCGTGGCCCGGCCAGCCGATCCGCATGGTGGTGCCTTTTGCCCCCGGCGGCGCGGTCGACACGCTGGGCCGGCTGGTGTCGAAGCAGCTGACCGAGATCCTGGGGCAGAGCGTGGTGGTCGAGAACAAGCCCGGCGCGGGCGGCAATATCGGCTCGAACCAGGTGGCCAAGGCCACACCGGACGGCTATACGCTGCTGTTCGGCGCGGCCGGCAACATCGCCATCAATCCGTCGCTGTTCGACAATATGCCGTACAGCGTCGACAAGGACCTGGCGCCCGCCGCGCTGGCGGGCCAGTCGATGAACGTGCTGGTGGTGCCGGCCGCGCTGCCGGTGAATTCGGTGGCCGAACTCATCGACTACGCGCGCAAGCATCCGGACCAGCTCAATTACGGTTCGTCCGGCAATGGCGGCACCACGCACCTGGCGGGCGAACTGTTCAACAGCATGGCCGGCACGCGGATCACGCATGTGCCCTACCAGGGCAGCGGCCCGGCCATGGTCGACCTGCTGGCGGGGCGCGTGCAGCTGATGTTCGACAACCTGCCGTCGGCCATGCCGCATATCCAGCGCGGCGCCCTGAAGGCCCTGGGCGTGACCGGCGCCACGCGCAGCCCGCAGCTGCCCGATGTGCCGACCATCGCGGAAACCGGCCTGCCCGGGTTCGAGGCGACGACCTGGTTCGGCATCTTCGCGCCGGCCGGCACGCCGACCGCGATACTCGAACGCCTGAACGGCGCCATCAACCAGGCCATGCAGACCGCGCCCGTAGAACAGAAGCTGGCATCGATGGCGGCTTATTTCCAGCCGACGACCCGCGAGCAATTCCAGGCGTTGATCCGCGACGACACCGCCAAATGGGCGCGTGTCATCAAGACGGCGGGCATCAAGCTCAACTAGGGGGCGCGGGCGCCGCGCCGCTTCAGGCGCGGCCCGCCAGCCCGGCGATCCAGGCGCCGGTTTCCCGATCCAGCGCCGCCTGCCAGGCGGCCGGCTCGATGGCCGAAGGCAGCCCCGGCAGGACATCGGCGCCCAGTTGCGCCAGCTTGTCGCGGAACTGTTCCGGCGTGACCGGATTGTCGGGGCTGCCGGTGGCGCTCAGGCAGCTGGCCCGCAGCACCTGGCCGTCGTCCAGTTCCACTTCCAGCCATGCCGGCCGGTCGTGGGGGGCGGGCATGGCTTCGTCGGCAAGCCGCATGTGCACTTTCTCGCGCAGCGCGGCTATCAGCGGGTCGGCCAGCGTGGCCTGGCTGAAGGCCGCGGCGCTGCCCGTGCCCAGCGCCAGCGCGGCCGCCATCATGTGCGGCATGGAGAACCGCGCGCCCAGGGTGGTCGACGGATGGACGGTGTCCAGCGTCAGCGCCAGCGGGTGCGTGGCCAGGCGGATCGCGCGGATGCGGCCCGGCTCGAACGCGGGGCCGGCGCGCAGCGACAAGCAGGCCTGCACGGCAGAGTGACCGTGCTGGCAGCACGAATACAGTTTCTGGTAGCCATGCGACAACGACCAGCGCGTGCCCAGCTCGCGCGTGATCTCGCCGCCGCGCGGGCTGGCCTTGACGATGCCCACGCAGACTTCTTCCATGCTTTCGGGCGCGCCGCCGAAGCCGCATTCGGCCCAGTCGGCGCACTGCATGCCATTGACCGCGCCGGCGGCCGCCCAGCCGTTGCGAATCAGCACGCCGGCCATCAGGTGCGACCGGGGCCCCATGCTGGCGGTCGTGATGGCGCCGGACAGGGCGCGCAGCAAGGTCGGCGCGTCGTGGCCGCGCAGCAGCGATACCGCGGCGGCGGCGCCCACCGCGCCCCATAGCGCGTGGCCGTGCACGGGCGGCGGCATGACGTGAAAGCTCATGGCGCAGCGCGTGACCAGTTCGTAGGCGCCGGTCAGGGCCGTCAGCACATCGCGCAGGCGCGCGCGCGTGGCCGTGGCTTCGGCCAGCAGCGCCGGCAGGGTATAGATGCCCGCGTGGCAGATGGCCAGCCGGAAGCCTTCGTCGAGTTCGCACCAGTTGCCGGCCAGGGCGTTCCAGGAAGCGGCTTCCATGCGGCCCACGCGCGGCAGCGCCGGGCTGATCAGGATGGATTCGGCCGCGCCGGCGCGCGCCGTCAGCAGCGCGGCGTAGCGCCGTAGTTCGGGTTCGGGGGCGCCGGCCGCCATGGCCGCCAGGTCGTCGCACAGCACGTCCACCGCGCGCTGGCGGACGGCGTGCGGGATGGCGTCCCAGGTCAGCGTGCTGGCGAACTGGCAGACTTCGGCCAGCCCCGCCGCGAAGGGGCTGCAGGATGTTGCGGTGGTCATTGGATGGTGGGTTCGCTGAGTTGGCTGGCGACGTGGTTGGCGGCGCGCTCGATGTGAGAGCGCATGAGCGATTCGGCCAGCCTGGCGTCGCGGCTGGCGATGGCGCGCACGATCTGCCAATGTTCGTCGTAGGCGTCGTCTTTGCGCTCGAGCGCCGAGCCGGAATGCCGGCGATAGATGCGCAGCAGGTGATACAGGTCTTCGCACAGGGCGGCGATGATGCGCTTGTTGCCGCTGGCCCGGACGATGCGCTCGTGCAGGTCGAAGTGGCGTTCTTCGCGGTTCGACGGGGTGCCGCGCCGGGCCGTCCAGCTTTGGTAGTGGGCGTCCATGTCGCGCTGCAGCTGTTCGATGTCGGCGTCGCTCATGCGCTGGGTGGCCAGGAAACAGGCCACGCCTTCCAGCCCCATGCGCATCTGGAACAGTTCCAGCGCCGATTCGGCCGACATGGTCACGACGCGCGCCTTCATGTAGGGCTCGCGCGTGACGATCTGGATGCCCTGCAGGCGGCGCACGGCCTCGCGCACCGGGCCCCGGCTGACGCCGAATTCGCGCGCCAGTTCTACTTCGTTGATGACGCCGCCGGGCGGCAGCCCGCCGGTATAGATGCCGTCCAGCATGCGCTGGTACACGACATCGGTCAGGGGTGCGTCGATGCCGTCTTTGTCGATTGCGGTGATGGACTTTTCCTTCATGGCGTAAAGGTAGAAGGAGCCCACAAAAGTGTCAACTCTTTTTGACGGGCCTTGGCGCTACGCCATGATTACGCCTGGTCCGACTGCGCTTCTGCCCGCAGCCAGTGCACGACTTGCTGCACGGCCGCGCCGGCGTCGGCCCGCGCATACAGGGTGAACCGGCCGCCGGTTTGCCGGAAGCCGAGCGGCGCGGCCAGCCTGCCGGCCCGGATATCGGCGCGCACGATTTCCTGTGGCGCGATGCCGATGCCCAGCCCGGCCGCCGCGGCTTCGAGCATGTGGCCCAGTTGATCGAATGGGCGCGCCGGATGCGAGGCGGCAAGCGCCACGCCGCATGCCGCGGCCCACTGGTCCCAGGCGGCGGGGCGCGAAGCGGTGTGCAATCGCGGCGCCTCGAGCACGTCGGCCGGCCCATGAATGCGCCGGGCCAGGGCGGGCGTGCAGACCGGCCCGATCGTTTCCGGAAACAGCGGTACCGCCACGATGCCCGGCGCCGCGTGATCCGCGGCGACGACCAGGACATCGACGGCCCGCCGTTCCAGCAGCGACATATCGGCGGCCGTTTGCAGCCGTACCTGGATGTCCGGGGCCGTGCGTTCGAAGTGTTCCAGCCGCGGGATGACCCAGTTGGCCAGCAGGCTGGCCGGGGCGCCTATCACCACATGCGGCGATGCCGCCGTGCCGCGCAGTTCGGCCACCCGCTGCTCGAGCATGTCGAAGGCCGGTTGGCAGGCGTGCTGCAAATGCCTGCCGGCCATGGTCAGCCGCACGCCATCCGAATGCCGCTCGAAGAGCCGGCATCCGAGCCAGGCTTCCAGCTGCCGGATCTGCTGGCTGACCGCGCTATGCGACACGCCCAGTTCGTTCGCGGCCAGCGACAGGTTCAAGTGCCGCGCCGCGCTGTCGAAGACGCGCAGCGAATGCATCGGGGGCAGGGTACGCATGCCGTTGATATTAGAAAATCTAACGGCTGGCAGCAAGAAATCTGTGATTTATCTGGCGTGGCCAACTGGGTACGATGGCCGGTATCGATTAGCCAGGGTGACATCATGTCTTTCATCTCCCATCCCGCCGCGCCGGACGCCCTGGGGCAATTCGGCCGATATGGCGGCCGCTATATGCCCGAGACATTGGCCGGGGCGCTCGACCGGCTGGAACGGACTTATCTTGCGGCCCGCGACGACCAGGCGTTCTGGGCCGAGTTCCGCGCGATGCTGGCCGATTACGTCGGCCGGCCCAGCCCGCTGCTGTATGCCGAGGCCATCAGCGAAGAGCTGGGCGGGGCCCGCATTTTCCTCAAGCGGGAAGACCTGAATCACACCGGCGCGCACAAGATCAACAACTGCCTGGGCCAGATACTGCTGGCCCGAAGAATGGGCAAGACGCGCATCATCGCCGAGACCGGCGCCGGCCAGCACGGGGTGGCGACCGCCACGGTCTGCGCGCTGTATGGCCCGGCGTGCGTGATCTACATGGGATCGGTCGACGCGGCGCGCCAATCGGCCAACGTGGCCCGCATGCGCATGCTGGGAGCCGACGTGCGCGCCGTTGCCGAGGGCAGCGCCACGTTGAAAGACGCAATGAATGCCGCCATCCGCGACTGGATCGCGCACCCCGACGACACCTACTACCTGCTGGGCACCGGCGCGGGGCCGCATCCCTACCCGTGGATCGTCCGCGAATTCCAGAAAGTGATCGGCATCGAGACGCGCGCGCAGATCGTCGAGAAAACCGGGCGCCTGCCGGACGCGATGGTGGCCTGCGTGGGCGGTGGTTCCAACGCGATCGGCTTCTTTTATCCGTTCCTGGACGATGCCCAGGTCCGGTTGTTCGGCATCGAGGGCGGCGGGCATGGCCTGCACACCGCGCAGCATGCGGCCAGCATCGGGCGCGGCGGCCCGGGTGTGCTGCACGGATGCCGCAGCTATTTTCTGCAGGACGAAGACGGCCAGATCTCGAACGCCCATTCGATTTCCGCCGGCCTGGACTACCCGGGCGTGGGGCCGGAACATGCACTGCTGCACGACACGGGGCGCGTGACTTATGAGTCGGTCACCGACGACGAGGCGGTGGCCGCGTTTCATTGGCTGACGCGGCGGCAAGGAATCATTCCGGCCCTGGAAAGCTCGCACGCACTGGCCTACGCCAGGAAGCTGGCCGCGCGCCTGGGCGCGGCGCAGACGGTGGTGGTGTGCCTGAGCGGCCGCGGAGACAAGGACCTGGATACGGTCCTGCAGTATGGCAAGGAATCGACATGAGCCGACTCGACAGTACCCTGGCGGACTTGCGCGCTGCCGGCCGACCTGGCCTGGCCGCCTACTTCACCGCCGGCGACCCCACTTACGACGACTGCCTGACGCTGCTGCAGGGCCTGCCCGCCGCCGGTGCCGATGTGATCGAGCTGGGCATGCCGTTCAGCGACCCGATTGCCGACGGGCCGGTGCTGCAGCAGGCCAATGGCCGGGCGTTGCGGGCAGGGCAGACGATGCGTCGCACCCTGGACCTGGTCGCCGCATGGCGGGCGCTGGAGCAGCACACGCCCATGGTGCTGATGGGATACCTGAACCCCGTGCTGCGCTATGGCGTCGCCGGCTTCATGGCCGACGCGGCGCGCTCCGGCGTCGACGGGCTGATTATCGTGGACTTGCCGCCCGAACACGCCGGCGAGATGGGCCGGCTGGCCCGGCCGCACGGCATCGACATTGTCCGGATGACCGCGCCGACGACGTCGGATGCCCGGCTGGGCCAGGTGCTGGACGGCGCCGGCGGGTTCGTCTACCACGTCATGCTGGCGGGCACCACGGGCGCGGCGCTGCCTTCGGACGAGGCGATCGCGGCGTCATTGCAACGCGTGCGGGCCAGGACGCGGCTGCCGATCGCGGCCGGGTTCGGCGTGCGCTCGCCCGAGCAGGCCAGGGCGGTCGGCCGCCATGCCGATCTTGTTGCCGTGGGCACGGCGCTGGTCGCGGCGCTGGCGGCTTGCGGCATGAAGGCGGCGCTGGACGAAGTCCGGCTGCTGGCGCGAGCCGTGCGGGCAAGGGATTGACCCGGGCAACCAGCCGAAGCCCCCGTATTGCGAGTAAGGTACGGAGTAGAGGCCTTGATTGCCCGGCACGTCGGCCCGTGCCACCAGCAGGAACCAGAACATGAAGACCCTTCGTCCAGCGCTGCGGCCCGTTCTCGTCGCGATCGCGTGCGCGTCGATCGCGGCTTGCGCCGACCCGCCGCCCCGGCAAACCAATATGGACTATCGCAGCCGGCCGCCTTCCGCCGCGCAAGGTGCGAACGGCCCTGCGGGTTCCTCGGAGCCGCGCTTGACGATACAGTCCGGCGAGGGGGAAAGGTTGAATCTTCCCTGGTTCATCCAGGATGCGCAGGACTGGGTCAACCGCAATTGATCCCGACCCCGGTCACGAGTCGCCGGACCCGAAGTTCGGTATGCCAGCCCGGCCGGGACGAAAAAAAAGCACTTACATCGCGTAAGTGCTTTTCTTCAGGAATTTTTGGCGGAGCGGACGGGGCTCGAACCCGCGACCCCCGGCGTGACAGGCCGGTATTCTAACCAACTGAACTACCGCTCCGCAGCGGTGTACTACATGCCAGTAGACTGGCGTCCCCTAGGGGATTCGAACCCCTGTACTCACCGTGAAAGGGTGATGTCCTAGGCCTCTAGACGAAGGGGACTTGGACTGCTTTGACTGCACCTTCGCTTTCGACTGGTGGAGGTAAGCGGGATCGAACCGCTGACCTCTTGCATGCCATGCAAGCGCTCTCCCAGCTGAGCTATACCCCCGTATCCCTGAACATTGCCTGCAATTAGCGGTGCTTTTGACACCGTTCTTGCCGGTTTTGTTTAGTGCCGTTGGCGAAGAAACGAGATTATGCACGAGTTTTTTGGGGCGTGCAAGTTGGTGTCAAAAAAATTGCATGCGGGGTCGAAACGGGTGCCGGAACCGGCGCCGAGGCGTGCCCAATGGCGTACTGCCGGGACACGACACCTAGCGGCCGGGCTTGCGCCGGCCCAGGGCGGCGGCGGCGACCAGGGCCAGCGCGATCAGCACCAGCACCGGCGTGTCGCCGAAACGGGCGTATGGCGTCAGGCCGGTCATGCCCTGCACCGACACGGGCAGGATGCCGGCCTGGTGGGCCGGCAGTTGCGCGGCGACGCGGCCGCGCGCGTCGATGGCGGCGGTGATGCCGGTGTTGGTGGCGGCCAGCATGGGGCGGGCGGTTTCCTGGGTGCGCAGGCGCGCGATCTGCAAGTGCTGGCGCAACGCCCACGTGTCGCCGAACCAGCCCAGGTTGCTGACGTTGGCCAGGATGGTGGCGCCCGGCTCGCCGTTGGGGCCGGGATGCAGCGCGGGCAGCAGTTCGATGCCGAACAGGTCTTCGTAGCAGATGTTGAAGGCCACGTACTGGCCGCGCACGGGGAAGGGCGCCTGGCGGCGATCGCCGCGGTCGAAGTCGCCCAGCGGGATGCTGAGCATGTCGACGAACCAGCGGAAACCGGGCGGCACGTATTCGCCCCAGGGCACCAGGTGGCGCTTGTCGTAGCGCAGCGCGGTGGCGCCGCTGCGCAACTGGGCCAGCGGCGTGGCGGCATCGAAACCGATGACGCTGTTGGTGTAGCGGGTCCGGCCGTCCGCGCCCGCCGTGCGCAGCGGCACGCCCATCGCGATGGCGGACTGGTTGCGTGCGGCGACAGTGCGCCAGGCTTCCCAGACGCGCGGGTCGAGCTGGTCCTGGAAGACCGGCAACACGGTCTCGGGCAGGATGATCAGGTCGGCCCGCGGGGCCGGCAGGGTGGCCAGTTCCAGGTGCCGGCGCACGCCCAGTTCCAGCAGCGCGGGATCGAATTTCTGCGATTGCTCGACATTGCCCTGCACCAGCCGTACTTGCAGCGGGTCGCCGCTGGGTTGCGACCAGGCGATGCCGCGCAGCGGCCAGCCGGCGGCCGCCAGCAGCAGGGCCAGCGCGCAGGCCAGGGCGCGCCGCGCATCGGCCCGGCGGCCAAGCCCGCCGTGGGCGCGCACGGCCTGCCACAGGCCGGCCAGCGCGGCGGCGGCGAACGCGGCCAGCAGCGCCATGCCATGTACGCCCAGCACGGGGGCCCAGCCGGCCAGCGGGCTGTCGGCGTGGGCGTAGCCGATGTTCAGCCACGGGAAGCCGGTCAGCACGGTGGCGCGCAGCCATTCCAGCAAGGCCCAGGCGGCCGCCCAGGCCAGGGCCGCCACCAGCAGGCGGCGCGCGGGGGCGGGGTCGGGCTGGCCGGGCGACGGGGGCGGGCACAGCCAGCGGGCCAGCACGCCGGCCGCGGCGGGAAACAGCGCCAGGAACGCCGACAGCGCCAGCACGCCCGCGACCGCCAGGGGCGCGGCCAGCCCGCCGTAGCGGTGCAGGCTGATGAAGATCCAGTACAAGCCCAGCGAATAGCTGGCGAAGTTGAACAACCAGCCGCGCAGCAGCGCCTGGCCCAGGCCGGCGGCATACAGCGTGGCGCGCGCCGCGCAGGCCAGCGCAATGACCTGCGCCAGGGCCAGGGACCACGCGGGCAGGGGGCCGGGGGCGAATGTCAGGGCATGGACGGCGCCCGCGGCGACCAGGCCGGGCGCCGCCCAGCGAGAGGCGCGGCCGGCGGTCATGGGCCGGGGGCGGTGGGGTCCGAGGCGGTCGCCGGCGGGGTGCGCTTGGCGCGCAGCCACAGCGCGCGGCGGGCGTCGGCGCGGATGACTTCGATCAGCAGGTTGCCGTGGGTGGCGCTGTCGCCGCGCCGGGGAATGCGCCCCAGCTGGCCGCCCAGCCAGCCGCCCACGCTGTCGTATTCGTCGTCGGGCAGGTCGGTGGCGAACGCCTCGTTGAAGTGGCTGATCTCGGTGGTGGCCATCAGCCGCCACTGGTTCTCGCCTTCGGGGAAGATGCTCTGTTCGTCGTCGTCGTCGAATTCGTCTTCGATGTCGCCGACGATCTGTTCCAGCACGTCTTCCATGGTCACCAGGCCGGAAATGCCGCCGTGCTCGTCGATGACGATGGCCAGGTGGTTGTGGCTGGCGCGGAAGTCGCGCAGCAGCACGTTCAGCCGCTTGGCTTCGGGAATGAAGACCGCCGGGCGGATCAGCGCGCGCAGATCGATGCCGGGTTCGAGCATGCCGCGCAGTAGGTCCTTGGCCAGCAGGATGCCGATGATGTTGTCGCGGTCGTCTTCGTAGACCGGGAAGCGCGAGTGCGCGGTCTCGATGATGAAGGCGAGCTGCTGAGGCAGGGGCTGCGCGACGTCGAGCAGGTCCATGCGCGAGCGCGGCACCATGATGTCGGCCACGGTGCGCTCGGACATGGCCAGCGCGCCTTTGATCATGCCGTAGGATTCGACGTCGAGCAGGTTGCGGTCGTGGGCGGCGTCCAGGACGGCCTTGATGCCTTCGCGGTCCTCGGGCTCGCGCCGTACGAGGGCCAGCATGCGGTCTAGCAGGGATTTGGTGGGTTTGTGGGCGCGCGCGGTGTTCGCGTCGGAAGCAGGGTAAGGGTCAGACATCGTCCGGGCGGACAAGTTACGGAAAGGCCAGCATAACCGAATATTGGCAGCCAATTGTTACGACGGCGCGGCGGCGCCGGCGCGCCGGCCGGGCTCAGGCGTACGGGTCGGCGATGCGCATGCCGGCCAGGATGGCGGTTTCCAGGGTTTCCATGCGGCGCGCGTCGCGCGCCTTGACGTGGTCGTAGCCCAGCGCGTGCAGCACGCCGTGCACCGTCAGGTGGGCGGCGTGGTCGAGCAGCGCCTTGCCCTGTTCGCGCGCCTCGCGCGCCAGCACCGGCACGCAGATGACGATGTCGCCGCGGGCGGTGCCCAGCGGGTCGGTGCCGTATTCGAACGTGAGCACGTTGGTGGCGTAGTCGCGCCCGCGATAGGCGTGGTTCAGGCGGCGGCCCTCGGCCTGCCCGACCAGGCGCAGGCTGAATTCGGCGCGCGCGCACGCGGCCAGGCCGTCACGCGCGGCGCCGTCGAGCGCGCGGCGCGCCCAGCGGCGCAGCCGCCAGCGCGGCAGGCGCGGCTCGGCCACGCCGTACTGCACCGCCAGCGAGAGCTCAGGATTCATCTTCGGCGGCCCGGTCGTAGGCGTCGACGATGCGCGCCACCAGCGGATGGCGCACCACGTCGCGGCTGGTGAAGCGGGTGGTGGCGATGCCCTGCACGTCTTCCAGCACCCGCACGGCGTGCGCCAGGCCGCTTTGCTGGCCGCGCGGCAGGTCCACCTGCGACGGGTCGCCGGTGATCACCGCCTTGCTGCCGAAGCCGATGCGGGTCAGGAACATCTTCATCTGTTCGGGCGTGGTGTTCTGGGCCTCGTCCAGGATCACGAACGCGTGGTTCAGCGTGCGGCCGCGCATGTAGGCCAGCGGCGCGATCTCGATGGTCTGCTTTTCGAACAGGCGCTGGACCTTGTCGAAGCCCATCAGGTCGTACAGGGCGTCGTACAGCGGCCGCAGGTAGGGGTCGACCTTCTGCGCCAGGTCGCCGGGCAGAAAGCCCAGGCGTTCGCCGGCTTCCACGGCGGGGCGGGTCAGGACCAGGCGCTGCACCGAATCGCGTTCCATGGCGTCGATGGCGCAGGCCACCGCCAGCCAGGTCTTGCCGGTGCCCGCCGGGCCGATGCCGAAGGTGATGTCGTGCTTGAGGATGTTTTCCAGGTATTCGCGCTGGCGCGGCGTGCGCGGGCGCAGGTCGCTGCGCCGGGTGCGCAGCACCGGGCCGCTTTCGTCGGCCTCGGGCAGCGCGGCCGGATCGATGCCGCGCGCATCGGCCGGGGCCGCCTCGGCGCGGCCCACGCCCATCTCGACCAGGCCCAGCTGGATGTCGTCGATCGACAGGGCGCGGTGCACCGCCTGTTCGTGAAAGCGCCGCAGGGCGCGGCCGGCCAGTTCGGCGCGCTCGCCTTCCAGCGTGACGCGGCTGCCGCGGCGCGCCAGGGTCACGCCCATGCCGTCGGCCAGCTGGCGCAGGTTCTCGTCCAGCGGGCCGCACAGGTTGGCCAGGTGAGTGTTGTCGCCGTCCAGGTGGACCACGGCGGGCATGGTGCGGCGGGAGCGGCTGCGGGATGCGGTCATGCGTTGCCTTGTTCGGGGCCGTCGACGTCCGCCACGCGGGCGCGCAGCGAATTGGGGTAGGCCTCGGTGATGACGACATCGACCATCTGCCCGATCAGCCGTGCCGGCGCCGGGAAGTTGACGATGCGGTTGTTTTCGGTGCGGCCCATCAGCTCGTTGGGGTCGCGCCGCGACGGGCCCTCGACCAGCAGGCGCTGGCGCGTGCCCACCATGGCCCGCGCGATGGCGGCGGCCTGGGTGTTGATCAGGGCCTGCAGCTGCTGCAGGCGGCGCAGTTTGACGTCCTGCGGGGTGTCGTCGGCCAGGTCGGCCGCCGGGGTGCCGGGCCGGCGCGAATACACGAACGAGAACGAGGTGTCGAAGCCGACGTCCTCGATCAGTTTCATGGTCTTCTGGAAGTCTTCCTCGGTTTCGCCGGGAAAGCCCACGATGAAGTCCGACGACAGGGTCAGCCCGGGGCGCGCGGCGCGCAGCCGCCGCACCACCGACTTGAATTCCAGCGCGGTGTAGCCGCGCTTCATGGCGGCCAGCACGCGGTCGCTGCCGGCCTGCACCGGCAGGTGCAGGAACGACACCAGCTTGGGCAGCCTGGCGTAGGCGTCGACCATGCGCTGGGTCATTTCCTTGGGGTGCGAGGTGGTGTAGCGGATGCGTTCGATGCCGGGAATTTCGTGCACGTATTCCAGCAGCATGGCGAAATCGGCGATTTCGCCGGTGTCGCCCATGGGGCCGCGGTACGCATTGACGTTCTGGCCCAGCAGCGTGACTTCTTTCACGCCCTGGTCGGCCAGGTCGGCCACTTCGACCAGCACGTCGTCGAACGGGCGCGAGACTTCCTCGCCGCGCGTGTAGGGCACCACACAGAAACTGCAGTACTTGCTGCAGCCTTCCATGATGGACACGAATGCCGTGGCGCCCTCGACCCGCGAGGGGGGCAGGGCGTCGAATTTCTCGATCTCGGGAAAGCTGATGTCGACCTGCGAGGTGCCCAGGTCGCGGCGCCGGCGGATGAGCTCGGGCAGGCGGTGCAGGGTCTGCGGGCCGAACACCACGTCGACGTAGGGCGCGCGCTTGACGATGGCCTCGCCTTCCTGGCTGGCCACGCAGCCGCCCACGCCGATGACCAGGTCGGGGTTGAGCTTCTTCAGGTGCTGCACCCGGCCCAGGTCGGAGAAGACCTTTTCCTGGGCCTTTTCGCGCACCGAACAGGTGTTGAACAGGATGACGTCGGCGTCTTCGGGGGTGTCGGTCAGTTCCAGGCCCTGGTCGCCGCGCAGCACGTCGACCATCTTGTCCGAGTCGTACTCGTTCATCTGGCAGCCGAAGGTGCGGATGTACAGCTTGCGGGCGGAGCGGGAAGCGGCAATGCCGGGCGAGGCGGAAGGCGTGGCGGCGGCGGTGGCGCCGGCGCGCTTGATCGAGGTTTCTTGCATGGCGGGCGCCGTGACGGGTGTAGATCCCGGGGGCGAAAGGGACGGAAAACGGCGATTTTAACGCGTGGATGCAATCGCAGTCTTGGTGCCGGCGCATTTGGCGTATACGATGTCAGCCGCGCGATCGTGCCGCCGGCGGGTCGCGGGATATATTGTCCCCCTTTTATACGCCCATGACCCTTCCTCGCGGCCTTTCGTCCACCCCCCTGCCCGCTACCCCGCTCGCCATGGCAGCCATTCCCCCCCGGCCCTTCCAGGGCGTGGCATTGACTGCATGTTTCGCCCTGTTGCTGCTGATGATGAGCCGCTGGGTCGACCTGCCCCTGACCCAGGCCATCGAGCGCCACGTGTCGCCGATGGTCAACGACGTGTTCGACCAGATCGGCGACCTGGGCGACAGCGAGGGCTACATTTTCGCGGGGCTGCTGGTGTATGTGCTGTCGCTGGTGGGCATGCGGCGCGGCTGGGCCTGCCCGGTGCGCGCCGGCTTCGAGCGCCTGGCGCGCTACAGCATGCTGCTGCTGGCCACCATGAGCGTCGGCGGGCTGATCACGCTGGTGCTGAAGAAAGTGGTGTCGCGGGCCCGGCCCGAGGTGCTGCTGGAACAGGGCTGGCACGGCCTGGGCGTGCCCTTCAGCGGCGATCCGTACGATTCGTTCCCGTCCAGCCACACGCTGACGGCTTTTGCGGTGGCGGCCGTCATCGGCCAGATCGCGCCGCGCTGGCGCCTGCCCATGCTGCTGGTGGCCGCGGTGGTGGCGGTCAGCCGGGTGGTCAACCGCGACCACTTCCTGTCGGACGTGACCGCGGCGGCCTTCATCGGCATCATGGTGGCGCACTACCTGGCGCCGTACATCCTGGGCGAACGCTATCGCTGGATGCTGCGCGCGCCCTGGCACTGGCGGCGGGCCCACTGACGGCCGGCGCCGCGTTCAGCGGGATTCGGCCTCGGCGGCACCCTCGGCCGCCAGCGCCTCGATCAGGGCGGTAGCGGCCGGCGTCAGCGCCGCCATGTCGCGCACGCCGATGCGCAGCTCGCGGCTGGCCCAGCCATTGGACAGCGGCACAATGGCGATGTGCATGGCGCGCGCATGCCGCACCGCCGCGGAATACGGAATCGCCGCCACCCCCACGCCCGACTCGACCAGGCTGCAAACCGCCGAGAAGCTGTTGGCCTGGATGCGCAACCGCATGGGCATGCCCTCGGCCGCCGCCATGCGCAGCATGAACACCTGCAGCGGCGCGTGCTCGGGCATGCCCACGTAGTCGTACTGCAGGGTCGCGGCGAATTCGACCGCGTCGGCGCCGGCCAGCGGATGGTCGCTGGCCGTGACCAGCACCAGGCGTTCGGTGCGGTAGGCGCGGTAGATCAGCGAATCGTCGGGCACGTCGGCGCTCAGGATGCCGATGTCGGCCGCGCCCTGCTTGAGCGCGCGCGCAATGTCGCCCGATGGCCGTTCGTGCAGGTCGATGTTCATGCGCGGGTGGGTCAGCAGGAATTTCTCGATGACCGAGGGAATGGTGTCGCCCAGCGACAGGGTGTTGACGAACAGGCGGATGCAGCCGTCCAGGCTGCCGGCCTGCGACCGGAGCGTTTCGTTCAGCTGGTGCAGCTCTTCCAGCACTGTCCGGGCATGGCGCACGAAATTGCGCCCCGCCGTCGTGGGCACCAGGCCCTGCGTGGTGCGGTAGAACAGCTGGGTTTCCAGGGATTCCTGCACTTTCTTCAGGCGCGCGCTGGCCGCCGGCGCGGACATGTGCGAACGCTCGGCGCCGCGGGTGAGGCTGGCCGTGTCGACGACATTGACGATCAGTCGCAGATCGGTGAGGTCGTAGTCGAAGCGCATTGTCTGGGGGCGGGTCCGTGAAGAGAAGGCCTGGGCGGCGGGCCGGGCAGCCCATGTTACTTGCATGGCCGTCCGGTGGACAACGGCGCACGGGCTTCTTAAGCATTGGTGAATTGCCGGCCAACAGAAAACAAATTGCCCCTGTCTCCGATTGCGGCGAAGCTTGCCGTGTGCTTATTCCGGCTGGAGACCCAAGATGAGAAAAACCGCACACCTGCTTGCTTCGTTCCTGTCCGCCTGCGCCCTGATCCCGGCGACCGCGGCGCAGGCCCAGGGATATCCCGACAAGAGCGTGACCATCGTCGTGCCGTATGCGCCGGGCGGTGGCGCCGACATCCTGGCCCGCCTGCTCAGCCAGAAACTGGGGCCGGTCTGGCACCAGCCCGTGGTGGTGGAAAACCGCGCGGGCGCCGGCGGATCGGTGGGCTCGGCGCATGCGGCCCGCGCGCCTGCCGACGGGTACACGCTGCTGATGGCTTCGCCCAGCCATACGATCAACGGCGCGCTCTACAAGAACCTGCCGTTCGACGCCGTGAAGGACTTCGAGCCGGTGGTGCTGGTGGCCTCGGGCCCGCTGGCGCTGGTCGTGCCGGCGCAAGGATCCATCCGCACGCTGGACGATTTCGTGCAGCAAGTGAAGCAGCCCGGCGTCATCAATTTCGCGTCGGCCGGCGTGGGCAGTTCGCCCCACCTGGCGGGAGAGCTTTTCAATCAGTTGGCGCACGCGAAGATGACGCACGTGCCGTACAAAGGCACGGCACCGGCGCTGACCGACTTGCTGGCGGGGCGGGTGCAGGTGATGTTCGCCCCGGTGCCCACGGTGATGCCGCACCTGAAGAGCGGCGCGCTCAAGGTGCTGGCCGTGACGTCGCTGGCGCCGTTCGGCGCGCTGCCGGACGTGCCCGCGCTGGCGCAGCGGTTTCCGGGCTACGAAGTGCTGCAGTGGTGGGGCCTGGTCGCCCCGGCGGGCACGCCGCCGGCGGTGATCGGCAAGGTCAATGCCGATGTGGCCGCCGCGCTGCGCAGCCCCGATGTGCAGGAACGCCTGGCGGCGCTGGGCGCCGTCGCGGGCGGGCAGCCGGCCAGCCAGCTGGGCGAGCTGATCGCGGGCGAGATTCCCAAATGGGCCGAGGTCGTGAAAGCGGCCAATGTGCAGCCGGAGTAGACACAGGATGCGTATCACCCGCGAGCTTGCGGAATTCGTGGCGGCCACGCCGTCGGCAGCGATCCCGGCCGACGTGCGGCGGCATATGGCCAGGACGCTGGTCAACTGGGTGGGCTGCGCGTTGGGCGGGGCGCACGATCCCACCGTGACGGCGGCGCGCGATGCCTTGCGGCCCTTCATGGGGCCGCCGCGGGCCACGCTGATCGGCCATGCGGACAAGGTCGACGTGCTGCATGCCGCCTTGCTCAATGCCATCAGCTCGCACGTGCTGGACTTCGACGACACCCACCTGGAAACCCTGGTGCATCCCAGCGGGCCCGTGCTGGCCGCGTTGCTGGCCCTGGCGCAGCATCGGCCGATCAGCGGCCGCGATTTCATCGACGCCGCGGTGCTGGGCGTCGAGGCGGAATGCCGCATCGCGCTGGGGCTGGGCAAGGCGCACTACGATGCGGGCTGGCACGTGACCGGCACGGCCGGCGTATGCGGCGCGGCGGTCGCGGCCGGCCGCGCGCTGGGGCTGGACGCGCGCCGCATGGCCTGGGCGCTGGGCATTGCCGCGACCCAGGCGGCCGGGCTGCGGGAAATGTTCGGCTCGATGTGCAAGAGCCTGCACGCCGGCCGGGCCGCGCAGAACGGCCTGTCGGCGGCCCTGATGGCGCAGGCCGGGTTCACCAGTTCCGAGCAGGCGCTGGAGGCGCCGCGCGGCATGGCCCGCGTCATGTCCGGCCAGCCCGACCTGGCGCGCATCCCGCAAGGGCTGGGCACGACCTGGGAAACCCTGGCCAATACGTTCAAGCCCTACGCCTGCGGCCTGGTCATCCACCCGGTGATCGATGCGTGCCGCGAACTGGCCGGCCAGGGCGTGGCGCCCGACGACATCGCCGAGATCGTGCTGCACGTGCACCCGCTGGTGGTCGAGCTGACGGGCAAGCCGTCGCCGGCCACCGGGCTGGAAGCCAAGTTCAGCGTGTTCCATTGCGCCGCGGCCACGCTGCTGGACGGCACCAGCCGGCATTCGCATTTCTCGCAGGCCTGCGTGGCCGATGCGCGCATCGCGGCCCTGCGGGACCGGGTGCGGGCGCAGGTGCAGGACCGGATGCGTGCCGACGAGGCGCGCGTGATCGTGGTGCTGCGCGACGGCAGCCGGCGCGAGGCGTACGTGGCTCATGCGCTGGGCAGCCTGGCGCGGCCGATGTCGGAAGACGACCTGTCCGGGAAGTTCCGGGCGCTGGCGGCCGAGGCGCTGCCCGTCGACCGGATCGAGCCGGTGCTGCGGCAATGCTGGGCCATCGAGGCCAGCGCGGACGTGGCCGGGCTGGCCGACGCGCTGGCCGGCGTTGCCGGCTGCCATGCCTGAGGTGCCGCATGGCCGACATCCCTTCCGATCTTGACGCGCTGGTTGCCGTCTTGTGGCCGCAGGCCGGCGGCATCGATCCGCGGCGCATGGCCGAACTGGTCGGCGAGGTGCGCAGCATTGTGCAAGCCGGGCGGGACGCCGCGCGGGACAACGCCTTCGACGACGAACCCAGCCGCTTCGCGGCGATGCTGCGGCATCTGGCCGAACCCGATGGAGCCAGCCATGGCTGACACGGCCGCGCTGTTGGGCCTGGACCTGTGCGAGGCGGCCCGGCGCATCCGCACCGGCCAGGTGTCGTCCGAGACCCTGACCCGGCTGGCGCTGCAGCGTGCCCGCGCGGTGCAACCACGGGTGAACTGCTTCATCGCCATCGACGAGGCTCAGGCGCTGGAAGACGCGCGGGCGGCCGATCGGGCGCTGGCCCGGGGTGACGCGGCGGGGGCGCTGCACGGCGTGCCGCTGGCCCACAAAGACATGTTCTATCGCGCCGGGCACATCGCCACCGGCGGCAGCAAACTGCTGGCCGGCCATCGCCCCACTGTCACCGCCACCGTTGTGCAGCGGCTGCAGGACGCCGGCGCCATCTGGCTGGGTGCGCTGCACATGGCCGAATTCGCCGCCAACCCGATCGGGCAGAACGACTCGTTCGGCGATTGCCGCAACGCCTGGGATCCGGCGCGCATCAGCGGCGGATCTTCCAGTGGCTCGGCCGTGGCGGTGGCGCTGCGGGCCTGCTATGGCTCGCTGGGGTCCGACACCGGCGGCTCGATCCGCCTGCCTGCCGCGCTGAACGGCATCGTGGGATTGCGCCCCACTTACGGCCGGGTCAGCCGCCATGGCATCCTGCCGCGCACCTGGAGCCTGGACACCGTCGGCCCGATGGCCCGTACGGCCCGGGATTGCGCGCGGCTGCTGGGCGTCATCGCGGGCCCGGACCCGCGGGATGCCACCGCCAGCACGCTGCCGGTGCCCGACTACGAGCGGCACCTGACCGGCGATATCGACGGGCTGCGCATCGCCGTGCCGGCCAATTATTTCTACGACGAGATCGCCCCCGAGGTCCGGCAGGGGCTGGACGACAGCCTGCAGGTGCTGGCGGGGCTGGGGGCGCGGATCGTCGAGGTGTCGGTTCCCGATCCGGCCCGCCTGTACCAGTTGGGCAACCTGATCAGCCAGGTCGAGGCGGCCGCCATACACGCCGACCTGGTGCAGCGCGCCGGCGACGCCTATCCGCTGGTGCTCAAGACCCGCATGCAGTCCGGCGCGTACGTGCCGGCGGTGGATTACCTGGGGGCGCTGTCGGCCCGGGCGCGCCTGGCACAGGAATTCGCCGATGCCGTATTCGAGCGCGCGGACGTGCTGCACGTGCCGGTCATCGGCATGGCCGCGCCCATGCGCGAAGCGGCCGCGCCGATGTCGTCGTCCGAGGTGTTCCCGTTGCTGGCGCGCACGGCGCGCTGCACCCGGCCGTTCAGCACATTGGGCATGCCGGCGCTATCGGTGCCGGCCGGGTTCACGCCACAGGGGCTGCCCGTGGCTTTCCAACTGGTGGGCCGGCCGTTTGCCGAAGGCGTGCTGTTGCGGGCGGCCGACGCGTACCAGCGCGTCACCGGCTGGCATGTGCGCGCGCCCATCCAAGCCTGTACGCCGGGATTTCCTACGACGCCCTGAAGGACTTCCGGCCCGTCTCGCAGCCCGCCCTGCTGCCCAATGTGCCGGCGGTGCCCGAGGCATTGCCGGTCAAGGGCGTCGACGAGCCGGTGGCCTACGTCCGGGGCGCATCCGTTGTCTTAGGCGCCGGCACATCAGGTGCCCGCCGGTGGCGGGGTCAGGCGATCTCGGCGTCGCCTTCTTTCTTGACCGGCTTGACCAGGTCTTCGCGCTTGACGCCCATCCACATGGCCAGCGCGGCGGCGACGAACACCGACGAATAAATGCCGAACCAGATGCCGATGGTCAGGGCCAGCGCGAAATAGTGCAGCGACGGGCCGCCGAAGAACAGCATGGCCAGCACCATCATCTGGGTCGAGCCGTGGGTGATGATGGTGCGCGAGATGGTCTGCGTGATGGCGCTGTTGATGATCTCGTGCACGTCGGCCTTGCGGTACTTGCGGAAGTTCTCGCGGATCCGGTCCATGATGACCACGGATTCGTTGACCGAGTAGCCCAGCACCGCCAGCACGCCGGCCAGCACCGACAGCGAGAATTCCCACTGGAAGAACGCGAAGAAGCCCAGGATGATGACCACGTCGTGCAGGTTGGCGATCACGCCGGCCACGGCGAACTTCCATTCGAAGCGTATGCCCAGGTACACCATGATGCCGATCACCACGACCAGCAGCGCCATCAGGCCGTTGTGCAGCAGTTCCTGGCCGACCTGCGGGCCGACGAACTCGACGCGGCGCAGGTCGGCCGACGGGTCGGCCGCCTTCAGCGCGCTCATGACCGCTTCGCTTTGCGTGGCCGAGGTCTGGCCCTCGGCCAGCGGCAGGCGGATCATGACGTCGTGCGAGGTGCCGAAGTTCTGCACCTGGAAGTCGGTGTAGCCCAGCGTGGACACGGCGCTGCGCACCTTGTCCAGCTGCGCCGTCTGCGCGTAGTTGACTTCCATGACCGTGCCGCCGGTGAACTCGATCGACAGGTGAAAGCCCCGCGTGATGATGAAGAACACCGCCGCCAGGAAGGTGACCAGGCTGATGATGTTCAGCACCAGCGCATGGCGCATGAACGGGATGGTGCGATGGATACGGAAAAATTCCATGTTTCGCCTTGCTTCTTATCGATGCCGGGGCGGCCGGGCCGCCCGCGGGCTCAGTTTGCCTTGGTGGGTTTCCAGACGGTGCCGATGGAAATGCGCGCCAGCTTCTTCTTGCGGCCGTACCACAGGTTGGCCAGCGCGCGCACGCCCACTACCGACGAGAACATCGAGGTGAGAATGCCCAGGCAGTGCACCACGGCAAAGCCGCGGATGGGGCCCGACCCGAAGGCCAGCAGCGCCAGGCCGACGATCAGGGTGGTCAGGTTCGAGTCCAGGATGGTGCCCCAGGCGCGCTCGAACCCGTGGTGGATGGCCTGTTGCGGCGAGGCGCCGTTGCGCAGTTCTTCGCGGATGCGCTCGTTGATGAGCACGTTCGAGTCGATGGCCATGCCCAGCGTCAGCGCGATGGCGGCAATGCCGGGCAGCGTCAGCGTGGCCTGCAGCATGGACAGCAGCGCCAGCAGCAGCAGCACGTTCATGGCCAGGCCGATCGTGGAGAACACCCCGAACAAGTGGTAGTACACGATGATGAACACCGCGATGGCCAGGAAGCCGTACAGGGTGGAATGGAAACCCTTGGCGATGTTGTCGGCGCCCAGGCTGGGGCCGATGGTGCGTTCCTCGATGATCGACATGGGCGCGGCCAGCGCGCCGGCGCGCAGCAGCAGCGCGGTGTCGGCGGCTTCCTCGGCGGTCATGCTGCCCGAGATCTGCACCTGGCCGCCGGCGATCTCGCTGCGGATGACCGGCGCGGTGACGACTTCGCCCTTGCCGTTCTCGAACAGCAGGATGGCCATGCGCTTGCCGACGTTGTCGCGCGTGACGTCGCGGAAAATGCGCGCGCCCTTGCTGTCGAGCGTCAGGTGCACAGCGGCCTGCTGCGTTTGCGAGTCGCGGCCGGGCTGGGCGTCTTGCAGGTTCTCGCCGGTCAGGATGACCTGGCGGCGCACCAGGATGGGACGGCCGTCGCGGTCGGTGTAGCGTTCCAGGCCGAAGGGCACGGTGCCGCCGGCCAGGGCCGACTGGGCCGCGGGCGAATCGTCGACCATGCGGATTTCCAGCGTGGCGGTGCGGCCCAGCAGTTCCTTGGCCTTGGCCACGTCCTGCACGCCGGGCAACTGCACCACGATGCGGTCGGAACCCTGCTGCTGGATGACCGGCTCGGCCACGCCCAGCTCGTTGATGCGGTTGTGCAGGGTGTTGATGTTCTGCTTGAGCGCCGAATCCTGCACGCGGGTGACGGCCGTGGGGCTGAGCATGCCGACCAGGGCGGGGCGGCCGGCATCTTCGCTTTCGGTGAATTGCAGGTCGGGCAGGCGGCTGCGCAGGAGGGTGTGGGCGCGGTCGCGCTCGTCGGCGCTGCCGAAGGTGGCCACCACCGAGGTGCCGGCGCGCTCGACGCCGCGGACCGGGGCCTTCTCGTCGCGCAGGGTGGTGCGCACGTCGGCGGCCAGCGAGTCGTAGCGGGCGGTCAGGGCGCCCTGCATGTCGACCTGCAGCAGGAAGTGCACGCCGCCGCGCAGGTCCAGGCCCAGGTACATGGGCTTGGGCTCGAACCAGCCCAGCGCGCGCATCCAGGGCGGCGAGGCGGGCAGCAGGTTCAGGGCCACGGTGTACTGGGGGTCGCCGGGGGTGGTGTTCAGCGATTTGTCGAGCAGGTCGCGGGCCTGCAGCTGCACGTCGGTGGACGGGAAGCGGGCCCGGATGGTGCCCAGCGTGCCATTCTGTTCGTAGTACACGCTGGTGGCGGGTACATTGCCGGCCGTCAGGATCTGCTCGACCCGGCCGAGCATGGCGTTGTCGACCTTGATGGTGGCTTTCGCGCTGGAGACCTGGACGGCGGGGGATTCGCCGTAGAAATTGGGCAGGGTGTAAAGCAGGCCGATGACGACCGCGACCAGCACCGTAATGTACTTCCAGAGGGGATAGCGGTTCATTGGCGGCTAGTTCGTGCGAGATAGAACGGGAAAAGGCCCCCAGGAAAGGGGGCCGGGTAAGACGCTTACAGGGCCTTGATGGTTCCCTTGGGCAGCACGGTGGACACCGAGGTCTTCTGCATCAGCACTTCGACCGGCTTGTCGGCGAGCTCGGCCACTTCGACGGTGATGTAGGTGTCGGTGACCTTGGAGACCTTGCCCAGCAGGCCGCCCGCGGTCAGGACTTCGTCGCCCTTGGCCAGGTTGGCCACCAGGTTCTTGTGTTCTTTCTGGCGCTTCATCTGCGGACGGATCATCAGGAAATAGAGGATCACGAACATCAGCACGATGGGCAGCATGCCCATCAGCGCGCCACCCTCGGGGGCGGCCTGGGCCAGGATGAGGCCGGCGGTGTCGATAGCGGACATGGAAATCTCCTGCAATGGTTGTGTTCGGGTCAGGTTATGAAAAGTTGTTCTCTGCCCCCGTCCCCGCGCGAGCCTTGGACAGGGCAAGCCGACTATTGTAGCTAGGTTATGCGGGGGCGTCGGGGGCGGGGGCTACCGGGGGGGGGGAGCGGCTTGCTTGGGCGAGTTGGGTTCTTGCGCCGTCCCGCGCCGCCCGGGCAGGCGCAGGCGGCGAAGTCGGGCGGGCTCGGGCGCGACACCAGGCGCCCGAGGCCTGCTGCGCAGGCTGCCCCGCCCTCCAATTCGCCGCCTGCGCC
>Ga0182737_1000953_pt1 | contig 32477 bp, 21 predicted proteins | sample eDN5th30CBELigOP_FD_128878 | JGI IMG/M metagenome (GOLD analysis project Ga0182737, IMG submission 128878) | Enriched Organic Plus compost microbial communities from Emeryville, California, USA - eDNA 5th pass 30_C BE-Lig OP (version 2) (version 2) ... | reverse complement strand
CGCGGATGTACGTCTCATCCGCGTGGATCGCGTGCTCGTTGGCGCGGATCGCATCCTCGTAGCGACCGACACGAACGTAGATGTGACCGGGCATGTGCACGATATGACCTGCCCCTGGCATCAGGCCGGCCAGGCGTTCGGCCATCGGCAGGGCGCGCTGCGGGTCGACGGCTTCCACGGCGTGGATGTGATGCTGCACCGCGCGCCTTCTGCAGTGCCTCGTAGGCCGCCACCCCGGATGCAGAGTCCATTCGCGCATTGATGTTCGGGCCGTAGGACAGCGCGGTTCCCCAGTAGCAGCTTGCGCAGTCCGGATCGAGCCGCGCCGCCTCGTCGAATGCGCGGATCGCCTCTGCATGATTGAACGCGTAGTACAGGCGCAGCCCCTGGTCGAAGTACTGCTGCGCTTCCGGCACACGCGTGGTTATAGCGTAGTGATGATTGCCGAGATCAGCGTACAGCGGCACGGTCGCGTTGCGGTTCCGGGCTGGCTGCCGCCGCAGCCGGCGAGCAGCAGCACGAGAACCAGCGACCGGATCGACGGGATGCCTGGCATGGCTCCGTGGGGAAGAAGGATGGACCATCCTGGCGCCACAGATCGATTTGATCTCAAGCTGGCGGGGCGCCGCGCGCGAGGAACGATGGCGAAGAACCGCCAAAACGCAAATGCGCGTTGAAGCTTGACAACCGGCGGCTTTCGTAACATCGCCAGTTACATGAAAAGCCGACGACTCTCCCTCGCACTTCACGTCCTCGTGCACCTCGCCGATCGCGACGGGCCGATGACATCCGAAGACCTCGCCGCGTGTGTGCGCGCGAACCCGGTCGTGATCCGGCGTACACTTGCCTCGCTGCGCGAAGCCGGGCTCGTCCGATCGGTGGCCGGACACGGCGGCGGCTGGAGCCTCGCGCGTGATGCGCAAAACATTTCGGTCGGCGAGGTGTGTTCGGCGATGGGGGAGCGGCTGCTGTTCGCGGTCGATCTCGCGCTCGAATCCGGTTGCTCGATCGAGAAGGCAGTGTCGGGCACGCTGGATGAGTTCATTCGCGATGCCGAAGCGCAGATGCTCGAACGACTCGGCCAGATGTCGATCGCCGGCCTCGCCGCACGAGCACAACACACACGCGCAACACGAAGGAAGAAATAGTGTCAGACGATGCTTTCGATGTCGTGATTTCAGGTGGCAGCTGGGCCGGACTCGCCGCGGCGATGATACTCGGACGCGCGCGTCGTCGCGTACTCGTGGTCGATGCCGGGCAGCCGCGCAACCGGTTCGCCGAACACTCGCACGGGTTCCTCGGCCAGGACGGCAAGGCGCCGCAGGAAATTCTCACTACGTTCCGCGCGCAGGTGCGTGCATACCCGACGGTTCAGTTCCGCGAAGGCGTCGCGACTGTGGCGCGCAAAACTTTCGACGGCAGGTTTGAGATCGACCTCGCATCCGGCTACTCGGTTCATGCTGCGCGGCTCATCTTCGCAACCGGCATCGTCGACGAGTTGTCAGACATTCCTGGTGTCCGTGAGCGGTGGGGGAGAACTGTGCTGCACTGCCCGTACTGTCACGGTTATGAAGTCGCAGATCGCTGGCTGGGCGTGCTCGCAGTCAGCGAACACTCGATTCAGCAGGCCCTGCTCGTGCGTGACTGGAGCGACGATGTCACGCTGTTTACGAACGGTGTCGTTTCGCTGGATGCGGATACGCGTGCGCAGCTTGGATCCCATGGCATCCGCATTGAGCCTCGGGTTGTTGAAGCACTCATGGGAGATATGCCGGGGGTTGCCGGGGTACGCCTGGTCGATGGGGTTGTTGTTGGGATCGATGCGCTATTCACGCATTCACGCACACGCATGGCGAGTCCGCTTGCGGAGCAGCTCGGCTGTGCTTTCGAGGATGGCGTTGCCGGGCCGATCGTGCGCACTGATGCGCGGAAGGAAACAACGGTGCCCGGTGTGTACTGCGTCGGGGACGCAACACGGAAAAAGCATAATGCGACGTTCGCCGCCGCCCGATGGCGCGATGGCGGGTATTGCGGCGCACCAGTCGCTCGTGTTCGGGGCGATGGGGGAAAGACCAATTGGGAAGCAGCGCTAGGCACTTGACCGGTCTTTCTTCGAGCAACGACGGCCCCGATTATATGCCATGCCAGGAGGTCCGCTGCTCGCCGGCCTGAGGCGTTTTGCTTTGCGAAGCACGCAGAAACGTAGTCCTTGCGGGGCAGTCGGCCTCACTGACTCCGTCTTGGATACGTTCTCGAATGTCAGAGCGGCCGATTGTACTCCAGCTGGTGTGACCGAACTCCTTTTCAACAGCATCGGAACCGTTGTCCCGTTCTACTGGACGGCGCCGACACGCTCAAGCTCGCCGCGACGCTCACGCAGGAGTGCTGCAACTATCCGCGTCGGGAATTTCGAGCGCATGCTCAACGGCATTCAAGTACGGCTACGTCGCCGGATTGCCGCTCAAGGACGCGGTAGCGTCCAGAATACTGGCGTGCAGATGTAAACGGACATTCACGAAGAAAGCTCTATGTAAGTGTCCTATTGCAGTTATCGGCTTGCGTTGGATCTTGTTGTAGTTGGGGATGCGTGGGCGGGTTCTAACGAGAACTCGAACCCGCCCGAGGATCTCATACTTGATCGAGCGGAACTCCGATATTCTGCAGTCTGAAGGTCATAGCTTGCTGACTAACCTTGAATTGACGGGCGAGGTCCTCAACTGCCTCTGATCTAACTGGTATCGCTAGATCTCTCGCCGACTTGATTAGCAGGTGTTCCGGCATTAGCAAACTCGCAGCGAATCTGTTCGCTTCGATTTCTGAAACGTCGGTTGCTCTGCTCGACAGCTTACTTCTCATGAACCTCGGTTCAGCCTCCAATGTTGATTCGGTCGGATAGCCGTGGTCGACGAACTCGCCATGGTCGTGGAAAACGAGGTGGCCTATTTCGTGGGCAATCGTAAATCGTTGCCGGTTCGGATGATGTGCCGCGTTGACCCCGATAACTGGAGAGCCTTCTATTCGGTAAAGTCCTCCCGAGACATCGTCAGCCGCAATTTCGGGCCTTACTTCCGCACCCAATGCTTCCGCGATGGCGACTACGTCTACTGGCGCTGACTTGATCCCCTGTTCATCAAGAATTTCCTTAACGCGACGCTCAATTTCCTTCGGCGTTCTCATGAGTCACGTCCTTTCTGTTCTAAAAGCCGAGTACCACCTCTGCGCTCAAGTCGTGCTCGCAGGTGGTTGGCACCCATACCGGGAATAGGAGGAATCGTGTCCGCGGGCGGCAGCAATACTTCAGGCTTTACGCCTAACGCTTCGGCTAGATCAAGTAGGTGGTGAACGGCAACGCGCTGACGACCTCGCTCGATGTTCGCAATCGCAGATCGAGATAGACGACCGTCAGTCATGTTTGCGAGTTGTTCTTGGGTAAGTCCGAGGCTGATCCGCCGGTCTGCAACCTGTTCGCCGACTACTCGATAGATCGCTTCAGCTCTGTTGTCTCTCGGCATTCCACGAAAGTACACGAACTTCCAAGCTTGTCAACAATACGCACAAATGTCCTAGATCGGAGTGTGTTCATTCTAAACATCTGCCCAAGATCTTGACACACTGCGCCGGTGTCGCAATCTTGGAGTACCAGCGCGTCGCTGGACCGCAGCAGTTGGCGCGGAGCCTTTAAAAAAACCGAGGAAATGATGAGCACTACTGGCGAAAAACCGCGGCTTGGCACCGGTCGTGAGAAGGTGGAAGTACACTGCGACTACATCAGCGCAGATAAACCGATTCACGAGAAATTCTCACCTGATGCCTCTATCGCCGATGTGAAAACATGGGCGCGCGAGCAGTTCGTACCGAACCCGCCATCCGACAAGATCTACTATCTGAACGACGATAAGACCCGTCGTCGCTTCACCCAGGAGGATGAAACCAAGAGTCTCGTCGCCTTGGGCTACGAACATGTCGCACACTTTCGTTTGAACGAGGAGCAGTGGTCGGGCGCTTAGGCGTCCGGCTCGCAACCTATGCCGAGCGAACTCGATGTTCAGACGTTAGAGGAAGAGGTCGGCGCGCTAAGCGCGCAAGGATGGCGTGTGGAGCATGTGCCTGACACACTCCGTGTCTATGTCGCATTTAGCCCAGAAAGTCACGAAGACGTTCTATGTCTGCGCCTCGACTTCGGAGAATCCCTGTCTTCTGGTCCGCCTAGTGTCACGTTTTGTCATGCCGAAACGCACGCAGAAGGGCGCAAGAGGGACTGGCCGCGGGGGTTGACCGAATACTTCAAACAGCCTCCCGAAAACGGAATCGGCTGGATCTGTAATCCTTGGACCCGAGAAGGTCGAGCGCATCATAGCGAATGGAATCAGCACCCGTGGCCTGCCACTCGGCATGTCTGGCGGGTGGCAACCGCAATTCGAGACATACTGGACAAACCAGGCGCGTACTCAGGGAGGCTAGATGAATAGAGAAGCGCCCAGTAGGCACGGCGGTGCCATCGAGCGAGTCCGTACGGAGCGATTTTGGATCCCGAGATTTATTCTCGACAGAACCTGGCAAATCCTTAGGCAGGACGGCTGGAATCGTGTTGAGAGCACGGTCCTGTGGGGAGGCCGCCGCTTCGACAAAGAAGCCGTTGTCATGGCAGTTCTTTACCCATGCGGCCGCGATGTGTCATTCAGTCGTGGATTGGTGCATGTGGGACCAGACACGACAGCAGAAATGGGGCGTGTTTTGAGAGCTAATGAGATGACCGGTCTGATTCAAGTTCATACGCATCCGGGTAGCGGCGTAGGTCACTCGCCGACAGACGACAACTTTTCGATTTCCAGTGCGGAGGGGTTTCTCTCGCTCGTCTGGCCGGAATACGCACATTTGCCACCGAAGGCAATTGCCGATTTTGGTGTTCACCGCCTCGAACCAAAAGGGTGGCGCCGCCTTTCGCGCTCGGAGGCCGGCGCGCTGCTTCACGTCGTCGAGAGTGAGTCATTCGTATGGGTGCCGGAGGAGGGCGACGATTTTGATAGATTCTGAGGCCGGCGGGGGCAACAACAGTCCATGGGCCGTGCCGCAGAGGCACGATCGAACTGGTCGCGTTCTCGAGCAATTGATCGGTGAGGGCCGGGTGGACCTTGCGCTTACTCACTTCGCGCAGGCGGCCACAACAGTGATCGTTCCTGGAGATTTGATCGCGTCCGAAAATGTGCGAGTCGCGGTCGTGGCGACTTTGAATATGCTTGTGCGTTTTGTTGGCCGCGTCCGGCTGTTAGTTGCTGGAGAGGCCAGCAATCAGTCTACGGAAACTTTACATGCCGATATCGCGTGGCTCAACGCGATTGACTCCCGGAGGCGGATCGAGCGGATTACACAACTGGATCCCAAGGCCGATATTGCTCGAATCTGGATCGGCGCGTCACCTCCGTCCGATATCTGTGACGATAAGACGGATGTCTGTATCACGCTGGATAGCTGGAGTTGCACACTCGCGCGCGGGTGTTCGCTGGGCGATATGGTTGCGTCTGACCTTCCGTTTGGGGCGTTGATCGGATCTTGCTTCGCAACGGCAGAAGTTTTCAAGAACTGTGTTGTTGCAGCTCTGTTGCCCGATGAGGCCTCTACATTTCGCATGCGGTTCACAGCCGAATGGAGTTTCAGCGCGTGGGTTGGGGATCGCATCAAAATTGAGGACCGCGCTGGAATCGAAGCAATATCATCAAAGCGCAAGCAACTCCATCCGCAGCACTTAGTCCAGATTGGGGCCGGTGCAGTCGGGAACGCCTCTTCCTTAGCATTGTCGCGGGTTGGCGGAATGCAGGGCAGCTATGACGTTTTTGATGCAAAGCTCGTGGACGATACCAATCTCAATCGGTGCTATTTTTTCCGGGATGGCGATATCCAGAATCCGAAGGTTCATATCCTAGCACGCGAAGCTGTATGCTGCAGTTTCAAGGTCGTTCCACATCACCGGTCATTCGCTGCAAACGATTTGAAAGCGGCGCAGATTGTGCTGTCGACGGTTGACAACAATGAAGCGAGGCATTCGGCGCAGGAAAACCTGCCGCCCATTTTGATCGAAGGAGCCACAAGCAATACGACCGTAGCTGTATCGTTGCACCGGCCTCTGAATAAACGGTCTTGCATGGTGTGTCGGCATCCTGACCGTAATCTCGGTTCGAGCCGGCTAATACCCCTCTCCGTTGAAGAAACGGCAAACCTGCTCGGTCTCTCGGAGGTGGACGTCGCTAGCGGCACGTTCGGCGGGCAAATGAACATCACGGACGAGTTGATTGAGCGAGTCGCAGCGAAATCCGAACAAGCGGCCGAAGTACTTCGGGAAGCGCGCAATCGCGGACATGATCTCTGCGGCGCACTCGGTGATCTGCGTACAGACTTAGGTACAATTTCTGGTCCTCGTGAAGCATCGGTTCCGTTTGTTTCGAACTTGGCTGGAGTCCTAGCAGCGGCGGAAGTTGTTAAAGAACTGTTACGACAGGCCGGAACGGAAGCACCAGAGCTCGATAACGTATTGGAGCTAGACTTGCTTCGAGATTACAGCCGCAATGCGAAATTGTCGTTCCGAGAACCGCCACGGGAAGATTGTGCCTTCTGTCAAGCGAGACAATCATCGATTGAGTCGGTGCTTCGTCGTCGTGACGAACACCAGAGGTAATTCTGATCTAGGGAAGTCGTTTTTCGTCTGGTGCCGATGGCGATCCTTCCCGCGCGAGTCCTCGCAAGCGGGGAGATGGAGCTGGTGCAGAGGTTACTTCTACAGCAAGCGCTGCATGCCTTCGCTTGCAATGCTATATCGATCCTCGTGCATTGAATGAGCGTGGCCAGCTCACTTCTAGCACGGATGTACTTCGATGAACTAGATGTCGAAGCCGAACTTCTCAGATCCTGCAAAAACTTCGCGAAGGAGGAACGCCTGTGGTGGGGTAGTCACTTCAAAGGCTGAGCGCTGCAGATCTGTCCGATCGCCAGCGCCTGCAGGTACTTAACTGCTTCTGCAGGTTGTGGACGCCGCGGTAGCCGTTGAAGCGGCCGAGTGCGTTTACTTACACCAGGCACAGCACGCTTTGGGGTGTCGCAGTAGATGAGCCGAGCAGGAGGTGCAGCTCCGATGGAAAGCGTGTTAAATCGATCTCGCCAGAATGAATCCCATGTAGCAGAACGAGCGATTGGAGGCGCTCAACCAGGCCGCGATATCCTCGGTTCAAAGGCCATGGTCCTACGCCGGAAACACTGCCAGCCTGACCGCATTCGCCATAATCAGATTTTCGAGCTGACTTTCGACTGCTGCCGCGAGGTGCGGATCATCGATGAGCACGCCCGCCTCGATGTTTCGTTCCTGAGCGGCTTCCGTGAAGTTGGCTGATGTGATGAGGGACCAGCGGCGGTCCACAACAATACACTTCGCGTGCAGCGAGGCGCGGGGGCCGGGATCGAGACTCAGAGCTCGCGGGTCATAGTACAGCTGGGGCAAACGCGCTCCGGGCCACTCGTTCTGCACGAAGCCGGCGACGTACGCACGCACGATCGCCTCTTCAGGCTGGCCGTTAAGGTGCGGCCGGGGGATGTTCACGAACATGCTGACGGACAGTGATGGGTTCTCTGCCATGTTATTCGCAAGTGCCTTGAACACGGATCTGCCGTTGTGAACGGCGAAGCCGGCGATGCAAACGGTGCTGCGCGCCGCAGAGAAGAGTTCGCGTACGACGACGCCGGTGTCTCGACTGATGGCTGTGGAGTGCTCAGGGCCACTCCATACGAGTTCGATCCGATCGGCAATGCGCTGACCGGCTGTGCGCTCATGTGCAATGGCGCGGAGCAGGTACGCTAGATCCGGCGCCCGCATTCCGCTTTCGGCCAGTCGGTCGAGCTCCGCGGCTACCACTGCCGCGTCTGGCCCAGGGGCTATGCGCTGCAACGCAACTGTAGTGAACGGCGCAACGAGCCGTCCCGCGGCGAGCGCGTCCGCGAGCGCAGTGAGCCTCGGCCTGGGCAACCTGTGGAAGGGGGAATGCACGAGCACTAAATCCTGAAGAACTCAGCGCCGTGAGCATCCACGGTGGAGACAACCAGCGCGCGGTCGAGGAACTCGTTTCGTCTTTCGCACGATGTTTCGGCGATGAGCAGACATCCATGGCACGCCGCGCCTAGCAGGAACCGCTCCTCGTGCACGCTGTCAGGACTGTGCTGTGCACACACTGGGTCATTTGAGCAGAGCTGTCCGAGCGCGAGTGCCTGATTCAGGTGATGCTCGAGCCTTCTTCCGATCTGCACGAGCCCCCCGAGCGTGCCTTCCGCATCTGAGCTGCCGGTGTGCAGCAGAATGCCACATCCCGCGGGTCCGACGTACACGCGCTCACGAATCGAACTGGCTGAGTAGCCCGCCTCGAGTGACACCGCGGTGATGAGCAGGTGCGAAAGCGAGTGCAACATGATGTAGCGCATGTCAGGGAAATCGAGATCGCTGTTCTGCTGTTGTTTCCATCGATCGAAGCCGAGCTTCAGCGCCTGTGCACGCTGCTGCACCTCAGGCCGCTGTAGCCACTCGCCGATTGCATTCTGTCTAAATGCCACGAACACGCCCTCGCCGCGGTTCTCAACCGCCGGCAGCCACGACGTCTCGCGCGCAAGCGGCGCTCTGCGCACATCGATGTCGAGTTCGCCGTCGATATCGGGAATTGCCGCCTGAAACCGCGTGAAACCGACCTGCGCAATCACTTCACGCAGCCTGTGCACGAGAACAACGCGCTCGATTTTCTCCAAAATCGCACTGCGCTTCGCCGGCAACGGCAGTGCGCGCGCGTAAAATTCCCCTTCCGGTACATCCTCGCCGAGCGACTCGGCGCTCTTCATCAACACGTCGAGCTCGTCCTGCTTGATCGGCTTGAGCACGGGCGGCACGCCGGATTTCCTGCGCTGAATTTCGGCGAGCACATCCGTGTCGTTCTGACCTGTCAGTGCCGCCGCAACCTTTGCCTTCTTTTTTTCACGAACGAGATCGTCGGTCGATTCTACGTACTGAAGAAAATCCTCCCAGACCTGGTCAACCGCAGCGCGCAGCGCAGCGCCCGCGTCAGGCAGCGAGATGACGCTCATCGTCTCCGCGAAATACGCATTCGTCGCGGAGCGGATCAGCAGGTGATTGTACTCGACCTTTCCGTCGATACCGCTGCATTTCTCACCTGCGACGACACTGGGGCCCAGCCACGGGCGCTGGCCGAGACATGCACCCAGGGTAAACGGACGTGTCGCCTGCGCAAGAGATCGTTCCTTACCACACTCGCAACGAACGGTGACATCGGCGAGGTCCCCGCTGGTACCGCGTTCGTCGAGCCATAGCGGACGATGACATTGGTCATCCGGCCCATGAACAAAAACACGCCAGTCGACATCCGAAATGTGGCCGTTACGACACGCCTGTACGAAACGCACCGGCACGATGCCGTACTTCTTACGGTCCCGCTGATAGCGACCTCCGACCAGCGCCTTCTGGTGGATCAGCGGACGGGAGCGAACGCCCTCGGCGGGACGATCCTCGTACTGCGCAGTGAACCACTCGGGAAAGCGGAACACGTCGATCCCGGTCGCTGGCGCTGCCGGGTCATTCGAAGCCGGCGGCGGCGTGAACAGCTTAACGTCCGGAATCTTGAGCAGTTGGGTGATCTTCGCCGTGAGTCTCGGCTCGAAGAGCTGCTTCATCTCGCCCTTCCAGAACTCGAGTCCCCCGATGATCACGGCGTGATTCGGCATGTCCACCATTGCGCCCGGGCCGGAGCCGCGCAGCACTGCACTCTGTCGCAGCTGTCCGTGTGGTCTCGGCATCAGTCTACCTCCTCGGGCACTTCGAGACCGTCGAGCCGGCGCACCCAGAGGTTCACCTCGGGCTCGACATCACGCATCGACCGGTGTGCGCGGAACTTCCGCGCGCCCGGCGGCTCGAACGCGAGCGCCGGGTCGAGCGGATCGAACAGCAGTGGCGGCGCGGGGCCTTCTTCACGCTGATATTGCAGACCTGCGCTGACCTTCTGCTTCTCGTGCGCGATCTTAGACCACTCATCCAGCAGGTCCTGCACGCGGCCGCGAATCCGCACACGCAACTCCTCAACGTCGGCTGCGCTCAGCTCGACGTTGTGCTCCTCGGCGCGCCGCGTAAGCGTATCCGTGACGAAGTCCAGCTCGGCACGGTGCGCAGCCACCTTAACGGCATGGGTCGGCGCAGTGAGTGCCGGGTGTCCCTGCCGAGCGAGGCCCACGACCACTGCGGCAAGGACACGATCAATAGCGCGTGGCGAGAACGGCGTCACGCTGGTCGCTTCGACTGCGCGGTAGAACGACGCATGGTAGGCTGCGAAGCGCTCGTAGTGCGAACGGTCGCGTGCGCGGTGGATGTTGAGCAGCGTGATGACGAGCCCGGGCCGTTCGGCGTCGCGGCCGACCCGGCTCGTCGCCTGGATGTACTCGGCGCTTGCCTTCGGCTGCCCTAACACTACCATCAGTCCGAGCCGCGTAATGTCCAGCCCGACCGAGATCATGTTTGTCGCCAGCGCGACATCCACGTGCTCATCATCGCGGAACGGCAGCGCAAGGCGACGCTTCGCATCGGCCACACGGTTGGTTGGCTCGCGCGATGTCAGCTCGAGCACTTCGTGCGCGATGCTGCGATCCACGAAGGCGCCGTCTTTCTCACCAACGCGCAGACGTGACCCGTAACCCGCAGCGCGCGCGCGAACTTCGTCCTCCACAATGCGCCGACTGCCGCCCAACTCGCGCAACGCATTAAAGTAGCCGAGCACCGTCATGTACGGATCAGCGGGATTCGCCGGATTTTTCCTGCCACCCGCCTCGTCGTACGCCTTCTGCGCGGCGGTGAGCAGTGCGAGATACGTCCGCATCAGCAGGACTTTGAGGCTGCGTCCTTGCGCGGCGATGCCGACGTAATGCCGGGCATGCCGTTCCGTTACCGGTACGGTCCGCGCGAAAAACGAATCGCGGCGGTCCGGACCCGGCGGAGGGAACACTTCCACATCGCTGCGCGTGAACAGCGCGCGGATCTGCCGGTCCGCGCGGCGCACCGTTGCCGTGGACGCAATGATCCGCGGCCGCACACGCAGGACATTGACCTCCTGCGTCGCGAGCGCATCGATCGCCGCCTCGTAGAGCCCCGCGATGGTGCCGAGCGGCCCCGAGATGAGGTGCAGCTCGTCTTGGATGATCAGGTCCGGCGGAGGCAGACTGTCCACGGGAAGGTTGTCACCGCGCAGCGGCTCGCACGGACCGTAGAAGCCGTGCGCATCATGACGATCGACCTTGCCGAACAGGGCACCCACCTGCCCCGTCCACGGCAGCGCCGCGAATTTGTCGACCGTTGCGATTAGGAAACACGGCAGCCGCCGGTAGATCGGCTCGTCGACCGCGAGGATCGGGAGCGGATTGTCGCCGCGGAACTCGCAGTGGCGGTTCACACACACCACACGCAGATCCGTCGGCTGATCCGGATTCGGCTTGAGCTGGAATGAGTTGCGCGTGAACTTCGTGCCGCACCACGGACAGTTCTCGATCGGCAGCGGGGACGGCTTCCGGTCATCGCTGAGGAACGCGATGGTGCGTGCGCGCGCCGAGTACGAATCGCTATCGCCCTTCCGGCCCATCCGGTTCGGGGTTGCGGCGCGGCCGACCCACAGGCCGATCTCGAACGGCCAGCTGCCGAGCAGCTCGACGTCGGTCTGGCGCAATTTCTCGAGCGCGCAGATCAGCGTGGCCGCGCGGCCCAGCTGGTCGAGCGTTAGCAGCCGCAGTGTGTAGCGCATGAGCACGCTTACACCGGCGGATGCGATACCCGGGTTGCGCAGACGACGCAGCACGAGCGTGAAAGCCGCCAGCCCGAGATACGCCTCGGTCTTGCCGCCGCCCGTCGGGAAGAACAGCAGGTCGACGATTTCGCGATCGGGATGGTGCGGCTCCGCAAGCCCACGCAGGTTCATCAACAGGAACGCGAGCTGAAACGGTCGCCAGGCAGGCGCCGGCACATCGGCTTCCGCGATGCCCTGCTGCAGTGATCTCTGATGCGCAGCCATGGCCATGGCGCGGTTGCACAGCCGGAACGCCGCGAATACGTCGACATCCTCGAGCGATTCGATGCCAGCCGCGATCCGCTGCTTCGCCGTCTCTGCACGCTTCAGCATCTCTGTGCCGACTTCCGCGCGCTTGCCATTGCCAGTCAACAGATGCGTCTGCGCGTGGATCCATTCGCCATACTGCGTGACCAGCGGCACGAGCATTCCGCGCAGCTCGCCAGCTGTGTGCGCATCGGCAAGTGCCTCCATGCGCAGTTCGACCCCGTCGATCTTCGCTGGCTCGACCCGCTCGACATCCGCCTGGGGCAGCCACGTCGTCTCGACTTCATTGCATTTGCCGTCGACGACAATGGCCCGGGTGGACACGCCGTGGCCGACCGCAAACTCACAGATATCGCGATACTGGAGATCCGCGACCTGCTCGTCCCATTGATCCGCCGTGCCCCCACGCGGATCCGGACGGGGGACGAAGCCGCTGGCCGCTCGGACTGTGAGTGAAGCTTGGAAGGCGAACGCAGCGTCGGGGACATCATCCGACGCCGGCTCGCGACGGTTGACGAGGAACACAGCCACCGACCGCGTGCCTGCGGGCACTCCCGCGATCTCGTGTTGCTTCACCGGCCGGACCGCGATCGCTAGCTCAAGGCCGCCGCTGTCGGGCACAGGAACCGTAAGTGGCCGCTCCGTCTCAGGCGGCAGCGGGACCGGCAAAGCCTCGTGCCGCGGCTTTCGGTGCCAGACACGCCGCGCGGGGCGGGCGACGTCCCCGTTCCCGCTCTCATCGGAATCGTCCTCATCCTCGCCGCCGATACGTGTGTAGTCGCCCCAGTCGACATGCAACTCGATCGCATCTGCAGTCGCCGGCAGGAGCACACTCACACCAATCGATGAGGGCAGGAACGCCTTCCGCTTGGATGCCGACTCGGGTGGCGTGCCGTCGTCGCCAGCCGGATCGTCGGCGCCGGCCAAGTCCAGTTCCTCCTGCGCCGCGAAGTCCTCTCGCTGCGCCGCGCCGCCTTCGAACGGCACGAGGAAACCGGTCAGGTACCAGCGGGACGGCGGCATTGGCAGCGCTTCGTCGGCGTGCGCGCCGCGCGGCTCCGGACCGATGAGGTCAAGCTGCAGCGCATCGATGAGTCGTTCACGCACCTCGGCGGATGTCATTTTGAAATCAGCTCCGGATTAACAATGTTTTGAGCGATGCTCAGGATCTTGTTGAACCGCGCCTGCCGAAACCCGGCGTATGTATCAGCATCGAGCGTCAATTGCTCTGGTCTGCTTGCCCAGGGCTCGGCGAGCAGGTGCTTGTGAACCGGCACTCCGTCTGCCTTCATGCGCGCGAAATGTGAATGCGGGTGCTCAGCGCGTTTGCGTATGTTATCCCTGGCGCCAACGATCCGAAAATTCCCGAGATGGTTGATCTCGTCACTTGAGAGGCCGAGCGGCTTTAGCCGTGCCCTCGGGTAGATGTGGTCTATGTGCGGTGCATTGCCAGGAAACTGGCTGTCGAACAGCGACGCATCAAACTTCTCGCGATAAACCAAGTTCAGGATCATCGACCGGATTCGCGATCCGCCAATGTTATCAGCGGAAAGTTCAACGTCGCGCCGGTATCCGGCGAAGAATTCCTTGATTTCTTCCAGCGGGAAAGTGCCGGGGGAGGCCACGATCTTCGCGTGCAGGCCGGAGAGCAACTGATCTGTCGAAGCGCTGAACCAATTGAACAGTTGAGCTTTATGAAAGTAGCCGGTGATGCGCTGCCGCTGCTTCGGATCCGGCCCAGGGTGGTGGTAGAGATAATCGACAATTGGAATGAACGCCACATAGCTGCGGATTAGGCGATCAGAGCTGACACGGATATCATTTTGGATCAAGTCGTGCAACTGCTGAAACGATCGTTCGATACGATCCCACTCCGCATCGATCCGCCGCATGAGAGCTTCACCGGCCGCACCGGCGAAAAGGCGAGGCCCCAGGGTCGCATTGCCGGTCAGCGCTAGCACAATCGCCTTCAGAACCCAGCTCTTGTCAAACGTCAAATCACCAATCGACAACTGAGCCGCGATTTCCTCGACTTCCTGTTCAATGTCTCCTGAAAGTCCTTTCATTGCGGCAAACATCAGATCCCCGGCGTCCAGCTTCGTGCCGCCGTTGTTGACGCGAACGAAGACCTCCAGGACGCGCTCGTAATGGAAGTCATTCACAACGCCATCGAGCTCATCGTACCAGAACACACCCTCATCCCTGAGAATGCGGACAAGCGCGTGTGCATTGTCTTGCACCCTGTCGAGTGCCGCATCAACCTCGTCCTGGCTCCCGTTGATATGCGACTCAATCCGCCTGGCTTCCTGCCGACCCAAGGCTGCGCCGCCGGTACGGCTATGGATCGACCGCAAGTTCGCGATTCGGTACCATGTGTGCCCGGGAGCAGCAGCCGAAAACTTGATATCGTACCAGAAACCATCGTCGTTCTGCTCGTGGCCGCTCGTGAGATCGATCCAGGCATCGAGGCGCTCGCCCCCATCGGTCAGGATGCCGCCGTCGAACAGCGTACGAAGTGCCTGAAGTCTCTGCTGTCCATCCAAAACGAAAAGACGTTCATTCCCACCTTCCGATGCATGTTGGTCGTAGAGGGAGTGGAGGTCGACGTCGTTGCAAACGAGATCCATGAAGCGGCGTGCCTTGATTTCGTCACGCGTACGCCAGAAGAGCAGCGTCTGAATGGGGTAGCCGCGCAGAAGGCTATCGAGGAGGCGGCGAACCTGGTCTTCGCCCCAAACGAACGGGCGTTGGATGTGCGGGAGGTATATCTCCCTATTCAGGTCATCGAGCAACTGATACAGTGCGCGTGTTTTCATTTTGTGCGGTTCGTGATCGTAAGTTGGACCAATCTCCCCGGCACAGAAGGAGATCGAGAGGACACCCCAGATGCAGTAGCTACCGAATCTCTTTCCTTATGCGCTCAAGTTGATCAACATATTCATCATACGTGCATATTCGCCGAGATCGTGTCGCGATCAGGCACGCGCGAGTGATTTCGCCCGCTCGTTCCTCCCCCCGCGTCCATTCCTGGTGAACTCGGTACTGATCCGGCTGCAATTCGAGCAGCTTCTTGAACGCTGTCAACGGCCCGGGAGTGACGGCCGCCAGCCGCTCGCAGACAACCTGAGTGTAAAACTGGGCGATGCCTTCCACGATTCGCAGGTCGGCGCGGGAGAACGCGGCCGTGTCCCAGGACTCCGCATCGATGTCCTTTCCCTGATGCGTGTAAGCATGAGCGAGTTCGTGAATTAGCACGACCACCGTGAGGTCCTCGACGGGCACATCGACCATGGATGCGAAGAGTCCAATGACCACCCAGTAAAGCTGAACCTCAGGAACGCGAAAGAAGTACGCCCCGAGCACGTCCCGGTCGATACTAGTCAGCGCCGTCAGCAGGCCAAGCTTCTCCGTGCGCTGCTGCAGGTACGATACGACATCACCTGTTCCCTCGACCCAATTGCGCGCTTCAGGCGAAGACGCGGGGGAATCAGGTAACAGGTCCTCAAGTGTGCGCGCCAGTTCTGGAAGGAAGGCAGCCGTAATCTTCATCTTCGGCAGATTCAGCAGCGCCCACCACTCCGCCGAAGTTGGATAGTTCTGCGCTACTGCGAGCATCGGAGCTGGCAGGCCGTCCACCGTATGGATTCGGACAGAGCGCCGGTCGTCGGCCGTGTTCAGCCGTAACGCCAGCTCGCTCCGGAGCAGATCACGCAGTTGAAGGTTCCAGCGCTTCACTGAATGAAAGACGCTCTCCCGCACGTCTCCAAGCGACCGACGCAGAAGGCCGGAGAGCATCTGCTCCAGCTTCGGGTCCCTTGGGCGCGGTGCAGATCCCGGATTTTCCGAAGCGGCGTAGTACGCGGCGTCGGATCCGTACTGATTTTCGAGGTGCGGCTCAACCATCGTCCTTGGCATCAACCATCACCCGTGAGTTGAAGCGTTCGCCTTGAATCTGCTCGACCAGTGTGACTACCCCCGTCCGGCACCACGAACTCGCCGGTTCATTCGCGTTTCGAGAGCCATCCGCCTTCTGGCCGAGCAAACGGTGGAGCAGCTGCAGGATCCGGCCAGGCATATCGACCACGCGGTTCAGGCCGCCCACAAAGCGGTCGTACTATTCGAAGAATCGCACTTCCTCGGGCAAGCGCCGCTCGGCCAGCTCTGCGAAGCAAGGTCAGTCGCCAAACAACGAAAGGGACTGCGGCGGTGTGTTCCTGTTGCGGCCGGATTTCGCAATTTTCTCTGTCCCGCGCGGCGGCGCGTCCGAAAGCACCTGCCCCTCCTCGATGGCGCGTTGGCGGTTCAGTTCGAGGAGACGGGCGATGACCTCATCTCGGAAGTTGTCGGGCCAGCGGTAGCGCCAAGGCTTCCGGCGACGCCGCGACCTCTGCTCCTCCTTGTCCTCTTCCTCTTCATAGTCGAGCAGGAACTCGCATTGGGGACTGAGATCAGTCCAGCCGTAGGCATCGAGGACGGCCTTGTCCATTTCATCGTGCAACGCGCGCAGACGCAGGATATCGGCGCTGCGGTCGTTCGGGTCATGGAAGCGGTTGTAGGTTGCAGTGAGGCCCTCGTTATTGCGGATCATCAGGTTTGCGCGGAACGCATGATAGCGGAACCCAACATTCTCCAGTTCCACAGCCGCACGAATAGTGGGAAAAGGGAACGTGGCAAAGCAATCGGTTGGCGTGTACTGAAGATCGTCCTTGAGGGTCGCGCTAAAGAAACGAGCCCAGCCTTCGTGAACTCGTGACTGCAGGCTAGCGAAGTCCCGAAGTTCTGCAGTTGGAAACACGACAATCTTCTCGTTGATTATTTGTCGTGCGGGTACGAACACGAAGCCGAACGTATTACTGATCCGAGCGATCACCAAGACGTCGCTCCTGCTGCTCATCAATGCATAGAGCTCCGGGCGGTGCGCCTGATACGCCCACCAACGCTTCTTCAGCGGAATGTTGTTTGGATTGCTTCCAAGTCTCTCTCGCTCCGGCCTCACTTTGTTTTCGACAATGTCTCTGAGATCAGAAAAACCAGCCAGTTCGTTTTCATCCTGTAGATCACTCAGATAGATCGCATAGCGCCTACCCAGCTGACGTGGATGTGAATTTAGCTCCTCTCCAACGAGGTAAGGGAGGATCCGGAATGTTGCCCATTCAGGATTTACACGCACCAACTCCTCGCGGACGGATAGTGGCGTGGCCGCTGGATCGTCATCATCAAAAAGAAAGCCTTGGCCGTATATCTTGCTGCCGAGAGAGAAGTACGGGTTCGCTGTAAGCGTCGAGGGTCGGTCATCTGTGTTGCCCTCTACCAAGTACGCGCTGATACGGGAGACAGGGCGGCCATCGAGTACGGCCTGCGATAAGTGTTGCGGCTCGCGTTGAAAATGTACGACACTCACGATAACCGCTGCGGTCCCCGGCCAAGCCAAGCGTCGCGTTGCGTTATATATTCGCCCGCCTTCGCTCAGCACCACTGCAAGCCCACCGTCCCTAGTATCTCCTTGGCGGATTGTCTTTGTGGTCACAAGGCCAGTTGTCCCGCCACGCCGCAGCAGATTGAAACATTGCCTGAGAAAGTACGCGATCAGATCGCAGTGGTGGCCACATCGAGAGAACTTCGATGTTATAAAAGCGAAATACGCCATTCCTTGCTGTTCCGAAATCCGCGTCCCACCCATAAATGGTGGATTTCCAACGAACGCATCGAACCCAGGATTCTTCCGGTCGAAGATTTCCGGGAACTCGATCTCCCAGTGAAAAGGCGTGACCGGCTTCTCTCGCCCGCGCAGATCCGCGACGATTTCCTCGACAACACCGCCGTCGCCGGATCCGGATAGCCAAGTCTGCACCTGCTCGTCGTACTGCGCACGCAACGTCGTTCGCTCGCGATCCTTTCCCGCGCCGAAGAATGCGGCGACGAGCGCATCGCCGATGAGCCGCACCTCGTTCACGGCGTGATCGGCATCACGAAGCAGGCGCAGTTTCTCGCGGGTGTCGTCGCTTTCGGCGAGCGCCTCGATTTCCTCACGCAGCTGTTCCGCTTCGCGCACGCGCCGCTCGATAAACTCGCGCACGATCGGCACCTGCTTCCTTTTGTCCCAGTTAAACGATGCGATCTGATCACGGGAGAAGCTGACGAGCGAGTCGCCTTGACGGAGTGTGTGGTCAACAAACGTAAAGGGGTGGTCCTTCGCGAGTGTGACGAGCCAGAGGGATAGCTTGGCAAGATCGACCGCAAACGGGTTACGGTCGACGCCGTAGATGCAGCGCTGCGCGACAAGCCGACGCGCGTAAAGCTGGATGTCCTCGTCTGGCGGGATCTCGGGCACTTCACCGTGCACCTGCCACGCCTCGACGAGCTGGTCGGCGAGGAAACGGCACGTCTCGACGAGAAACGCGCCTGAGCCCATCGCGGGGTCACAGACGTTGAGGCGGAGGATCTGATCCGGCCGCGGATGCGGCGCGAACGCGTCGAGTACCGGTTGCAGTGTGGTGCGCACGATAGGCTCGGTGAGCGAGCGCGGCGTGTAGTGCGAGCCGGAGCGGCGACGTTCCTCCGTCGGCTGAAGCAGCATCGCCCCGCGCGGGACCGGCCGCGGGGTCATCGGCGAGATGCGTCGGCCGAGCGCACCGATCAGCGCGTCCACGGTCGTCGCTTCCTTCAGCTCGTTCAGCGCCTTGCCGGTTAGCTTTACCCGGGCGTGCTGTTCGAGCGTTTTTGCGCGTGAGGCGGGCGGCGTGTGTAGCAGTGCGTCGAGATCGACGACGTCATGCGTAGTCCCGACCGCGATCGATGTGCCCTTCACTGTGATGAGCGTGAAACCCATCATCGCCTCATAGACGGAACCGATCTGCTCGACGTCGAGCGCGCGGTAGGATAGGCGGTCGCTGTCGAGGACCAGCAGCTTCTCGAGGATGCGGTAAACGACGCCGTCGGGCACGCGCGGCGGCAGAAGCCGCTCGCCCATGATGCGGAGCGAGCGGTGCGGCCGACCCTCGAGGAACGGGTATGCGTCCGGATCGAAAAGCCGGCCCTCGCGCGCGGGCAGCCGCATGTCGCCGTGCGCTGCGCCGTCGTGCAGCATGCGGAAAAGTGTGAGCAGCCGCGGCCAGGCGCCGTACCGCTGGTCCATGGTGTCCGGGTAACGCGCGGCGTCCTCGCGGAGCTGCTCGAAGAGCGCCGCAACTGAGTAGTTCTCAACGTACACGGGGTCGCGGGGGAGGAGCCCGCGGTCCTCGGCATAGAGCACGAAAACCAGTCGCAGAATCGTCGTGAGCAGTCCGCCGTATACCTCTTCCGGCGCCTCGCGCAGCACATCGGCGAGCAACTGGCCACGCGTCGCATCGTCGGCCTGCTGGAACCCGCGCTGAAGCTCGTAAAGCGATTCGAGCACCTGACCGGCGAGGCGGGTGGATACGTCGTTCTGGTAGCGTCGCGAGCTCTTCAGCAGGGCGGGCAGGCGCTGCGTGACAGGCAGCGCGAACAGCCGCTCGGCCGAAAGCAGCATGTGCAGCGCGGCCAGTATCGGCCGGCCGGCAACCGTCGCCATCGCTGCCACGGGGAACGTCAGGTGACCTGACGACTCGCCGGATGGCGCGTAAACCAGGCGAAGCCCTCGCCGATTTACGAGCAGTCCTATCGGCACCTTCGTCTCGCGCAGCAGCCGTTCAAACCGGAGCTGCGGCGCGGCGTTCCAGCCATGACGCATTTCGTCGTGTGCGGTGTCGAAATCGTCGGAGTCATCGATTACCTGGACGAGCAGCAGCCACGCGCCAGGCGCATCCGGATCGGGCACTGCGTACGTCGGGCGAAGCACGTCGCCGTACTCGGGGAGCGGCACGACAAGCGAATCCGGCAACTCCTGCACAAGATCGCCCGGCTCCCAGCCGAGGACGTGCCGTGCGAACGCGGAGAAGTCGCGCAGCACGGGCTCGTCCTCGACCGCTTCGATAACCGAGTGAAACGCCTGCTGCTCCGCGATAATGTTACGGTTGACGTGCGCCTGTGCGGCCAGCAGCGCAGGCGGCGAAACGACCAGACCGACTGGCTGGACAAGCCCCAACCACTCCTGGTGCGCGCGCAGCTCGGGTGATGCTGCCATCAGCCTGACACCGGCCAGAGGTACACGATGCCAACAGGGTCGACACGCTGCGCCCGCACGTCGTAGATGGCGCGGATGCGCGCTGGCTCGCTCTCCAGTTCGTGCTCGAGCGATTCGAGCCGGCGATGCCAGTGACGACGGTCAGCATCGAGCTGGCGGCGCTCATCCTCGAGGTCGAGCATGAGTTGCTGCGCGCTCGCCACGCGAGCAAGGATCCGGTCGCGTTGCGCGACGATTACATCCCGCATCTCGCGGCTCTCCTTCTCGCCGCGCGCCGCGAGTTTCTGCACGGCCCGCCCCGCCACCATCTCCGCACGCTGACGCAGATGCGGCTCGAGTTCAGCGACGTCGCGTTCGATGCCGCGCAGCAGCCGCTGCATCACCTGCTCGTTCGGAGTGTGCGACGTCGGTTCCGACAGTGTAGCGTGCAGCAATTCCAGCGTTTTGCCTTCCGCTTCCTCGGCGTACGGCTTCAGCGGCGCGGTGCGCATGTCGACATCGCTCCAGCGGGCTGCTATCGCAACAATCTCGTCGTGCAGCCGCGAGGCGCCCTCGCCGTATAGTGATAGCCGCCCGAGCAGTACCACGCGCGGAATCGCGTCGCGGGTCTGGCCGATGCATGCACGTGACAGATCGTCGCGCACGAACCCCTGGGCCAGGAACCGCGTGAGGAGTCGCTGCACGACGCGGTGCTCCAAATGCAGGTGCACGACTTCGCCGTCCAGGGTGCCTGGGTCCTCAAAAACTATCGGCCGGATCGGCGCCTGCCGACGCCATTCCCACGGCTTCTGCTCCGGTCGCCGCGGTGCGCGCAGCGCGTCCAACGTATCCGCCCAGCTCGCATCGGTGCGATCGAGCGGGGGAAAACGCCAGCGCGCGGTGGCATCAGACGAATCGTGCGTAAGCGAGTCGGCGCCGAGCAAACGGAGTGATGCGTTGATCGCGTTCCGGAACGTCGGCACGCTCAGGTCGAGGTGCGCGCGTGAAGCCTCGAGAAGGTCGCGCAGTGAATCAAGCTGATGAACCAGGTCCTGCTTCGCGACGCGCGCCGCCTCCAGTTCCTCCTCTCCGATGGCGCGAGTGGCAGGATCCACGTTGGCCTCCTCGATCCGGCGACGAAGCTGCTCGGCTTCTTCCGGCGCTATGCCGCCCCCCAGCATGCGCTCCAGTCGACGCTCCACGACCGTTGAAAGGCTGCCGAGCTGCGCGCGGATTAAGCCGAGTTTTCTGACAAGCACCTCGATGACGCGGTCCTCACTGCGCTGATGCAGCACGAAATAGTGGCTGCGGACCTCCTTCTCGCGCTGGAGTTTGCGGTCGATGCGGCCGATGCGTTGCTCCATCCGGCTAGGATTCCAAGGGACGTCGAAATGGAAGATGTCCGCACAGTGGTTCTGGAGATTGACGCCCTCACGGGCCGCATCGGTCGCGATCAGGATCCGCAGCGGGTGCTGTCGCGGATCGCGATTGAACGCCTCACGTATTGCGCGACGACGGTCCTCACCGATCCCGCCCGTGAAGCTGTCGATACGTTCAGCGCCACGGTCGGTATCCGTGAACGCGCCCGCGAGTTGCTGCTCGAGGTAGCGCTTCGTGTCCACATACTCCGTGAAGATGAGGACGCGCTGATCGTTCCAGCGACCCTCGCTGATCATGTTCTCGCGGATCCAGTCAATCAGGCGCTGCACACGTGGGTCCGGCAGGCCTCGCACCGCGTTGGCGATGCGCAGCATCTCGTCAATCAGCTGCAGCTCCCGCTGCAGGAGGCCTTTCTCGCCCTGCATCGTCGCCGCGGTCGCCGCATCCATCTGCACGGCTTCCTCGGCGTCGAGGTCTTCCTCCGAAAATTCGGCCCTGTCGTCATCGTTTCCGGGCGCTTCGGCCAGCAGCGCCAGGTCGAGCTCGGCGGCGTCCGTTGCCTCGCGCGCATTATCCATCCACTTCACTACGGAGCGGCGGTGCACCCCGAGTGTGATCGTAAACGCTTCGATCGAGGAAAGCAGCCGCTTCTGCAAATTCGTGATGACGAGCGCCGCCGCGTTCTGTGTCGACTTCCGCTCGCCAGCGAGGCGTGTCTGGCGCGTCTGTTTCAGTTCGTTCAGCAGCTGAGGCAGCACAAGCTCAGGAGCATCGTCCGGCAAGCCGTCAATGTCGTGTTGTACAGGCACGCGCTTCGGGAAGCCGCCGACGATCTCGCGCAGGTCCTCCTTCAGTCGGCGCACCATGACGGGCTCGAGCTGGCTGACATTCTTCACCGGCACACCGCGCGTGAAGCGCTGCGGGTCCAGTAGCTCAAGCAGCGCGGCGAAACTGTTGGAGTGACCGTTGTGGGGTGTCGCCGAAAGGAAGAGGCGGTGTTCAAAGCGCGGCGCGAGATCGCGGATCACGCGCGTAAAGCGCGAGTCGATCGCGTATCGCGAACCCGATGCCGGTGCCGCGTTGTGCGCTTCATCCAGGATCAACAGCGTGCCATGGCCGAAATCACCGAGCCAGTCCCGCAGCGGCCCAGTGTAGTTCTCATCTCGCAGAATCGCATGTGAGACGATGAATCGCGAGTGCGTTGTCCAGGGATTCACCGAGAACCCGCGTTCCCGCCGCTTTGCGGACACGTAATCGCGGTCCATCACCACGAAGCTGAGTCCGAACCGCGACTCGAGCTCGTCACGCCACTGTGCTACGACGGAAGGAGGACACGCGACCACAACGCGGCGCACCTTCTGCCGCATGATCAGCTCGCGCAGGATCAGGCCGGCCTCGATGGTTTTGCCCAGACCGACGTCGTCCGCGATGAACAGGTTCACGCGCGGCAGGAGTAGCGCCTTGCGCAGGGGTTCGAGCTGGTATGCCATTACTTCGATGCCTGCCCGGTACGGCGACTGGAACAGCTTCGGATTCGTCGCGGTCACCGTGTTCCAGCGCAGCGCATGCAGGTACGACGCGAACATCTGCGGCGCATCGAAACCGCGCTCCGCCGCGTGCTGCCATGTGGGCCGACCGACAGGAACGGCGTCGATCTCGCTCTCCCAAAGGATCTCGAGGGGCATGCCCTGCGCGTCGTCGTCGAGGCACGAGAGCCGGACCAGCGTCTGCTCGCCTGGCGCGGGCGGCGGTGTCGTCGCCTCCACGAGGTATTGCCGTGATCGGACGCGGACGACCTGACCGGGCTCGGGAGCAACCGATGCCAGGACTGTCATGCTGTAGATCCGATGTTCACGTGCAATTGTATTATCTCAGGCATCGGCGCCTTGGATCGCTGTAGATGGATTGCGCTGCAGGTGCTTGTGACCAGGTTAGATCGGGAACGGATCTGATGACCCGGCCAATGTATAGCGGAATCTACGAGCTAAACCCGGCAGCGCAAACCGTGGTTCGAGTAGGACGGGATTTTGACTTTGCGGAAACTACGGCCGCGCCTCTCTGCTGCCCTGGTCGGCGCATTCGACCGTGCCTCGCTTGGTGGAGGCAGCGGACCACTCTAAGTCCCATGCCAGGGAGAAGTCCCAAACAGAGCAGGAGGCGCACAATCCTGGCCGCACGTAACCACTTCTCGCCAGGCCTACATGTAATACCTGTATTCCCAGCGGGGTCTCTTGTCGTCCGGGACTTCCGTGAGGATGTGACCGACATCCTCCGAGAACGCCGTCGTGATCGGCTCTTTCCCAGCGAAGATCGCGCTGTTCCAGTCGAGCTTCGTAAGAGTGAGTATTTCCTGGCAGATATGCGTGAGTGGCGACGAGCCGATGTGTTCTGTGATCTCGAGAGGCTTCGGAACACGCATGGCCGAATAGGATTCCGTGAACGGGACGTACCCCTTCGTGTAAAGCAGCGCATTCCCAAGGGCGAGCTTGATCATCGTACCTCGCAGGATTTCCCTTTCGCCCGTCCGGAAGAATCGAACCCCTCGACCACCGAACGAAACCAGATCATACGAGTGAACGACCGGTGACAGTACTTCAAGAAATCCGGCTCGTTCGGACTCGTCGTATCGTTGCCACTTATGTACGACTACGCGGCTCGGCGGCTGTTTCAGGTGGGCCTCGTAGGCGTCGAGAACGCGCCGCATGAGAGTCGCGGCGTGGGTATGCGGCAGGTGCGGAGTCTTCGAGGCGCCCTCCCATCGGAATGGCTCGCTTCGAAGGACTAGGCCTTCCCCCTGATCAGAAAACGCTTGCGCCATGCAACTACGGAGAAGTTCGTCACGGCGATCGCGGTAAAATCCGAGTCCGACGTAGCACGTCCCGGCCGACAACCCGGTTCCACGCCAGGGAACACCGCCCGCCTTGTAATAGACTCCTGTCCAATAGTTCCAGGCCCGTGTCGCATCGTCCTCTACGTTCGGCGAGCCCTCCAGCGCGCCTTGCCATGCGATCTGGGTGGTGAGCCCCAGTTCCATCGCCCGTGCCTTCAGGCCATGGTGGAAAACTGCGTGCTCTTCTCGCTCTCGCTGTGGCGCGACACCGTGCGCGGCGAGAATGTCTAGAAGATTCCCTTGGCCGACCTGCTCATCGGCGCTCACGCTGGCACGCATCTTCTCCGGGAGGGTTCTCGGGGCGCGGGCTTTTGTCAGGTGGCGAGAAGGCACCGTGCAAATTCGCCGGATGTCGTCCGGAAGGGAGATCAGTACGACATCGGGCGGAGTCGATTTCTCAGCGAGGACCTGCAGGTAACGCACAAGAATATCAACCAGACGCGTAACCCGTTCTTCGAAATACGCCGGGCGTTTGATCTCTTCGATCTCTCGAATGGTAACCGTCTCGACGAGACCGTCGGGGATAACGAAGTCAGCGTGGAAGGCTTCCGCGAAGCCAGGAAACGCTGGATAGGCCTGTGGATCCATTCCAACGTACTCAAGCCCGCGGCCTCCCCTCTTCCTACGAACCCGGACGGCCGCCACTCGCTCGCGGCAACGTGCTACCCACGTTTTTGTGAGATCAACCATCGGTCCCGTACCGATCACGCCGAGTCGGAATACATCCTTCCGCCCGGGGGTCCCGGCGTCGTGCGGGCCGAAGAGCATCAGGCCAGTCTTCGGGTCTACTGCCTCGCGGTTTCCGGCAAAGCGAAGGAACGGCTCAGGAAGTTGATGGGCTTCGAACTCTTCCTCATGGAAGCCCGACAGCAGCGCCGAAGCATCCACTGCTCGCGACGGGTGTGATCCTCGGTTGAGCATCAGAAGGGTAGCTCCAGCTCAGAATCGCCATCGTCTTCTTCGTCCGCTGTCTCCGTGAACTCGTCTTCGTCTTCACCTAGTGCTTCGTGAACGGAGGCCTTCGCCTTTTCGACAACTGACGCCAGAACCTCGTCGAGTTCGTTCACATCCTCATCAGGAACTTCGCCACCCGTGCCGCTAAGAATATCCACGAGGCTCATCTCATCATCGGCGATTCCGGCAGGCGCACGCGTATGTGCAGGAACCGGGAACAAATCGAGCGACTCAGTGCCTAGCCAGACGGATATCCTTTCTTGGCGGTTCGCGAGTAGCAGGCCCCACATGAGGACATGTTTCAGGACAGTCTTGTTCTTTTCCCTTCCACCCCATTTGGTGGAAAGCCGGCCCATGTGCTCTCCAGAGATCGGCCACAGGCCGTCCTTCGTGAAGAACCAGGCGGGCTCCACCATTAAATACGCCTCAGACCCTACGTTCACGAAGCGGAGCCGTGCGGCGTAATGGACGCCAACCAGGCCGAGCGTCGTATGCTGGATCAGCTTCGAAAGAACCCGCGTTCGCTTCTTGGGTCCCCACTGAAACACGCGCGGCTTCGAGTCCCAGAGCGGGCAATAGAATGGGTCCGCCTCGCCAGGAGGGGTCCGAATTCGGAGGTGGTAGCAATGCTCTCTCAGCGCAGTATTGAACAGCTCCATCAACCAGCGTGAGCGGTCCTCATCTTTCAGCCACTCGACGGGCCGTTCCGTCACAGGGTCGGTCCCTGCCAACACAGGGCGGAAGGGATTGTCTTCGGCATCATGCGGGTAGAAGAAATAGATCCGGCCACGCCTGAGAATGAACGGCGGCACCTTTCCCTTCAGCGTGTCCCAAACCTCCCGCTTCGTACGAGCAGGAGTGAAGTCGCTCGATATCTGACTGGGATAGCGGGCGACTGGAAAGAGGTTGCTAACAAGCGATTCGGGTCCGCCGGTCGGGGTCTCCTGCCCAGGAGCTCCGATCAGAGGCGTCACTGGAAAGTTTCCTCGTCGAGGACGCTCACCGCGGACGCGTCGCAGGAATTCAGCGTATTCTGATTCGAATCGCCGCTTATTAGAGAAATTGAACCGACGAAGAATCGTCAAAGGGGTCGGAATCTCAAGAGGCTCGCCGGTCTCTGGATCTCGCTCATGTAGCACGATCGGCAGTATTCGACCGCGCTTCCCTGTAGGGTCGTCGTGGACTTGAGACTGCCATTCGAGCCGCGGCCATTCGGCACGCGCGAAGGCCGGGGACATCACTACCGCGAGAAAACGCGCCCGCTTCAGGCCATCTTCAATACGCGATAGGATGTTCTCGCCGTAATCGATGTCCCATTTGTCGAAAAAAACGGTGAGGTTCCGGCCATGGATGGCCTCCGCCTCCAGCTTGGCGGCGAACGCCTCAACCCAAGGCTTGTCTGCACCTGTGTGGCAGAGGAAGACGTCGAGCATGCTTTCCGGCCTGAGGCCTCCTACCAAGTCAGGAGTAGACGAGAAGATACCCTGTTGCGACCGATCGGAGAAAGAATCTCTGCCCGATGTCACCCGAAAGCTATCTCCTCGACCAGGCGTTCGATCGCTTGGACGTCGATTCCTCCAGTCGCCAGATCATCTTGCGACCAGACGAGGACGCCGCCTGGTCCGCCGCCATCCGTCCATGGGAGGATGCCGTGCTGTGCGTACCAGACCTTCTTCGCTTCCCAGTCAGCGCGATATTCAGCAGCTCCCAGCATACCAAGGTGTTCCCAGTAAACGGTGCGCCCATCATCTCTTCTTATTGTGAAGTCTGGCTGGCGCCGGGTACCGTCCGGCATCACGAGATACTCCTCGTACGCGTAGGGAACTCCGAGCCGGAACAGCGTGTCCGCGACGATAACCTCAGACTTCGAACGCACTAGCTCGCCATTAGCGGTGCGGTGGATGTGCGAACCGTCGTATAGGCGGCCATTCGGCAGCTCGAACGGAACGGGCAGCCGGAAGAGGCGCGTTAGCCGTTGTGCTGTGTCGGAGCGGTCAGGACTACCGATTTCGCGCAGCGCCCCAGGGTCCCCTTGGACAAAGAGAGCCACGCTCTCGCTTTGCCGCGTCAACGCGGTATACAGGAGTTCGGGTGAGAGAACCGGACACGGATTCGGGATCACGACGAGCGTTCGGCGAAACTGCGATCCCTGAGCTTTGTGAATTGTTATGGCATACGCCAGCTCGAGGAGGTCCCTAGCCCGCGTCTCACTGTCGCCGTTCAGTTCGTTCTCCCAGAAAGTGTACTGCACGCCCGGCTGACTTGAGAATTCGACTTTCAGCCCCTCCGGGCGGCCGTCTTTCGTAGCCCAGTGGACGACCATGCCGATTTCGCCATTAGCCACATCGCCCGATAATTGTTGTGCGTCCTTGACTTTCCATGCGGGCCTGCCGTGGTTCTCGGCGCACATCACCTTGTCGTATGCAAGAATCTCATCCGTTCCCATCGGGCTGGGCCGCTGAAAATTTCGAATGAACGCAGTCGCGTCGCCCCGGCGCCAGGTTTGGCGCACAAGTCTGTTCAGGCCGGCAACCCCGCCATCGCGCGATCGAACCGGCGAGAGGAGTTGCCAGTTCTCCGCTCCCTCTCCACCGTTCCCGAACATAAAACTAGGGCGGCCATCATACATTCCGGTGGCGCCGAGCGACACGCGAAGCGCATCGCTGGTTCCTGCCGTGATCCCCACCTCTCTTACGAGATAGTCCACGAGGAGAGAATGAAGGTCCTCCTCGGTTTCCCATCGGAACACGTCAATCGTCCCGTCTCCACTGCCGCTCAGCACGCGTGCGAGCGTTTCGTCCGCGGCAGGCGAAGAATCAGAAATTGAGAACAGAGATGCGACCGCAAGGTCATCTCGGCCCTGGTCACCAGCGCGTGACATCAGTTGGCGGCGAGAGATCGTGAGCTCGGCCAGCCCTCCGCCGGTTTCTGACTCGCCCTGCTGGACTGTGGCGAGATGGCGGAAGAGATCGAAGAAGGGCCGACCGGCCCCAATGGGCGGCAACTGGCGGTGATCACCGCAGAGAATCAGACGATCGGGATCCTGAAGAGCATCGATAAGCGCGGCGAGCATTTCCTCGGTGAGCATCGAGGCCTCATCCACCACCACCGTCGCATATGCCCCGTTTTTGGTAGCGCCGGGCCGAAGCCTGTATCCGAAGTCCTGATCCCACCGGTCGGTCTGTCGAAGGAACTGCGCGAGGGTGAGAGACCTCGCTCCGATTCGCGAGCCTAATTGCACTCGTGCCTTGCCCGTGGGCGCGAGAAGGAGCACACCGCGAGAACGAACTTCGGAATGCGTGCACAGCGCCTGGAGCAATGTAGTCTTCCCTGTTCCGGCCGGGCCGACTAGGGCGCTAATCCTCGCGCGGGCAAGGATTTCGAGCGCCTTGGCCTTTTCAGCGCGCGCGGGGTCTTCCAGTGCATCGGCTGGACGGGTATCACTTGCGAGGGCCGCGTCGACGCGAGCCCGCCAGTCCCACTGGACATCAATCGGTCCTCGCTCTATCCGACGCGTCACATCCGTTGCGATGAGGTCGCCACACGCCGCGAGGCGAGCGAGCTGCCAGCCTCGACCTTGATCCTTGCCGAGAGGTGTTTCGACCAGCACTGGAGGAAACCGATCCGCGGCAATGTCAAAAACGCCGGATACGGGATCGCATAGCGGATCAAGTTTCAGTCGGGCTAGTCTCTGGCGAAGGCCTGATTCGTCGAGCAGGGTGTGGCCCTGCGATGCGGCTTCTTCAAGTACCAGCGTGCATGCGGCTCGAACACGACGGTCATCTCCTGCCTCGGTGACTGCCTCGGAAAGCGGGTAACGATCAAGGACAACCCGCGATGTGGCGTCCTGCGGGAAAAGGCCACGGTCGATCGTGGCTAGCCCGATGGAGTCAAGTCGACCGCGGTCGTTCTCGTACAGCAGGTATGGGTTGGCGATGATTTCCGCGTCGTCCACAATCAGGCCAGAGTCCCGTCGAGTTTTTCGGTCAAACGCGCGCCGCGCCTGATCAGCAGTGAGAGGAAAGCGAGCGAGAAGGCGAAGGAGCGCCATCCGATCTGAATCTTCGACGAGGCGCTCCCACAACAATCGGCCAACGCGGCCGACGAGCCGGGCCGCTGGGCCATCCGCGGACTTCATCGCACGGTCGAGCGCGGGCCACGGGTCTTTCTCCTCACGTGCGAGGCGCTGGATGCGATAGGCCAGAACCAGCCCCTGCTCGATCCCGGCGGCTACGAGGACGGAACCGAGCCCCGGGAACGGGCCTCGCTGTTTCCAGGTTTCAGCAATCCGATTATTGATCCACCTCGAGACGCCATCCCATGGACCGTTGACTAAGCCGGGAAGTAAGCTGACCACACGGCCGAGTTCGGTCAGTGCCGCTATCGCTCCGTCGTGCGTGACTAGTTCGGTAACGTAGGAGAACTCGTCGAAATGATCGTTCGGAGCTTGCGCGATGAATGGTGTCAGATCCGCTCCGGCGAGACACGGCTCGCGGAGGATCTGCTGGTATGGCAGGAGGAATCCGTCCGAGAAGTCGGGCGTAATCGAATGGTGGACAGCCCGCTCCCACAGGTAAGAGCGAATGGGTGCGGCTTTCACGTCACAGTTGTAGGACCACTCCTTGACCGGCCCCACCTCGAGCACCCGGGCGGCGCCGATGAGGACTCGGCTACCTGGAGCCCGGTCCTCGAGGAGTGGGACATCCTTGGCGTAAATAAGAGCCAGCGATTCGAGTGGACGCACGGCCGAGAAGAAGGAATCGAGCAGTGCGCGCTGATTCCGGTAGTCCTGAAGCCAGTCTGAACTCCACCCATCCATTAGCCGGTCAGCCGCGTCCTCGAGTGTCGAGTCATAGCTGATTCCCCACTGCCGCGCGATGGCCGACGCTGATTCTCGCCGAGTCCATCGGTATGGAACAGCCTCGAAGCTGTATGCCGGCATTCGATGAATGGTCCGTATGAAGTGGCCGTGACTTCGCGCGTTTTTGGGCTTGGCATACGCGTGCGTGCGGGTGATGGTCATCGCGTGAGGCCGCATAAACCCCGCACGCTCCATCAAGCATGGTGGGTAATCGCGCTCATCCCCCGACGTCGGCCACGCGGAACTCCTTAGGGATTCCTCGTGGTCAGCATCCTTTTTCTCTTTAATGTTCTTGAGCACCGTACAGGCGTGATTCGCGGCCGGCGCCGCGCAGACCCGTCCAGTCCAGTCGGTGTCATGCCAAGGCACTCGGATGGAGATATGCGAGAGTGGCAGCTCGACTGCTCCATAAGACAAAGTCATACGAAACTCCTTCTATTCGGCGCTCGGGGACCCGCAAAACGGATGTCGTGTCCGATGCGCAGTGTCAAAACTGGAAACGCGAACAGGCGGCGTGAAGCGTGTCTGGATCGTGCTGGTGCCGGGAAACAGCCGGTCGGCGATCGAGTCGCGGATGCCGCCGAGGCCTAGCTCGTCGACGGTGGTCCGCTCCTGGAATAGCGCCAGCACGCGATTCATCCGTTCGCGTTCGGTGGCGTCGTGGTCCAGCCAGGTCAGAGTAGAGGGCATTTCGGTCTGGTTGCAGGTCGCTGATGAGCCGCCGGGGTTCTGGCGGAAATGGTAGCTTGTGGGTCTGACAGTGGTTCGGCTACTGTTGAAATTGTGCGATTTCACGCCAATCTTGCAACCTGATGCGACCGGTGCCGCTGTTGATCGGCGCTACCAACCAGGAGAACCAGGATGCTGAATCACATTCGGGAGCAGCAGCGCAGGTGGGCGGAATCGTGCGGCCTTGTTCTGGATCGGTCTGGTTATACAGCGCAGCCCGGCGAAAACCTCCCGTGGCTCACAGCGAAAACGGAGCAGGAGTTCAGGGCCGGTGACGGGTATGAGTTCGGCCGTAACGGGAAGCCGGGAAAGATCACCGCTCTTCACTCGTCATCCGCTCTGGCAGTCAACGTCTTCGACTACTGGCGCGAGCGTGATCCCGCACCAGTCGCGGAAACTCTTGGACTTGCCTACCCCCACATTCAGATTGGTTTTGAGGAATAATTCAGAACGGGTGTCGGTCCGCGGTCACCCAACATCGACGTGGTGATCCGGGATTCGAAGGGACAACTCCTGGCGGTCGAAAGCAAGTTCTGCGAGTCGTTGGATCGAAAGCGAAATCCATTCAGGCCAAGTACTTCGCCGACGGAAGGCAGCGCTGGGAGGAGGTCAACCTGCCCGGCGCGCAGCGTGCAGCGAAGCTCATTGGGGATAGCAATCCGTTCAGGTTCCTTGATGCTCCCCAACTGCTCAAGCACATGCTCGGGCTTGCGCAGAAAGAAACCAATTGGCGGTTGCTGCTGCTCTGGTTTGTTCCGCCTGAACATTCCGAGGCAATGAACCACGAAGCGGCGAGCTTCAGGGATTTGCTCGGGCCGGATGCACACCGGTTCTCCTGGTTGTCGTACCAGGAGTTCTGGGCACGGCTGCTCACAAAGCTCGGGAGCGAGCATCGGGAGTACGTCGATTATATCAGCGCCCGATACTTCCCGGCCCCTCTGATTCCCGCGTCGTGATCGCCCCCAGGGCCCGCTCTCTTGATCGGACTCACCTGTCGCATAAATTAACGATGGGTCGGAATCGTTGAATAACGGGCTCCGCTAATAAACTGAGATGAATAATTCGCGAAGCGTGCTGAGCACGCGTCGGGGGCCGACCGGGCGATACGTGAAAACGTCCGCGGTCGGTGGGGAAACGGTGACCGCATTCGTGCCGGCGCCGCTGCCGCCAGAGCCGCCGCTGGCAATCACACCCTATCTCCAGGACCGGCTAGACCAGGCGCACCTCGCCCTCGGTCGGCTGGACAGTGTGACGACACTGCTGCCGGACAAGCACCTGTTCCTGTACAGCTATCTCCGCAAGGAAGCGGTGTTGTCGTCGCAAATCGAAGGCACGCAGTCGTCGTTGTCGGACCTGTTGGTTTATGAGGCAGACGAGATGCCGGGTGTACCGCTCGACGATGTCCAGGAAGTGTCGAGCTACGTATCAGCGCTCGAATACGGGCTGGATCGT
>Ga0182737_1000950_pt1 | contig 32558 bp, 33 predicted proteins | sample eDN5th30CBELigOP_FD_128878 | JGI IMG/M metagenome (GOLD analysis project Ga0182737, IMG submission 128878) | Enriched Organic Plus compost microbial communities from Emeryville, California, USA - eDNA 5th pass 30_C BE-Lig OP (version 2) (version 2) ... | reverse complement strand
TTCGACCGCGTCATGCTCACGCCGCAGACGGCGTCGATCGAGGGCCTCGCGGCGGCCTACGGCTGGGACTACCGCCGCGTCGACGCCCGCGGCGACCTGGACCCGGCGCTCAGCGCCTGCACGGGCCCCACCGTCGTCGAGGTCCCCCTGCCGCGCTGACCCCCGCCCTTTTCAGGCCTCCCGCGCCGTGTTCAGGTACTCGGGTGGCGGCGAGGCGGACCCGCGCCTGAGAACGGCGCGGGAGGCCTGAGAAGGGCGGTATAGCCTGGCGGGATGGAGGGTCCGCGAGCGGTCGGGCCCGGGCTCCGGCTCGAGGACGTCGACCCGGGGGACACCGGCGAGCTCGACAAGCAGGACGCGGAGCGCGCGCTCGAGGCGTCGGCCGAGGAGCTCTCGGATCTCCAGGAGCGGCTGTACGCCGCCTCGAGGGGCGGCGGGACCCGGTCGCTGCTGCTCGTGCTGCAGGGCATGGACACCTCCGGGAAGGGCGGCATCCTCCGGCACGTCGTCGGGCTCGTCGATCCGCAGGGCATCCGGATCACGGCGTTCAAGGCGCCGGACGCGGAGGAGCGGGCCCACGACTTCCTCTGGCGCATCCGACGGGCGCTGCCGGAACCGGGCTACATCGGGGTGTTCGACCGCTCGCACTACGAGGACGTGCTCATCCACCGGGTGCGCGCGCTGTCCCCGCCGGAGGAGATCGAGCGGCGCTACGGCGCGATCCGCGACTTCGAGGCGGAGCTCGTCGCCGGCGGGACGGTGGTGCGGAAGGTGATGCTGCACCTCTCGCGCGGCGAGCAGAAGGCGCGGCTCCAGGAGCGGCTCGACCGGCCGGACAAGCACTGGAAGTTCGATCCGGGCGACATCGACGAGCGCCTCCGCTGGGACGAGTACCAGGAGGCCTACCGCCTCGCGATCGAGCGGACGTCGACGCCGGACGCGCCGTGGTTCGTCGTCCCCGCCGACAGGAAGTGGTTCGCGCGCTGGGCGGTCCACCGCATCCTGCTCGACGCGCTCCGCGAGATCGACCCGCAGTGGCCGCCCGCCGACTTCGACGTGGCCGAGCAGCGCGCCCGCCTCGAGGCGAGCTGACGCGCCCGCGCGCGCCCCCGGCATTCGCACCCACACCCGCGCCGCAACGGTGCACTTGCGCCTGCCCGGCATGGTCGCCGTCGCTGAGCAGTCGCAAGTGCACCGAGGATGCCGTGGCCGCGGTCGGCGCGCGGCCTACGCCTTCCGCATGTAGGCGCGGACCGTGAGGGGCGCGAACACGGCGACCATGGCCGCCGCGCCGACGAGCGTCCACCAGAAGTCGACGCCGACCGTGCCGGCGTTCGCCAGCTCGCGCGTCGCCGTGACAAGGTGCGAGATCGGGTTCCACTCGGCGAAGACGCCGAGCCAGTCCGGGAGCGTCTCGATCGGCACGTAGGCGTTCGAGAGGAACGTCAGCGGGAACAGGATCATCAGGCCGATGCCCTGCACGGTCCCCGCCGTCCGCGCGAGCACGCCGAGCAGCGCCCACACCCAGCTCAGCGCCCACGCGGTCACGATCACGAGCAGCGCCGCGAGCAGGATCCACCAGCCGCCCTCCGGACGCCAGCCGACGATCCAGCCCATCAGGAACGTCAGCGCGGTCGCGATCGCGTAGCGGATCGAGTCCGTCGCAAGCGCGCCGGCGAGCGGCGCGATGCGCGCGATCGGGAGCGACCGGAACCGGTCGAACACGCCCTTCTCCATGTCCTCGCGCAGCTGCGTGCCGGTGACGACCGAGGTCGTCACGACCGTCTGCACGAGGATGCCGGGGATGAGCAGCGGCAGGTACTGGTCGACCGAGCCGCTGATCGCGCCGCCGAAGATGTAGGCGAACATCGGGGTGAAGATGATCGGCTGCAGCACGACGTCGAACCACTGCTCGGGCGTGCGCCGCAGCCGCAGCAGCGCGCGGTACGCCATGGTGAGCGACTGCGAGATCGTCGCGCCGAGGCCGACGCGGTGGTGCAGCTCGGTCGGCTTCACGGGGGTCAGGGGGATGGTGGTCACGCGGCCGCCTCCTCGTCGTCGGGGCTCGGCGTCTCGTCGGCGCCGTGGCCGGTGATGGTCAGGAAGACCTCGTCGAGCGTCGGCTTCTGGACGCTCAGCTCGGTCAGCTGGATGCCGCGCTCGCGCAGCCGGATGAGCAGGTCGGTGACCCGCTCGGGGTCGGACATCGGCGCGGTGATGCGCGCCGCCTCGGGCGTGACGGTCGCGGCGCTGCCGAGGACGTCCTGGATCGCGTCGACGGCCTGCTCGGTCTGCGTCGCGTCCGCGAGCCGGAGCAGCAGCGAGGCCTCGCCGACGAGCCCCTTGAGCTCGTCCGCGGTGCCCTCGGCGACCACCCGGCCGTGATCGATGACCGCGATCCGGCTCGCCAGCTGGTCGGCCTCGTCGAGGTACTGGGTGGTGAGCAGGACGGTCGAGCCGTTCGTCACGAGTCCGCGGATGACCTCCCACATCTGCCCGCGGGTGCGCGGGTCGAGGCCGGTGGTCGGCTCGTCGAGGAAGATGAGCGGGGGCTGCGAGATGAGGCTCGAGGCGAGGTCGAGCCGGCGCCGCATGCCGCCGGAGTACTTCTCGACGGGTCGCTTGGCCGCGTCGGCGAGGTCGAAGGCCTCGAGCAGCTGCTCGCCCTTCGCCTTCGCCGCGCGGTGGCCGAGCCCGAGCAGCCGGCCGAACACGATGAGGTTCTCGATGCCGGAGATCTTCTCGTCGACGCTCGCGTACTGCCCCGTCACGCCGATGAGCTGGCGGACGGTGTGCGGCTCGCGGAGGACGTCGTGCCCGAAGACGCGGGCGCTGCCGCCGTCGGGCCGAAGCAGCGTCGCGAGCATCGAGATCGTCGTCGTCTTGCCGGCGCCGTTCGGGCCGAGCACGCCGTACACGGTGCCGGTGCGCACGCGCAGGTCGACGCCGTCGACCGCGCGGTTGTCGCCGAAGGTCTTCACGAGGCCGTCGGCCTCGATCGCCCATTCGGACTGGTTCTCGGACATGGGTCCGCCTCTCTGGGATGGTCTCGCGATGTTACTCGCGAGAGATAGTAGTAGATCAGATCAAGTACTGCAATGAATAGAACTGCGACGATGGGCGCGGTGTCCCGCTAACCGGTCGCGGCGGACTCGGGCGTCGGCGGCCCTTCGAGCGCCGCGACGATCGCCGCCCGATCGATGCCCGCGAGCGCGAGCGCGCGGGGCACCGTGCCGAGCTCGGCTGCGAGAATGCCGAGGACGAAGTCCGCGTCGGTGATCCGCTGGCCGCGACCCCGGCGGGCACGCGCCCGGCGCACCGCGCGCTCCCAGGTGTCCTTCGCGCCGGCGCCGAATCGCGGCCCGCCCGAGCGGATCCGGGGTGCCGCCCTGAGCCGGCTCGCGTCCGGCAGCTGGATGCCGATGCCGGCGAGCGTCTGCTCGCGCTCGCGCTGCAGCGCGGCGGTGAACGACTCGTAGGTCAGCCCGTGCCCGGCGAGGAGCGCGGTGGTGCGGCTCGTCCGGTTGAAGAGGAACGCGAGCAGCAGATGCTCGGCCTCGACGGTCGCGGACGCCCGGTTCGTCGCCTCGAGCATCGCGACGCCGATCGTCGGCCGGAAGTCGGCGCGGAACGCCTGCTCCTCGAACGGCACGGGGCTGCTCGTGATGCGCGCGGGGTTCTCCCGGGCGCGCTCCGCCGCCCGGGCGTGGAGCTCGGCACCCCGATCACGTCCCTGGTGCTCAGCCATTCCGCCTCCTCAGGTCGAGCCCGGTCGCGGCGAGCCGCTGCAGGTGCTTCTTGTGCACCGCCTGACGGGTCACGCCGAGCGCCTCGGCCACCTGCGCCCAGCTCCACCCCTCGCGCAGCGCCCGCTCCACGGCGGCGTCCTCGAGCTGGTCGGCGAGCTCGCGCAGGGCGACGACCGCGGCGAGGTCGTCCGCGATTCCGCCGATCGGCGCCTGGCTCTCGGGTGGCATGCGAGCAACTCTAGTTGCTGACCCCGAACTTCCGCAACCTAAGTTGCTTATCGGCCTCTTCGTCGCGACGGTGCACTTGCGACTCCTCAGCGACGGCAACCGGGCACGGGAGGCGCAAGTGCACCGAGCAACCGGCCGGAGGGGCGGCGGACGGGCGAACCGCCGGGAGCGGTCAGCGGACGGCGCCGAGGGCCTCGAGGATCGGCCGCAGCTTGAGGTCCGTCTCGGCGAGCTCGAGCTCGGGGACCGAGTCCGCCATGATCCCGGCGCCGGCGAAGGCGCGGAAGGTCCCGTCCGGCTGGAGCTGCGCGCAGCGCAGCGCGATCGCCCACTCGCCGTCGCCGGCGTCGTCGACCCAGCCGACCGGCCCGGCGTATCGCCCTCGGTCGAGCGGCTCCAGCTCGTGGATCCAGTTCAGCGCCGTGCGCTGCGGGACGCCCGCGACCGCGGCGGTCGGATGCAGCGCGGCGACGAGCTCGAGCACGCCGGAGCCGTCCGAGACCTCCGCCGTGACGTCGGTCGCGAGGTGCGTGAGGTGCGGCAGCTCGAGCACATACGGATCGGTCGTCTCGAGCCCGCGCACGTGGGGGGCGAGCGCGTCGAGGACGCTCGTCGCGGCGAGCGCGTGCTCGCGCAGGTCCTTGTCGCTCGCGAGGAGCGCGTCCGCCTCGGCCGGCCCGGCCGTGCCCGCGAGCACCCGGGCCGTCACGACGCCGCCATGCACCGCGAGCAGCGTCTCCGGGCTCGCCCCGACCAGGCCGTCGACGGAGAACACCGAGGCGCCCGGATGCGCCCCCGCGAGCCGGTCGACGACGGTGCCGAGGTCGGCCGGGCCGTCGTGCTCGATGACGACGTCGCGCGCGAGCACCGCCTTCTCGAGGCGACCCGCACCGATCGCGGTGCGCACCTGGTCGACCGCGGAGAGGTACCGCGCGCGCGACATCGCGCCCTCGCGCACCGAGGCCTGCGGCAGCGCGCTGGCGCCGAGTCGCGGCAGCGCACCGTCGATCGGCGTCGCCCACTCGGGCACGATGAGCGTCGCGCCGGCCGGCGACCGCGCGTCGAAGGGGAACGCGCCGAACGCGACGATGGACTCCATGCCGGCCCGGCGGCGTTCCCGGGCCTCGCGGCGCCACCACTTCGCGGCCCGCCGATAGGCGTCGCGCGCGGGGAGCGTCGCTCGCTCGATCGTCCCGCCGCCGAGCCACCCGCGTCCGTCCCGGACGAACGCGACGGGGACGCTCTCGGGCACCCCACCAGCCTACTTCTCGCCGTTTTCAGGAGATCCGGTGGTCCGAGGTGCCATAGCCGCCTCGAGCGCCGGATCTCCTGAAAACGGAGGTCGGTAGACTCGGGGCGTGTCCCGCGCGAACCTCGACAAGGAGCCCGACGAGGTCGCCGAGATGTTCGACGGCGTCGCGAGGCGCTACGACGTGACGAACGCGATCCTCTCCGGCGGCAATGCCCCGCTCTGGCGCGCCGCGACGGTGAAGGCGATCGCGCCGAAGGCCGGCGAGCGGGTCCTCGACGTCGCGTGCGGGACGGGGACGAGCACGGCGGCGCTCGCGAAGCGCGGCGCGCGGGTCGTCGGCGTCGACTTCTCCGCTGGCATGATCGCCGAGGCGCGGCGCCGGCATCCCGACCTCGAGTTCGTCGAGGGCGACGCCCAGGCGCTGCCCTTCGGCGCCGACGAGTTCGACGCCGTGACCGTCAGCTTCGGGCTGCGCAACTTCGCCGACCCGCACGCCGCGCTCGCCGAGATGTACCGGGTGCTGAAGCCCGGCGGCCGGATCGTCGTCACCGAGTTCTCGACCCCGCCCGTGTCCATCGTCCGGGCGACCTACACCGGCTACCTGCGCCACGTCCTGCCGGCGATCGCCAGGCGCACGAGCTCGAATCCCGACGCCTACGCCTATCTCGGCGAGTCGATCGAGGCGTGGCCGGACCAGGTCGCGCTCGCGGCGTGGCTGCGCGCGGCCGGCTTCACGCGCGTCGCCTACCGGAACCTGACCGCGGGGATCGTCGCGATGCACCGCGGGCACAAGCCGTCCGACGAGACGATCCTCACCGCCCGCCGGCGCCGGAAGCCCAGAACGGATGACTGAGCGCTCGACGGCCCTCGCGGCCTCGCTCGGCATCGACGACCGGCGCTTCGCGCTGCCCGGGGAGCGGCGGTTCACGCGGGCGATCGAGGACGGGCTCGACCTCGTCGAGGGCGTCCTCCGCCAGGAGCTGTCCTTCGCCGACCGGCTCGCGGACGTGTCCGGCCGGTACCTGCTCGAGGCGGGCGGCAAGCGCGTCCGACCCGTGCTCGCGCTGCTCACCGCCCAGCTCGGTCAGGGCGCGACGGCGGAGGTGGTGCGCGCGGCCGCGGCGATCGAGATCACCCACCTCGCGTCCCTGTATCACGACGACGTGATGGACGAGGCTGCGCTGCGCCGCGGCGTCCCGAGCGCCCACACCGTGTACGGCAACTCGATCGCGATCATCACGGGGGACCTGCTCTTCGCCCGCGCGAGCCGGATGATCGCGGATCTCGGCATCGAGGCGCTGCGGATGCAGGCGGACACCTTCGAGCGGCTCTGCCTGGGCCAGCTCCACGAGACCGCGGGGCCGGGGGAGGGCGACGACCCGATCGAGCACTACCTGCAGGTGCTCGCCGACAAGACCGGCTCCCTCATCGCGACCGCCGCGGAGTCGGGCGTGCGCTTCTCCGGCGCGGACCCGATGCTCATCCCCGCGGTCCGCACCTACGGGGAGCGCGTCGGCATCGCGTTCCAGCTCGCCGACGACGTGCTCGACATCACCGATGCCCGCGAGACCACCGGGAAGGCCCCGGGCACCGACCTCCGCGCCGGCGTGCCGACCATGCCGATGCTGCTCCTGCGCCGGGCCGCCGCGGCCGGCGACGCGGACGCCGCGGGCCTCGTCGCGCGCATCGAGGCCACCGCGGGCGCCGAGGACGACGCCTTCCTCGCCGCCGTCGCGGAGCTGCGCGCGCACGAGGTGACGGCGCAGACCCTGGCCGAGGCGCACCGCTGGAGCGAGGCCGCGCTCGCGGCGATCGACCCCCTGCCCGCGGGCCCGGTCAAGCGGGCGCTCACCGAGTTCGCGAACCGCGTCGCCGACCGCGACGCGTAGGACGCGGAGAAGAGAGAACGTCATGAGGAAGCTTCGTCTCGCGATCGTCGGCGCCGGCCCGGCCGGCATCTACGCCGCGGACATCCTGCTCAAGCACGAGCGCTCCTTCGACGTGTCGATCGACCTCTTCGACCAGCTGCCCGCGCCGTACGGCCTCGTGCGCTACGGCGTCGCGCCGGACCATCCGCGGATCAAGGGCATCATCACGGCGCTGCGCGAGGTGCTCGACCGCGGCGACATCCGCGTGTTCGGCAACGTGCGCTTCGGAGAGGACCTGACGCTCGAGGACCTGCAGCGCCACTACCACGCGGTCGTCTTCGCGACCGGCGCGATCCGCGACGCCGATCTCGACATCCCGGGCATCGACCTGCCGGGCTCCTACGGCGCCGCGGACTTCGTGTCCTGGTACGACGGGCACCCGGATGTGCCGCGCGACTGGCCGCTCGACGCCGAGTCGGCCGCGGTCATCGGCAACGGGAACGTCGCGCTGGACGTGGCGCGGATCCTCGCGAAGCATCCGGACGATCTGATGCCGACCGAGATCCCGGCGAACGTCGAGGCGGGCCTGCGCGCCTCGCCCGTCACGGACGTGCACGTCTTCGGCCGCCGCGGGCCGATGCAGGTGAAGTTCACGCCGCTCGAGCTGCGCGAGCTCGGCGAGGTGCCGGACGTCGACCTCGTCGTCGACGAGGAGGACTTCGACTACGACGAGGCGGCGCGCGCGGCGATCGAGTCGAACAAGCAGATCCTGGTCATCGATCGCATCTTCCGGAAGTGGCGCGAGGAGCCGCAGACCGGATCCTCGCGGCGGCTCCACCTGCACTTCTGGGCGCGGCCCGTCGAACTCGTCGCCGGGCCGGACGGCCGGGTCGCGGCGATCCGCGTCGAGCGGACGGCGCCGGACGGCGCCGGCGGCGCTCGCGGCACGGGCGAGCTGCGCGAGATCCCGGTGCAGGCGGTGTACCGGGCCGTCGGCTACTTCGGCTCGCCGCTGCCGGGCATTCCCTTCGACGAGCTGCGCGGGGTCATCCCCAACCACGAGGGGCGGGTGCTGCGGCCGGACGAGTCGAGCCCGGACCAGGCGAACGAGGTGCTCCCCGGCGTCTATGCGACCGGATGGATCAAGCGCGGGCCGGTCGGGCTGATCGGCCACACCAAATCGGACGCGATGGAGACGATCGGCCACCTGGTGCGCGACCAGGCGAACTGGTGGAGTCCGGCCCAGCCCGAGGAGGACGCCGTCCTCGCGCTCCTCGAGTCGCGTGGCATCGCCTGGACGGACCTCGCCGGCTGGCACCGGCTCGACGAGCACGAGCTCACGCTCGGCGCCGCCGCGGGGCGCACCCGGATCAAGGTGGTGCCGCGCGAGGACATGGTCCGCATCTCCCGCGACTGAGCCCGCCTGGCGCGGCGGCGAGCTCAGCGGCCCCAGCCGCCGCCCCCGCCGTGGCCGCCTCCGCCGTAGCTGGGGCCGCCTCCGTACCCGCCGCCGTAGCCAGGGCCGCCACCGTACCCGTAGCCGCCGCCGTAGCCGCCGCCTCCGCCATACCCGTATCCGTTCCCGGGGCCGCCGCGGTCGCCGTCCCAGCCGCCGTCGCCTCGGCCGCCTCGGTCCCCGTCGCCCTGGTGGCCGTCATAGCCTCGGCCGTCCCACTCGGGCTGGGGGGCCGGGGCGGGTGCGGGCGCCGGCGCGGGCGCAGGCGCAGGCGGCGGCTCCGGCGCGGGCGGCGGCGCGGGCTCGGCCACCGGCTCCGGCTCGGGAATCGGCTCCGGGTCCGGCGGCGCCGGAGCGGGTGCCGGGGGCTCGGCAGGCGCCGGGAGCGGCGGGTCGGCCGCGAGCACCTCCATCGGCTCCCCGGCGAGCCGATCGGCGGGGAGCGAGGGGAGGGCCATCGATGATCGGGCGGGCGCCGCCTGGTCGCGGATCATGTCCGTCACGGCGCCGGCGCCGAGCACCGCACCGGCGGCGAGCACGGTCGCGCCGGTCGCGATCCCCAGGACTTGCAGCTCGGAAAGGGCCATCTCGGGTCACCTCCATGTCACCGCGTCTCGTCGGGTCGGCGACGCGCGCCACGCTAGGCCCCCGAACGGGGGGTGCGCTGGAAGGGGGCTCCGCAGTCGCTGAGTCCGCGGTCGCCGGCCTGGCGTGTCGCGCCCGCGTCGGCTACTGGAGTCCGGCGGTCAGTCGCGCGACGTTGTCGAGCGCCTTCGTGCCGGCCGAGCGCTGCATCCACTCGTCGAGGGTCAGCTCGCGCGACTCCGCGCGGTAGGCGTCCTCGATGCCGCGCATCCGGCGCACGAAGGTGGCCGAGCGGACCATCACCGAGATCTCGTAGTTGAGCGAGAAGGAGCGCATGTCCATGTTCGAGGAGCCGACGACGGCGACGTCCTCGTCGACCGTCAGGTGCTTCGCGTGCAGGATCGTCGGCGCGGAGTAGAGCCAGATCCGCACGCCGGCGCGCAGCAGCGTCTCGTAGTAGCTGCGCTGCGCGTGGAACACCATCGCCTGGTCCCCGATCTCGGAGACGAAGAGCTGGACGTCGAGCCCCTTCTGGGCCGCCGTCGTGATCGCGTAGAGCATCGAGTCGTCGGGCACGAAGTAGGGGGAGGTGATGATCAGCCGCTGCTTGGCCGCGTAGACGAGCGAGTTGAACAGGCGGAGGTTGTTCTCCCCGTCGAATCCCGGACCGCTCGGGACGACCTGCGCGTCGATGGTGTCCTCGTCGGTCCGCGGCGCCGCCTCGCCGACCTCGGCGAAGAGCGCCTCGCCCGTCTCGCTGTACCAGTCGGTGATGAAGAGCGCGTCGATGCCGCCGACGATCGGCCCCTCGAAGCGGACCATGAGGTCCTTCCAGTGCAGACCGCGCTTGATGTTCGACTTCTTGTCGTAGGACGAGTCGATGAGGTTCTGCGATCCGGTGAACGCGAGATCCCCGTCGATGACGAGCAGCTTGCGGTGGTTGCGCAGGTCGGGCCGCTGCCACTTGCCCTTGAGCGGCTGGACGGGGAGCATGAGCTGCCAGATGATGCCGTGCCGGCGCAGGAAGCGCTTGGTCTGGCGGAAGATCGGCAGCCGCAGGTTCGCGACGTGATCGAGGAGCACGCGGACGACGACGCCTCGTCGCGCCGCGTCGGCCATCGCCTCGAAGAACGGCCGGGTCGTGTCGTCGAGGCCGAAGATGTAGAACTCGGCGTGGACCGTCCGCTGCGCCTCGCGGACCGCCTGCGTCATCGCCGCGAGCGACTCGTCGTAGTCGGGGTAGAAGCCCGTCGCGGTCGAGCCGCCGACGAGCGGCATGGCGCCGAGCGCGCGGTTGAGGTCGCCGATCGGCTCGAACCAGTCGGGCCAGCTCGCCCGGTCCTCGACGTACTCGATGCCGTGCGTGGTCTGCGCGATGAAGCGGTTGACCTCGGCCTGGCGCTCCCGGCGCTGCCTCCCGACCCGGCGCGACCCGAACAGCAGGAAGAAGATCCAGCCGAGCTCCGGGATGAACAGGATCGCGAGGAGCCAGGCGGTGGCGGTCTGCGGCCGGCGGTTCCGCGGGACGATGAAGAGGGCGAGGATGCGCAGCCCGATCGTGATGACGAGGTAGACCCAGTAGATCCAGTCGGGCAGGTCGACCCAGAAGATGCCGTCGCTCAGGGCGACCTCGTCATCACCGTCCGTCATCGGAAGTTCACGAATTGGAGCGCGATGTCGAGGTCCTTCGCCTTGAGCAGCGCGATCGTCGCCTGCAGGTCGTCGCGCGACTTCGAGGTGACCCGGAGCTCGTCGCCCTGGATCTGCGCCTTGACGGACTTCGGACCCTCGTCGCGGATGAGCTTCGCGACCTTCTTGGCGTCGTCGGAGCCGATGCCGTTCTTCAGGCCGACCTCGATCCGGAACTCCTTGCCGCTCGCGTACGGCTTGCCGATGTCGAGCGACTTGAGCGAGATGCCGCGCTTGACGAACTTCGACTCGACGACGTCGAGCACGGCCTTGGCGCGCTCCTCGGTGCTCGCCTTGACGAGCAGGCGCTCGTTGCCCGACCAGTCCACCTCCGCGCCGACGCCTTTGAAGTCGTAGCGCTGGGCGATCTCCTTGCTCGCCTGATCGACGGCGTTCTTCGCCTCCATCGAGTCGACCTTGGAGACGATGTCGAACGTCGGGTCAGCCATGCCGTCGATGGTATCGAGGGCGCGGCCGGTTCGGGCGCCGGGCAGATAAGTTGTGCGCAATCAGATTGTGTGAGATGATTCCGGCATGCCCGCCGTCGCCGCCCTCGACCCGATGCTCTGCTTCGCCGTGTACTCGGCGGACCGGCGCATCGGCCAGATCTACCGGGAGCTCCTCGCGCCCTCGGGGCTGAGCTACACGCAGTACCTCGTGCTCATCGCGCTGTGGGAGGACGGCTCGCTCGCGGTCGGCCGGATCGGCGACCTGCTCGGCCTCGACTCCGGCACGCTCTCGCCGCTGCTCAAGCGGCTCGAGTCGCGCGGCCTGGTGACCCGCGCCCGCTCCGCCGCCGACGAGCGCGTCGTCACCGTCGCGCTCACCGAGGCGGGCCTCGCGCTGCGCGACGAGCTCGCCGAACTGCCGCGCTGCCTCGGCGAGCGGCTCGGCATCACCCGCGAGCAGGCCGACGCGCTCGTCAGCGCGCTGCGCGCCGTCGCCCCCGCCGCCGACTGAGACGTCCCACGAGCACGAAGCAAGGAAGAACGAAGGAGCACACGATGGACACGATCCTGTACACCGCCGAGGCGCTGTCGACCGGCGAGGGCCGCAACGGCCACGTCAAGACGACGGATGGCCGCATCGACCTCGACATGGCCGTCCCGCAGGCGATGGGCGGCTCCGGCAACGGGGCCAATCCGGAGGAGCTGTTCGCCGCCGGCTACGCGGCGTGCTTCCACTCGGCCCTGCTCGGCATCGCGCGCGGCGAGCAGCTGAAGCTGGAGTACGAGACCGTCGGCGCCCGCGTCCACATCGGTCCGAATGGCCAGGGCGGCTTCCAGCTGGCCGTCGAGCTCGAGGTCGTCATCCCGAGCCTCCCGCTCGCCGACGCGCAGCGCCTCGCCGAGGCCGCCCACCAGGTCTGCCCCTACTCGAACGCGACGCGCGGCAACATCGACGTCGTGCTCAACGTCGTCGAGGGCTGAGGCGCCGGGCGGAGGGGGCCCGGTGACGGCCCCTTCCGCGAGCCTGTACGATTGATGGGCTTCGGCAGGTTTCCCAAGCGGCCAAAGGGATCTGACTGTAAATCAGACGCGAAAGCTTCGGGGGTTCGAATCCCTCACCTGCCACCGAGGGCGGCGACACCGACGTTGAGCGAGGTCGCGTAGAGCAGCCAGGCGAGGTAGACGACCATCACCCACGCGGCGAATCGGTCGATCCCCCGGAAGACGATCGCGCAGGCCGCGACGACCGCGTCGAGCGCGACGATGACGCCGGCGGCGATCCAGAGCGCAGCGGGGCCCCAGACGGGATACCCCGCGAAGAAGATCGGCGTCCAGAGCGCGTTCAGGCCGAGCTGCGTCCAGAACAGGGCCAGAGCCGCCCGCCGTCGGCGGTCGGTGCTGCGCCAGACGTGCCATCCGGCGACCGCCATGCCGAGGTAGAGCACCGACCACATCGGGGCGAAGAGCCAGTTCGGCGGCGTCCAGGGCGGCTTCGGAGCGTCGGCGTACCAGCCGTCGACGTGCGCCGTCGTCGCGAGGCTCCCGATCAGGGCCGCGGCGGCGACCGCGAGCACGAAGACCGCGAGCCAGGCCCAGCCTCTGCCCGTCATCCAGGCACTCCCTTCCGGTGAGCGCAACATTCTGCGCTCCCGGGCGCGAACGAGGGAAGCCCCTGGTGCGCATCGCGTCTAGCCTGGCCGCGTGGACACCTCCGGCGGGACCGCGCTCGGCATCGCGCTGCAGCTGCTGGTGCTCGCATCCTTCGCCGGGGTGACGGCGCGGCCGCTCTGGGCGCGGGCCTGGCGGAATCCGTGGCCGGCGCTCGGCGCTGTCGTCGTCATCGGCCTCCCGTCGCTCGCGCAGTTCGCCTGGCCCGGACTCGGCGCGGCGCTGATGCGCGACCCCGAGGCGACGTGTCGCGAGGGGCAGTGGTGGCGCGTGCTCACGGCGCTGCTCGCGCAGGACGGCGGACCGGCCGCGGCGATCTTCAACCTGGTCGTGGTCGCGCTCGTCCTGCTCGCGGGCACCGCCGCCTGGGGGTGGTGGCGCGCGCTGCTACTGTTCGTCGGCTGCTCCGTCGTCCTGAACCTCGCGGCGCTCGGCTGGGGACCCGGCGGCGGCACCTCGTTCGCGAGCGACGGGCTGCTGATGGCGGTGAGCGCCCGGCTCGCGCTCCGCGGTGGCCGCTCCCTCCGCTGGGCGGCCGTGGCTCAGGTCGCCGCGGGTGTCGTGCTCATCGCCGCGGGGGATGCGCACGGGGTGGCGCTCGTGCTCGGCTTCGCGCTCGGCGCGGCGCTCGCAGCCGTCAACGATGGGCGCGGGCGCGAACTGGTATCGACGCGCGAGGCTAGAAGCTCTTCGCCGGCGGCAGATTCTTAGCGAGCCGGCGGCCGTCGTCCGTCCACGGGTGCTCGCGGGCCACATCCTCGTTGACAGCGATGCCCCAGCCCGGAGCGTCAGGGATACTCAGGTATCCGTCGACGATCTCGGGCACCGCGGTGCAGAGGTCGTCCTTCCACAGCACGTCGTCTACGTCCGTCTCCATGATGCGCACGTTGCTGAGCGCACCGCAGAGGGCGGCGCTCATGAATGTCGCGAGGTGGCTCGCCTGGTTGTGCGGGGCCACGTCGTACTGGAAGGTCGCAGCCAAGTCGCCGACCTTCTTCGCCTGGGCGACGCCGTTCCACGGCACATCGATCATGAACACGTCCGCGGCGCGACGCTCGAAGAACGGCAGGTAATCACGCATGTGGATCAGGGTCTCGCCCGTGCACACGGGAGTGGCGGTCGCGCGCGTGATCGCGGCCAGTGCCGCAGGATCGGGGTTGTCGATCTCGAGCCACTGCAGACCGTATGGCTCCAGCACACGGGCGATGCGCAGGCAGGCCTCGGGCTTGAAGTGGAAGTTCAGGTCGAGGCAGATGTCGACGTCGGGTCCCACGGCGTCGCGCAGCGTGCCGATCTGCGTCTCGATGGACGATAGCAGCCAATTCGGCGCCCATTCGTCGTCGGGCCCCATCGAGCCGTCGAAGCCGCTGAACCACGTCGCGCCGCGTCCCGGGAGCATGATGTTGGTCTTCAGGGCCGTGAATCCACGGGCGACGACCTCCCGGCCCAGCGCCGCGACGTCGTCCCAGTTCTCGATCGGAGCCGTCCCCACCACTTCGTGGAGGCGACGCACCCGGGGCGAGCCGCAGTGCGACCAGTAGAGGCGCACGCGATCGCGGGTGCGCCCGCCCAGCAGCCGCGAGACCGAGACGCCGAGCGCCTGCCCGGCAATGTCCAGCAGCGCACCCTCGATACCCGCCACCGCCTTCGCACCGATCCCGCCGCTGCTCGAGCGCAGCGAGCGCGTCATATCGGCGAAGCGCGACTCATATGCGCGGGGGTCCTGCCCGAGCAGCAGTGGCTCGAGATCCCGGACCGCGCCCTCGATGCCGCGTGGACCCCGCGCATCCGAGCATTCGCCCCAGCCGACGAGACCCTCGTCGGTCGTCACCTTGACGAAGACCCACGAACGCCACCCGGCTCCGACCACGATCGGCTCGACGTCGACGATCTTCATGATTGCTCTTCTCTCTCCGGAGCGGGGGTGGGCTGGGAGGGGTCGTCGGTCAGCGACCCGATCAACGCGGGGTCGGAACTCAGGAGCGACCGCGTGTATGGATGCTGGGGAGCACGGTAGACCTCCTCGACGTCGCCCATCTCGACGAAGCGGCCCTTGCTCATCACCGCCACCCGATCGGCGACGAGCCGCACGAGGGAGAGGTCGTGCGAGATGAAGACATAGGCGAGGCCCAGCTCCTCCTGCAGGGACATGATGACGCGGATCACCTGTGCCTGGATCGAGACGTCGAGCGCCGAGACCGGCTCGTCGAGCACAAGGAGGTCCGGCTGGAGCGCGAGCGCGCGGGCGATCGCGACGCGCTGCCGTTCACCTCCTGAGAGACGGCCTGGGTACAGGGCCGCGTATCCCGTTGGAAGGCCGACCTGTTGCAGCAGCTCGTCGGTGCGGTCTCGCCACGCGGCCGGCGCGAGCACGCCGGGATGCACCTTCCATGGCTCGGCGATGATCTCGGCGACCGTCTGCCGCGGGTGCAGTGAGGCGTAGGGATCCTGGAACACCATCTGGAGATGACGACGGGCGGCGCGCATCTCGCCGTGCGAGAGGGCGAGCAGGTCACGGCCGCGGTGGCGTACCGTACCGGCGGTCGGCTCGATGAGCCGCAGGATGGCCCGGGCGAGCGTCGACTTGCCCGATCCGGACTCGCCGACGATGGCGAGCGACTCGCCTGGCGCGACGGAGAACGAGACGTCGTCGACCGCGACCACCCGCTCGCGGCGCCATCTCTTCGTGACGACGAACTCCTGCCGGAGTCCCTCCACTTCGAGCAGCGCGGTCTCGCGTTCAGCGCCCGCCATGGAGCACCTCCTCGGCGAAGTGGCATGCCGTGAGCCGTCCGGGCGCCACGGCGGCGAGGGGCGGTCGCACCTCGCCGCATAGCTCGCGGGCGATCGGGCACCGCGGGTGGAATGCGCATCCGGTGATCACTGTGGACTTGAGCGGGGCGTTTCCTGGAATCGGATGCAGCGACCGCCAGTCGTCGACGACGCCGGGATGGGACTCCATGAGGGCGCGGCTGTAAGGATGCGCGGCGTGCCGATAGACCTCGTCGATCGGCCCCTGCTCGACGATCCGGCCCGCGTACATGACGGCGACCCGATCAGCCACCAGGCGGGCGACGTTGAGATCGTGCGTGACGAAGACGAGCGCCATGCCCGTCTCGCGCTGAAGTCGTTTGAGCAGGCGGAGGATGCCGGCCTGCACCGTCACGTCGAGCGCGGTCGTCGGCTCGTCCGCGATGAGCAGCCGCGGTTCGAGCGCGATCGCCATCGCGATGCAGACCCGCTGTCGCATTCCGCCGGAGAACTGATGCGGGTAGTGGTCGATCCGCGTCTCCGGCGACGGGATGCCGACGTCCGCGAGCAGCTCGAGCGCACGCTGCCGTGCCTGCGATCGGGTGCGGCCGCCGCGCACCCGGAGGATCTCCTCGAGCTGCGATCCGACGCTGTAGACCGGGTTGAGACTGTCGAGCGAGTCCTGGAACACCATCGCGATCCCGCGCCCGCGGACCTCGCGCCACGCCGATTCCGTGGCGCCCAGATACTCGCGGCCCTCGAAGCGGATCGACCCGGCGATGCGCCCGCCCGGTCCGGCGAGGCCGAGCAGCGCCCGGCCGGTCACGCTCTTGCCCGAGCCGCTCTCGCCGAGGAGGGCAAGGCTCTCGCCGGCCTGCAGATCGAGGTCGACGCCGCGCACCGCGCGCACCGGCCCGTTCTCGGACGGGAAGGTCACCGTCAGGCCGGCGATGCGCAGCAGCTCGTCGTGCGAGGTCATGCGCCCACGCTCCTCGTCTCGGCCCGCACCTCGTCGAGTTCGGCGGGCAGGGGGGCGGCGAAGGCGTGGCTCTGGGTAGGGTCGTCGACGGCCCGCAGCCAGTTGGACAGCGTGTTCGCCGCGAGGGCGGTGAGCACGATCGCGATGCCCGGAAAGACGGTCACCCACCAGGCGACGCGGAGGTAGCCGCGGCCGTCGGCGACCATCATGCCCCAGTCCACGTCGGGGCGCTGCAGGCCGATGCCGAGGAAGCTGAGGCCTGCCGCGGTCAGGATGACGGTCGCCACCTCGAGCATCGCGACGGTGAGGATCGTCGGCGTCACCAACGGCCGGATGTCTCTGACTACGATCCGAGAGGCGCGGGCGCCGATCGCGCGGGCCGCCTCGACGAAGACCCCCTCGCGCACCTCGAGCGTGCGCGCCCTGGCGACGCGCATGTACATGGGGATGCGCGTGATGACGAGCACGAGGATGAGGTTCCAGATGCTGGGCTCGAGCACGTAGAGGATCGCGAGGGCGAGGAGCAGCGACGGCACCGTGTGGATGATGTCGGCGAGCCGCATGAGCACCGCGTCGAACCACCCGCCGACGTAGCCGCTGATCATCCCGATCGCATAGCCCACGATGCCCGCGATCGCGACGGCCACGACAGCGATGGTGAGAGAGGTGCGCGCTCCCATGATGAGCTGCAGCAGGATCGGACGGCCGAGTGCGTCCCCGCCGAGCACGAATGCTGCGCCGTTGTCGAGGGTGAAGGGCTGGGCGAAGCGCAGCGCGAGCGTCTGCTGCTCTGCGTCGGCGGCGACGAAGAAGGGGCCGATGAGCGCCGTGAGGCCGATCACCACAAGGAGCGTCGCCATGGTCGCGGGGAACGGCGAACGTCGGAGCAGGCGCAACCGGCGCCACCGTGCGCGCCGGTCGATCGAGGCGGAGCCGGTCGTGATGCCGCTCATGCCACACGCACCCTCGGGTCGACGATCGCGTAGGCGAGATCGATGAGCACGTTGAAGATGATCACGGCGACGCCGATCACGAAGACGCCCGCCTGGATCACCGCGAAGTCGCGGTCGAGCACGGACCGCACCATGAGCCCGCCCACCCCTGGCCAGGCGAAGACGGTGTCGACGATGATCGCTCCGTTGATCATGCCCACGGCTCGGTCGCCGGCGACGGTGATGATTGGCAGCGCGGCGTTGCGGAGACCGTGCCGGAACAGCAGTCGCGGTGTGCCGAAGCCTCGGGCCCGAGCGTTCTGGATGTATCCGGAGCCCATGGCCTCGATCATCGCGCCGCGCACGACCTGGATCAGCACGCCCACCGGGGCGAGGATCAGCGTGGCGACAGGAAGCACCCACGAGGCCGCACCCGTGGTCCCCGACGTCGGGAGGATGCCCAGGTGCACAGCGAAGAACAGGATGCCGACGAGCGCGAACCAGAAGTCGGGGATGCTGGCCGTGGTGAGCGAGCTGATTGTGATGAAGCGGTCGATTGGGCGGAAGCTGCGAACGGCGGCGATCGAACCGAGCACCGTGGCGATCACGATGGCGACCGCCATCGCGACGGCCGCGAGTGCCAAGGTGTTCGGGAAGACGGCGAGCACCGCATCGATGGCGGGGCGCTGCTGGCGCAGCGACTGACCGAAGTCGAGGTGGGCCGTATCGACGACGAAGCGGCCGAATTGCACCCAGATGGGGTCGTTGAGGCCGTAGTTCTCATTGAACTGTCGGATCGCTTCCTCGGAGGCCTCGTCCGGCAGGTAGAGGTATGCAGGGTTGCCGGTGAGCCGCGCGAGAAAGAACGTGATGGTGAGCACGCCGGCGAGGGCCACCAGACTCGAGATGAGGCGCCTGGAGAGGAAGGCGATCATCGGCCAGCGGCTGCCTTTCCCGTGTAGAGGTCCGACGCGGTCAGCATGTTGAGGAGCTCTTCTCCCGCGCGGTAGCGCCGGAGGTTCTCCACGACGATGTCGACCGACCGCTGGGTGCGGTCGGGCATTCGCGGCGTCATGTGCGGCGTGATGAGCACGTGGGGCGCGTCCCAGATCGCGGCGTCCTCGGGGAGCGGCTCCTCCTCGAAGACGTCGAGGCCGGCGCCGGCGATCTCGCCGGCGTGCAGGGCCTCGACGAGAGCGGGCTCGTCGATGACCGCCCCGCGCGAGATGTTGACGAGATAGGCGGTGGGCTTCATGCGATGCAACTGATCCGCGCCGATCAGGTGATGCGTCTCGTCGGTCAGTTTGGTGGCGAGCACCACGACATCGCTCTCCTCGAGCAGTCGATCGATTGACTCGCCTCGGGCGGCGCAATAGAGCCGATCGACACAGGCCGGGGCCGGCGCGTCGCTGCGTCGATATGCGAGGACCGTCATTCCGAAGGCCTTGCCCAGTGCCGCGACCTCCTCGCCGGTCTTGCCCAGACCAATGATGCCGAGGGTCTTGCCCCAGAGCGCGTGGCGTCGCTCGTAGCCCGGAATCCCCCGCCAGACATGTCGTCGCTGGGCGTCGAGTAGACCGACGGTGTCATGGGTGAGCGCGAGCGCGAAGTAGAAGACGTGCTGCGCCAGGGCGGGCGCCGAGCGTCCGGCGGCGCCGGTCACGATGACGTCGGCGGCGACGAACTCGGGCCGTGCGGTCTTATTGAGGCCGGAGTGGTCGCAGTGGATCCATCGCAGGCGGCCGTTCAGGAATCGCTCGTCCGCATCTCCCTGGAGCACTGCGACGTCGGCGACGGCCAGCGCTGCCTCGATGCCGGCATGATCGTCCGCCGGCACCGTGATCACCCTGGCGGGAGCGAAGGCGGCGGCGAGCTGGGCGATTTCGCCGTCTGAGTAGGGCACGGTGAGGAGCACGGCTTCAATCGGCGGACGCGCGGTCGCGCCGGTCCGTTTGCTGTCGTCATGCATTGCGCCGTCAGGCCTCCTTGCCATCCGGGAAGCGGTTGGTTGCCGCTCGTCGTTCAATCTATCATGGCATCTGATATCTCAGAATACCAATCGGAGGAATGATGAAGAACATCGGCGTCATCGGACTCGGGGTGATGGGCGCGCCCATGGCGGTCAACCTCGCCCGCGCCGGATACCAGGTCACCGGGCACACCCGCTCCGAGCGGGGGAAGGACCAGCTCCGCGCGGCGGGCGGGCGAATCGCGGCGGACCCCGCCGAAGTCGCCGTCGAGTCGGACGTGGTCATCACGATGCTTCCCGACTCGCCGGACGTGGAATCCGTCCTGACTGGGCGAGATGGCGTGCTCGCGGCCGCGCGTTCCGGCGCGCTGCTCATCGACTGCAGCACCATCAGCCCTCCCGTTGCCAGCCGGCTCGCCATGGAAGCCCAGGCCGCTGGCCACGATCTGCTCGACGCGCCTGTCAGTGGTGGCGAGAAGGGGGCGCGCGAGGCGACACTGTCCATCATGGTCGGCGGCGACCGCGCGGCCTTCGATCGAGCCCGGCCCGTGCTCTCGGCGGTCGGTGCGACGATCGTGCATGTCGGGCCTGCGGGCTCCGGCCAGGCGGTCAAGGCGGCGAATCAGCTCGTCGTCGCCGGCAACATCGCGCTTGTGGCCGAGGCGATGGTGCTGCTCGAGTCGCTCGGCGTGGACCTCGAGCGCGCGCTCGAGGTGCTGCGCGGCGGCCTCGCGGGTAGTCGCGTCCTCGACGTCAAGGGAGAGGCCATGCTCCATGGCGAGTTCTCGCCCGGTTTCCGGATCGATCTGCATCACAAGGATCTCGGCATTGCGCTCTCCGCGGCTCGCGAGGCCGGTGCGCCGCTGCCGGTGACCGGCCTCGTCGCACAGCTCGTCGCTGCCGCCCGGGCTCTTGGGCATGGTGGGCTCGATCACGGCGCTCTGCTGCTCGTCGCGCGCCAGCTGGCCGGGCGCGATTAGGCGGGGCGCTCGGCGGCCGGACCCGCGTCGGCGCGGCGGAGGGCGTACTCCTGACGCGTCCGGTCGTCCGGGGGATAGACGCCGCGCAACGGGGCGCCGGCGGCGATTTTCTCGAGGATGAACTCCTCCAACCGCTCCTGCTCCACGGCGTTCCGGGCCACTTCGTCGGCCAGATGGCGCGGCACGCATACCACGCCGTCGCGGTCGCCGACCATGATGTCGCCCGGATACACCGCGACCTCGGCGCAGGCGACGGGCAGGTCCATGTCGACGACATGGTGCAGCGCGAGATTCGTCGTGGGCGCCGCGCCTGCTGAGAATGTGGGCAAGGCGAGCGACTCGAAGCCGAGATAGTCCCGCACGGTGCCGTCGGTGACGATTCCCGCGACGCCACGCGTGAACAGCCTGGTCGCGAGGATGTGTCCGAGCGAGGCGGCGCGCGTCTGGCGTCGGGCGTCGACGACGAGGACCGAGCCGGGTGGGGCGGTCTCGACGGCCTTGCGCTGGGGATGGTCGTAGTCCTTGAAGACGGCGAGGACATCGAGGTCCTCGCGGGCGGGAATGCAGCGCATCGTGAACGCCGGCCCGACCAGTCGAGCGGCCGCCGGGTTGGCGTGCGTCAGCCCTGCCAGGAAGGTGTTCCTGAGCCCTCGGTCCATGAGCTGTGTCGTGATCGTCGCCGTGCTCACGTACTCGAACGCGATCCTCGTCGCGTCGCTCATCCCCTGGTCGGCGCGCGTTCCCGCGACCTCGGTCATGTCTGCTCCATCCTCATGTCGGAGGGCGGGCCGCCCGCGTCACCGGCGACCCGCCCTGCTGTTCCTGTGGTTATCCCGCGAAGCCGATGTCGGCCACGTGGAGCTCAAATGCAGTGAGCCCGTTCACCTCGTAGGTCACGCGACCGGAGTGCATCAGCAGCCCTTGCAGCTCCGCGATGCCGACCATGTAGAAGAGCTCGTCGTACACCGTCTCCGCGATCGCCTGGTAGAGGCGAGCGCGCTCCTCGTCCTGGGCGTTCACGGCTACCGCGAGGGCCGCGTCGATCTCCGGATTCGCGAGGGCGCTGTTGCGCCCGTCGCTCGCGAAGTACTTCGGGAACGAGAAGGCGGCGTCGCCGGTGATGTTGTCATGCGCCGCGACGAGGATGCTCGGCCCGCGGTCGTCGGGGAACGGACCGTTCGAGTACTCGCGCCAGGCTCCTGCGTCCAGGTTGACGAGCTCGACCGAAAGTCCGGTCGCTGCGATCTGCTGGACGATCGCCTGCGCGACCTCCGTCTCGTTGGGGAAGATGTCGGTGCGGTTGTAGACCTTGATCGTCCTGTCGATCGGCACGCCGGCAGCGGCAGCGTCGGCGACGAGCTGCTTCGCGCGATCCGGATCGTAGACCTGCCCCGAGTAGCCGGGGATGAAGCCGTTCACGAGCGGCGAGACGATCTGGTTCGTCGGAGTGCCGATGCCCTGCATGAGCGAGCCCACGATCGCCTCGCGATCGATCGAGGTCGCGATCGCCTCGCGCACGCGGACGTCGTCCAGCGGTGCGGCGAACGGATCGACACGCAGTAGGAAGGTCTCGTTGCGCGTGTAGGCCTCCGCCTGGTCGGCGTCCTGCGGCGGAACGTCGAGCGCGAGGTCCGCCTCGCCGGTGAGCACCATCGACGATCGCACCGTGGGGTCCTCGCGCCAGAGGAAGGTCGCCTTCTCGACCGCGGGCTCGTCGCCCCAGTAGTCGCCGAAGCGCTCGAGCACGATCCGTTCGCCGGGTTCCGACTCGGCGAATACGTAGGGTCCCGTCCCGATGGGCTGCGCCGTCTTCTCGTTGGCGGGGGTCTCGGGCGAGGTCATCTCGATCGCACTCATCCGCACCGGGAGGATCGGATCGGGCGTATCGGTGGTGATGCTGATTGTGTGGTCGTCGACGGGGCTCGCCTCGATAGTGATGCCGGCGAACTGGGAGGCATTGCCGCAGGCCAGCTCGGGCACGAACACCCGCGAGATGGCCGCGGCCGCGGCGTCGGCATCGAAGGCTGTGCCATCGTGGAACGTCACCCCGGAGCGGAGCTGGAAAGTCCACTCGGTGTCGGAGACCTGATCCCAGCTCTCGGCGAGCACGCCGCGGATGGCGCCGCTGTCGGGATCGACGCTGGTCAGCGGCTCGAGGACGTTGCCGCGCAGCACGAGCGCGTTGACGTTGGTGGTGATGTCGTCACATGGCTCGAGCGAGATCGGCTCCTGAGCTAGGGCGATGACGACGTCGGCGCCGGACTCCGCGGGAGCGGTACCCGCGCATCCGGTGAGGGCGAGAAGTCCTGCCGCACCGAGTGCGGTGGCGGAGACGAGGGCGGGTCGATGCCTCTGCATTGGGGTCAACTCCTTTGTTGAGCACGCCGAGGCCCAATGAGACCTCGTGGTGTGATGATATACCATATCTTAAAATCTGAACATACGAGAGGAAACCCGTGGATCTCATCACGGCCGATAGTCAGCAGGCGCTCGCCCGCGGCCCGCTTGCCTTCCCCGTCTCTCCATTCGATGCTGACGGCGAGCTGGATCTCCGGGTAGCTGAGCGACACCTCGCCTGGCTGCTGGACCATGGCCCCAGTGCCGTGTTCCCCGCAGCCGGCACGGGGGAGTTCTTCTCTCTCGCGAGCCACGAGATCGATCGGCTCATCGACAATGCCGTTCACATCACGGCGGGGCGTCTCCCCGTGGTGGCGCCCGCGGGTCGGTCCGTTCATGACGCGATCGACATGGCTCGTAGCGCTGAGCGGCGGGGAGCCGGCGCGATTCTGGTCTTTCCACCGTATCTCGCCGCCGGCGGCCCGGACGGGCTCGTTGCCTACGCCGAAGCCATTCTGCGGGCCACCCGCCTGCCCGTGATCGTCTATCACCGCGCCGGTGCCCGCTATCCCGTCGAGGGCCTCATCGGGCTGGCAGAAGCACATCCGCACTTCATCGGGGTCAAGGACGGCCTGGGCGATGTCGACCTCATCGTCCGTGTCCACGCCGCCGTTGGCGATCGCCTGATCGTGCTCGGGGGCCTGCCCACGGCCGAGACCTTCGCCCTGCCATACCTCGACCTCGGCGTCCTGACCTACTCGTCCGCGATCTTCAATTTCGCGCCGAGCTGGGCCACCCGTTATCACCGGGCGGCCACCGCGCGGGATCATGCGACGGTCGAGCGGATGCTGTTCGACTTCGTCGCGCCGTACGTCGCGCTCCGGGAGAGGCGTCCGGGCTATGCCGTCTCCATCGTCAAAGCCGGGATGCGGCTGGTCGGCCGAGACGCCGGTCGGGTCCGCCCGCCGCTGGAGCAGTTCGACGATGAGGCTTCGGCACGCCTTGCCGATCTGCTCGGAGGAGTGGCGCTGTGAACGGCGAGACGCAGCAGCTCAGCGGATCAATGCTGATCGCCGGCAGACGGCTGCTCGGTACCGCCGGGAGCTTTCGAGCTATCGATGCCCGCTCCGGAGCGCCGCTGCCCCCGGTCTACGGTCTTGGTTCACTGGACGACTCGAGCGCGGCCGCGGCCGCAGCACACGAGGCGTTTCCGCTCTACCGCCGCGCCCCGCTCGAGATCCGCGCAGCACTCCTCGAGGCGATCGCCACGCGGATCGACGCGCTCGGTGAGGTCCTCATCGAGCGGGCGACCGCTGAGACAGGGCTGCCCGAGATCAGGATCCGCGCCGAACGCGCTCGCACTGTCGATCAGCTGCGGCTCTTCGCGCGAGTGGTGCGCGAGCGGCGTTGGTTGGACGTCCGCATCGACCCGGCCGATCCTTCGCGACGCCCCGCGCCCCGCTCGGAGATCCGATCCGCGAATGTGCCGCTCGGCCCGGTGGCGGTGTTCGCCTCGAGCAACTTCCCCCTCGCCTTCTCCGTCGCCGGCGGCGACACCGCATCCGCGCTCGCGGCGGGCTGTCCCGTCGTGGTGAAGGCGCACGGCTCCCATCCCGGCACTTCGGAACTGGTCGGCGGCTGCGTCGCGGACGCCGTTGCCGAGGTCGGGCTGTCGGCTGGCGTGTTCTCCATGCTCTTCGGGCGCGGCGCCGAGCTCGGCATCGCACTCGTGACCGATCCGCGGATCCACGCCGTCGGGTTCACCGGCTCGCGGGAGGGCGGGCTCGCCCTGGTCCGAGCCGCCGCGGAGCGTCCGGTGCCGATTCCGGTCTATGCGGAGATGTCCAGCGTCAACCCGGTCTTCCTGTTCCCAACGGCGCTCGAGCGCCGGGCCGCCGAGCTCGCGGAGTCCTACATCGCATCGGTGACCGGCAGCGCCGGGCAGCTGTGCACCAAGCCGGGGCTGGTGTTCCTCGTCGAATCCGGCGCTGCGCGTGCCGGCGACACCTTCGTCGAGGCGGCCGCGGCAGCGCTGAGGCTCGTTCCCCCCGCGCCGGCCCTGAGCCCGACGATCGCTCACGCCTATGCGGACGGGGTTGCGCGCATCGAGGGCGAGACGCTCGCCGCCGCACGCGGGGCGATGCCTCCCGAGGCACTTGCCGTCGGAGTGCGACCGGCACTCTTCGTCGTGGACGCGGATCGCTATCTCGGGAACCGGGCGCTGAGCGAGGAGGTCTTCGGGCCGGCATCGATCGTCGTGCGCGGCGTGACGCCCGATCTGCTGCCGCGCGTGATCGAGGAGCTCGAGGGGCAGCTCACTGCAAGCCTGCACGCGGACTCGGAGGACTCGGCGGTCGCCGGACCGGCGCTCGAGCTCCTCGAGCAGAGGGCCGGGCGCATCGTCGTGAACGGCTGGCCGACCGGCGTCGAGGTGGGCGAGGCGACGGTGCACGGCGGCCCGTTCCCGGCGACATCCGACGGTCGGTCGACCTCGGTGGGCACACGAGCGATCGAGCGATTCCTCCGACCCGTCGCCTACCAGAGCACGCCCATCGAGCTGCTGCCGCCCGAACTCGGCGGGATCCGCGCGTGAGCGGACCGTCGGGTGCAGCCGTTCCCCGGCGACCGGCCTCGTTCAGGATGTGTGCTAAAACGTGAACATGTCGACTGACGCCCCGCTGCTCCCGCCGCTGGGCGAATCGACCACCCGCACCGATCTCGTCGTCGAATCCATCCGCACGGCCATACTCTCCGGGCAGCTCCGTCCGGGCCAGGATCTGGTGGAGCGACGACTCGCGGAGGCGCTGGGCGTGTCGAAGACTCCCGTGCGGGAGGCGTTCATCGTGCTCACCCGATCAGGGCTGCTGACGACGTCGCAGAACCGCGGAGTGACCGTGCGGCAGCTCGCCCTGCGCGACGTACGCCACGTCTACGAGCAACGCGCGCTGCTGGAGCCCTGGGCGGTCCTCCGGATGGAGCCGCTCGACGCAGCCGGCATCGACGAGGCGCAGCGGGCGATCGACGACGCGGATCGCAGCGCCGCCCAGGGCGATCTCGTGCAGCGGGCGCTGGCCGGGCGGCGATTCCACCGGAGCCTGTATTCACGTTGCGAGAACGACCTGGTCGTCGCCGCGCTCGACGACCTCCAGGATCTGACCTCGCTCGCCATCATGGGCGTGCTGTGGGATCGGTGGCCGGTATGGCAGGAGGAGTCACGCGAGCATCAGGATCTGCTGGACCTCGCCAAAGCGGGCGATCGCGAAGGCGCCTCCGAGCTCATGCGGGCGCACATCCAACGATCGATCGATCGCGCCAGCACGCAGGAGTCGAAGGACTGAGACGCGGCCTGAGCCCTAACCGAGCAGGCCGTCGAGCCAGTCGAACGCCCGCTGCTCGAAGACGGCGCGGCCGAGCGGCTCGCAGTGCAGGTTCGCGCCCTCCGCCGCCGTGAACGCCGCGAGCGTCGCCCCGGGCACGAGGCCCGCGAGTTCGGCCGATTGGCCGGGCCAGAAGGCCTCGCCCTCGGGATCGGCGACGAAGAGCGGAGTGGTCACCTGCGGCAGGACGTCGCGCGCGGAGAACGCCCGCACCGCCGAATAGGTGGCGAAGGCGCCGTCCGCGAGGAACGGGCGGGAGCGGAACCGCATCGTGCGGGCGTTCTCCGCGGAGAAGCGCATGCCGAGCGCCATCTCGCGGTCGAACTTCTCCTGCTCGCCCGAGTCGAGGAGTCGCAGCATGCTCTTCGGCAGGTGCCCGGTCCAGGAGGTCGAGACGTCGACGACGCCGGGGTCGGCGATCGCGGCCGCGATCCGGTGCTCCGTCGCGAGCGCCTGCGGCAGCCAGTACCCGCCCTGGCTGATCGCGTAGGCGGCGATCCGCCGTGGATCGACGTCCGCGCGCGCGAGCGCCGCGTCGACGACGGCGGACAGCACGGGACCCCAGTCCGCCCGGAACGGCACCGACGCCTCGAAGAGCATCGACTGCTGCCCGGGTCCGTCGAAGAGCAGCACGCGGTAGCCGCGGTCGAGCGCGGGCTTCGCGATCGCCGACCACATGCTCGACAGCGAGCCGTCGGAGCCGTTGACGCCGATCATCAGCGGGCGGGGGGCCGCGGCGCCCGAGGGAGAGAGGAGCCATGCCGGCATCGGCGCGTCCGCGTCCGCCAATGGGATCGTGAAGCGCTCGACACCGAGGCCCGACGCGTCGAGGAACGCCTCCCACGCCTCGCGATCCGCGCGGAACAGCGGGAGCAGCTCGGCGTCGTCCTCCTCGGCCGCCACCGCGTTGACGGCCCGGGCGAGATAGGACGAGGCGCGCAGGAACGCGGAGGCGGCGCTCACCGATCGCCCGGCGGCGAGGCTCGCGCGGGCCTCGCCGAGCACGCGGTGCCCGAGCTGCGACCAGGCGGCCTGCCAGCCCGCCGCGTCGCCCTTCTTCAGCCCGTCGACGGCGGCGAGCACCTCGCCCGGATCGGTCGCGCCCGAGCGCGCCTCACCGAGGGCGATCCGGATCTCGAAGTCCCAGTCCTCGTCCTTGGAGAACCCTTCGGCCATCGGCCGGCCCGTCGTCTTCGACCCGCTCATCGTGCGTCCCCTCGTCGTTCGCCGCCGATCGGACCCTACCGCGTTAGCGTGGCCGGGTGATCAAGTACCTCGGCTCGAAGCGCACCCTCGTCGGCGCGATCGGCCGGGTCGCCGAGGCGGTCGGGGCGCAGAACGCCGTGGACCTCTTCACCGGGACGACGCGCGTCGCGCAGGAGCTGAAGCGCCGCGGCCTGCACGTCACCGCGGTCGACACGGCGACCTACAGCGAGGTGCTCGCCGAGTGCTACATCGCGACCGATGCCGCCCGCGTCGACGAGGGCGAGCTCGGGGCCGCGCTCGACGACCTCCGCGCGACCGAGCCGCGCGCCGGGTACTTCACCGAGACCTTCTGCGTCCGCTCGCGCTACTTCCAGCCGAAGAACGGCGCCCGCGTCGACGCGATGCGCGATCGGATCGAGTCGCGCCACGCGGGGAGCCCGCTGCATCCCGTCCTGCTCGCCGCGCTCATGGAGGCCGCCGACCGGGTCGACTCGACGACGGGCGTGCAGATGGCCTATCTCAAGGAGTGGGCGCCGCGCGCGCACCGCGACCTCGAGCTGCGCCGGCCGTCCCTCCTCCCCGGTGCCGGCCGAGCGATCCGCGGCGACGCGCTCGCGATCGTCGACGAGCTGGCGCGCACCGACTTCCTCTACGTCGACCCGCCGTACAACCAGCACCGCTACTTCACGAACTATCACGTGTGGGAGACGCTCGTGCGCTGGGACGCCCCCGAGCACTACGGCGTCGCGTGCAAGCGGATCGACGCCCGCGACGAGGCGACCAAGTCCGTCTTCAACCGCCGGCGCGAGATGCCCGCCGCGCTCGCGGGCCTGCTGCGCCGCGCGCGCGCCGAGGTCGTCGCCGTGAGCTACAACGACGAGGCGTGGATCACCCCCGAGGCGATGCTCGCGGCGCTGCGCGACGCGGGGCACGAGGACGCGCGGCTCGTCGCGTTCGACCGGAAGCGCTACGTCGGCGCGCAGATCGGGATCCACAATCCGCGCGGCGTGCGCGTCGGCACGGTCTCGCACCTGCGGAACACCGAGTACCTGTTCATCGCGGGCGACGCCGACCGCGTCGAGGCGGCGGTCGCGGCGGCGACCGAGGAACGCGAGCTGCTGCCGCGCGCCTAGGCTTGGCGGGTGGCGAACCCGGATCCCGTCGAACTGCTCGCGCTCGCCGTCGAGGCCGCCACGACCGGCGGGGAGCTCGCGCTGCGGCGCCGGCGCGAAGGCGTCGAGGTGGCCGCGACGAAGACCTCGGTCGTCGACGTCGTGACGGCGGCCGACCGCGAGGTCGAGGCGCTCATCCGGGCGCGGATCGCCGAGGCCCGGCCGGGCGACGCCTTCCTCGGCGAGGAGTCGGAGGCGGCCGCCGGCTCGACGGGGCTCACCTGGGTCGTCGACCCGATCGACGGGACCGTCAACTACCTCTACGGCATCCCGCGCTGGGCGGTGAGCGTCGCGGTCGTCGAGGGCGACGACCCCGCGACCTGGACCGCGCTCGCCGGCTGCGTCGTCAACCCGCCCCTCGGCGAGGTCTACGCGGCGTCGCACGGCGGGGGCGCGGCGCTCGGCGGCGCGGCGCTCTCCGCCGGATCGCCCGACTCGCTCGCCGTCGCGCTCGTCGCGACGGGCTTCGCCTACGACGCCCGGACGCGGATGGACCAGGCGACCGCGGCCGCGCAGGTCATCGGCTCCGTCCGGGACCTGCGTCGCGCCGGCGCGGCGGCGCTCGACCTCTGCGACGTCGCGGCCGGGCGGCTCGACGGCTACTGGGAGCGCGGGATCATGCCGTGGGACTTCGCAGCCGGCGCGCTCATCGCCGCCGAGGCCGGGGCGATCGTCCGGGCGGACGACGTCCGCGATGGCCGCCGGCTCGTCACGGCGGCCGCGCCGACGATCGCCGGTGATCTCGTGGAACTGCTCGAACGCGCGGGCGCCTGACCCTGTTCCGCCAGGTCGCCTGACGGTATAGTGGTGCACCTGTCGGGGGGCAGCTGGCCGTGGGTCGGCCGAGGAGGGGACCGCGGTTCCGCGGTCGTGCAAGACCATGAGGAGCCACCTTGGAGAGGGATGGGGCAGTCGGCGAGCCCGCCGCTCCTCCCTACGCGACCCGCCGGGAGCGCCGCGCCGCCGAGCGGGCGGCGGAGGCCGCGGCGCTCGCGCCGACGGCCGTCGAGCTTCGCAGCCCGCCTCCCGTCGAGTCCCTCCCGTCCGCCGAGCCGCCCGCGATCGACCTCGCCCAGCCTCAGCCCGAGGCCGCGCGACCCTCGCACGTCGCCGGCCGACGCCCCCGCCCCGCGGGCCGCCGCTCGGTCGTGCGCGGGTTCATGTCGATCGGCTGCATGGCGTTCGCCGCGGCCCTCGCCATCGGCATGACCGTCCCGCCGAACGTCTTCGGCTCGGCCGCCCCCGTCGTCGCGAGCGAGCTGCCCGACACCGACCGCGGTGCGGCCGAGAAGCAGCAGGCGCTCGCGGTCGACGAGACCGTGCTCGCGTCGGAGGCGCCGCTCGAGCGCGACGGCTACGGCGGCGAGACGTTCGCGCAGGTCGAGCAGGCTCGCTACCAGGCGTCCGGCCAGGGCTTCGCGCCCGGTTTCGTCCCGACCGCCGGCGCGATCCGCTGGCCCTTCGACCACTCCGTGCCGCTGTCGAGCGGCTTCGGCTACGCCGACCCGGCGTACGGCGGCTTCCACACGGGCCTCGACTTCGTGCCGGGCGAGGGCGCGCCGGTCTCCGTCATCGCCGACGGCGTCGTGACCTGGGTGGGCTGGGACAACACCGGCCGGGGCTACAACGTCGTCGTCCAGCACTCGGTCGGCGGGCGCACGGTCAAGTCGATCTACGGGCACATGATCGACGGCTCCTCGACGCTCTACCCCGGGCAGGTCATCTCGGTCGGCACCGTCGTCGGGCTCACCGGCGACACCGGCTGGTCGTACGGCGCCCACCTGCACCTCGGCATCGAGCTCGACGGCGAGGTCATCGACCCGTACGCCTGGCTCGTCGAGAACGCGACCGACGACTCGACCGCGCCGCTCCCCTAGGCCGGGCGCGGATCAGAGGAGCCAGGCGGTCGCGTCCGAGGGCAGCATCCGGCGTCCGTTCGCGCCGATGTAGGTGGGCGCGGACTCGAGCAGGATCCGGCCCTCGGGCAGCGTGACCGAGCGCCGTCCGAGGTTCGCGACGACGGTGACCGCCCGGTTGCGGAACGCGACGACGGTGCCACTGCGCCGGAACTCCGGCAGCCAGTCGACCGAGCCGGCCCCGAGCCCCCTCGCCTTCCGCTCCCGCAGGGCGCGCTCGTACAGCGACAGCGTCGAGGCCGGGTCGCCCGCCTGCACGTCGCGCGCGAGCGCCGACCACTCGGCCGGCTGCGGCAGCCAGCTCGCCCCGCTCGGGCTGAAGCCGTAGGCCGGCGCCGACGCCTCCCAGGGGATCGGCACCCGGCAGCCGTCGCGCCCGTACTTCCTGCCCTTCGTCCGGAACCAGGTCGGGTCCTGCCGCGCCGAATCCGGAATGTCGATGACCTCGGGCAGCCCGAGCTCCTCGCCCTGGTAGAGGTAGGCGCCCCCGGGCAGCGCGAGCATGAGCGCGGTCGCGGCGCGCGCGCGGCGCAGGCCCAGGACCGGGTCGGGCTTGCCCTTCGACCGCGGCCCGATGCCGTCGCCCTGCGGGGAGTCGGCGCCGAGGGCGAGGCGGGAGGCGTGCCGGATCACGTCGTGGTTGCTCAGGACCCAGGTCGGCGGCGCGCCGACGCCGCCGAACGCGGCGATCGACTCGTCGATCACCCGCCGCTGGTCCCTCGCCGTCCATCCGGCGAACATGTAGTCGAAGTTGAACGCCTGGTGGAACTCGTCCGGCCGCACCCACAGCGCCATCTTGCTGAGGGGCCCCACCCAGGCCTCCGCGCAGAGCACCCGGTCGCCGGGATACTCGGCGAGCAGCTCGTGCCACTCCCGCCAGATCTCGTGCACCCCGTCCTGGCCCCAGTACGGCGGGTCGTCGGCGGGCTCGTCCTTCTGGTGCTCGCCGCCGCCCATCGAGGCCGCGGCCTCCGGCGGCGTGTAGTCCGGCAGCCCCGCCTTCTTGATCATCCCGTGCGCGACGTCGACCCGGAAGCCGTCGACGCCGCGGTCGAGCCAGAACCGCAGGATGTCCTTGAATCGCTCGCGGACCCACGGGCTCTCCCAGTTCAGGTCCGGCTGCGAGGAGTCGAAGATGTGCAGGTACCACTGCTCGGGCGTGCCGTCGTCCGCGACGAGCCGGTCCCACATCGAGCCGCCGAACACGGACTGCCAGTTGTTCGGCGGTCGGTCGCCGCGGCGACCGCGGCCGTCGTGGAAGAGGTAGCGCGCCCGCTCCTTCGAGCCGGGCGGCGAGGCGAGCGCCGCGCGGAACCACTCGTGATCCGAGGAGGTGTGGTTCGGCACCATGTCGGCGATGACGCGCAGGCCCAGCTCGTGCGCCCGCTCGACGAGCCGGTCGAAGTCGCGGAGCGTGCCGAAGATCGGGTCGACCTTCGTGTAGTCGGAGACGTCGTAGCCCGCGTCGCGCTGCGGGCTGCGGAAGAACGGCGAGAGCCAGACCGCGTCGACGCCGAGCTCCGCGAGCGCCGGCAGCCGGTCGGTGATGCCCGCGAGGTCGCCGATGCCGTCGCCGTCCGAGTCGGCGAACGAGCGGGGATAGACCTGGTAGATGACGGCGGTGCGCCACCATTCCTGTTGCGCCATTCCCCGAGCGTAACGATCGAATGTTTCCCGTAGACTCTCCTGGTGCATTCGCGGGGTGGCCCCCGCGTGCGCCCCATTGGCTCAGTGGTAGAGCACACCCTTGGTAAGGGTGAGGTCGTTGGTTCGATTCCAACATGGGGCACGGCTGGGTAGCTCAGATGGTTAGAGCGCACGACTCATAATCGTGAGGTCGAGGGATCGATGCCCTCCCCAGCTACCATCACAGTGTGTTATTTCGCCTGATGGGTGCCGTTGGGCATCCGGGTGATGGGTAACATGCTTCCGGTTGATCGGTGACACTGGTTTCGGTTGATGGGTGACACTCCCGAGTATGCGGGAGTTGAGCGT
>Ga0182737_1000946_pt1 | contig 32712 bp, 26 predicted proteins | sample eDN5th30CBELigOP_FD_128878 | JGI IMG/M metagenome (GOLD analysis project Ga0182737, IMG submission 128878) | Enriched Organic Plus compost microbial communities from Emeryville, California, USA - eDNA 5th pass 30_C BE-Lig OP (version 2) (version 2) ... | reverse complement strand
GTTACAGTTGCTCGAAGCGCGCGTAGCGCTTGTCGGTGTATTCGCGCTGCGTGACCAGTTCGCGCACGACGGCGGCCGGGGGGCCGCGGCGCAGCCATTCCAGCATGTGGTCGACCTGGTCGGGGGTGCCCTGCACCATGGCCTGCACGGTGCCGTCTTCCATGTTCTGCACCCAGCCGGTAACGCCCAGCATGTGCGCGCGCCGCACGGTGGCGTGGCGATAGCCCACGCCCTGTACGACGCCCTTGACGATGACGTGCACCGTTTCGTGTTGGGGGACTTGCATGCGGTTCCTCTTGATACGGGGGCGGCGCGTATACTTGCTACGCCCTTCCAGCGCTGCATTTTCCAATAGTGTCCCATGAACCCGAACCTTGCCAAGATCACCTGCATTGAAGACCTTCGCGTGGTGGCGCAGAAGCGCGTGCCGCGCATGTTCTACGACTATGCCGATTCGGGTGCCTGGACCGAAGGCACGTATCGCGCCAACGAGGCCGATTTCCAGGCCATCAAGCTGCGCCAGCGGGTCGCAGTCGACATGGAGGGCCGGTCGCTGCGCACCACGCTGGCCGGCTCCGATGCGATCATGCCGGTGGCCATTGCGCCCACCGGCCTGACCGGCATGCAGCATGCCGACGGCGAGATGGTGGCGGCGCAGGCCGCGGCGGAATTCGGCGTGCCGTTCACGCTGTCGACCATGAGCATCTGCTCGATCGAAGACGTGGCCCGCGCCAGCAGCAAGCCGTTCTGGTTCCAGCTGTACGTGATGCGCGACCGCGACTTCGTGGCCAACCTGATCGACCGCGCCAAGGCCGCGAACTGCTCGGCGCTGGTGCTGACGCTGGACCTGCAGATCCTGGGCCAGCGCCACAAGGACATCCGCAACGGCCTGTCGGCCCCGCCCAAGCCCACCCTGGCCAACCTGATCAACCTGGCCACCAAGCCGCGCTGGTGCCTGGGGATGCTGGGCACGCCGCGCCGCACCTTCGGCAATATCGTCGGCCATGCCAAGGGCGTTACCGACCTGTCGTCGCTGTCGTCCTGGACGGCCGAGCAATTCGATCCGCGGCTGAGCTGGGCCGATGTGGAATGGATCAAGCAGCGCTGGGGCGGCAAACTGATCCTGAAGGGCATCCTGGATGTGGAAGACGCGCGCCTGGCGGCCGACAGCGGCGCCGACGCGCTGATCGTCAGCAACCACGGCGGGCGCCAGCTCGACGGCGCGATGTCGTCGATCTCGGCGCTGCCGGCCATCGCCGACGCGGTGGGTTCGCGCATCGAGGTCTGGATGGACGGCGGCATCCGGTCGGGGCAGGACGTGCTGAAGGCCGTGGCGCTGGGCGCGCGCGGCACCATGATCGGCCGCGCGTTCCTGTACGGGCTGGGCGCGTACGGCAAGGCCGGCGTGACCCGGGCGCTGGAAATCCTGTACAAGGAAATGGACGTCACCATGGCGCTGTGCGGCCGCAAGTCGCTGGCGCCGGGCGACCGCAGCGTGCTGCTGCCGGGCACCTATCCCGCCTGAACGTGCGCCGCCGTGGCTTGTTTCAAGCTTCACGACGCCACCCGCCCGGCGCCCGGCGCGCCGGACGACTGGGTATACCAGTGCGCGGCCAGCCTGCTGAAATACCCGGTCGACGAAGCCATTTCCCAACTGCTGGCGCTCATGGGCGAGACGGCCGGTATGGTAGCGATTCTCGTGGTTTTTGGGATCATCACGCTTGCAGCGGATTTCCCATTTCTCAGACCACCAGAGAGAATCGGCATGGCGGCGTCCCGTATCCTTTCACGCGTTTGCACCCTTGCCCTGGCCACGGCCTGCGCGCTCGGTTTCCACCCGGCCAGGGCGGCCGACCTGGCGCTGACCGACGCGGTATCGATGGCCGGCATGCAGCTCTATTTGAATGCGGGCGCGCCGGCCGAGATCCGCGCAGCCAACGGCATCATGACGCTGACGCTGGGGCCCGGGGCGATGACGTTCCGGCTGCGGCACTGGGACGGCGACAATGGCCTGGGCACCTGGGTAAGGCGGTAAGATGCCGGGGCGGGCAGCCCGCGCCCGCCCGCAAAACCGCAAAATCTGCAAAGCCCCCATCGCTACAGTGGAAGCCCTGGAGGACGCATGAAATCCAAGACCCGCATCCACTACGCCAACCGGCTGGAACCGGTGCTGCAATGGCTGGCCGCGCATCCCGACGCGGCGCCGGACCTGTACCGCCTGGCCGACCTGGCGTGCCTGTCGCCCTATCACTTCCATCGCGTTTATCGCGCGTTGATGGGCGAAACGGTGAACGCCACGATGCAGCGCGTGCGCATGCACCGGGCGTCGGTGGCGCTGGCCGGCGATGCGCCGATGCGGCAGGTGGCGCAGCGCGCCGGATACACGTCGCAGGCCGCGTTCAACCGCGCCTTCGGCGCTGTGTTCGGCATGCCGCCGGGCCGCTATCGGCAAGCGCGCTCCAGGCCCTTCAACCCTCAGGAGCGTGACATGTACCCCACCACCATCGAGCAGTTCGCCGGCGCCTCGCTGGCCACCCTGGCGCACCACGGCGACTACCAGGACATCGGCACGACCTTCGACCGCCTGTTCATGCTGGCATCCAGCCGCGGCCTGGTCGGGCCGGCCACGCGTTCGTTCGGCGTGTACTACGACGACCCGGCCCAGGTGTCGCACGACAAGCTGCGCTCGCGCGCCGGCTTGACGCTGCCCGAGGGCGCGGCCATGGATGCCGTGTTCGAGCCGTTCGCCCTGCCGGCCGCCCGTTGCGCGGTGCTGGAATACACCGGGCCGTACAGCGAGATCGAGGCCGCCTACAACTGGCTGTTCTCGGAATGGCTGCCGGCCAGCGGCCACGAGACGCTGGATTTCCCCATGTGGGAAGAGTACGTGAACGATCCCAAGACCACGCCGGCGGCCGAACTGAAGACGCGCATCTACCTGCCGTTGGCCTGAGTCGCCCCGGCGCGGCCGGAAGCGGGCCCGCGGGCCCGCGCATTCGCCGGCGGCGTGGGGCTGGACTGCGGCGGGTTGTCGTCGATGCGCACGCTGAAGGTGCCGTCCAGGATGGCTTTCTGCCGGGCCTGCACGCTGGCCACCAGCCCGCCCGGCAGCTTGCCTTCGAAGGTGCCCAGCGGCGACAGCATCGAGCCCTGGTAGCGCATCTGCGAATATTTGCCGTAGTCGTCGGCCTTGAAAGTGCCGCGCTGGACCATGGTCAGCGCCCGGTCGATGGTGGGTTCCATGTTCCACAGCGCCGAGGCGACCACCGTGTCGGGGTATTGCGGCTGGGTGTCGATGACGTTGCCGATGGCCAGCTTGCCGCGCTGCTGCGCGGCCTCGGCCACGCCGAACCGTTCGGCGTAGAGCACGTCGACGCCCTGGTCGATCATGGCGAAGGCGGCTTGCCTGGCCTTGGCCGGGTCGAACCACGAGCCGATGAAGGCCACGCTGAACTGCGCGTCGGGATTGATTTCGCGAGCGCCGTCCATGAAGGCGTGCATCAGGCGGTTGACCTCGGGGATGGGGTAGCCGCCCACCAGGCCGATCTTGCCGCTTTCGCTCAGGCCGCCGGCGATCATGCCGGTGAGGTAGGCGGGTTCCTGGATGTAGTTGTCGAAGACCGAGAAGTTGGGTTGCTGCGGCCGCCCCGACGAGCCCATCAGGAAGGCGATGCCGGGGTAGTCGCGCGCGACTTTGCGCGCGGCCGCTTCGGCGCGGAACGCTTCGCCCACGATCAGGTGCGGCCCCTGCTCGGCATGCTTGCGCAACGCCGCTTCGTAGTCGCTGTGGGGAATGTTCTCGGAATACTCGTAGTCGATGTCGCCGCGCGACTGGGCCAGGACCAGCGCCTTGTGCACGCGCGATACCCATTGCTGCCCGATCGGTACGGTGTAGACGCCGACGACCTTGATCTTGCCCGCGACGGGTTGCGGCGCCTGCGCCTGCCCCCATGCGCTGCCGGCCGCCAGCGACGCGCCCATGGCCGCGCCCAGGCGCAGCAGCGCGCGTCGCGTTTGTCCGGTGGCCGACAAGGAGGTACGGAATGTCATGAAGAAGGCTCCTGCACGCGGCGCGGTGGGGCGGATGCGGCGCCGCCGGCCAAGGTCCGCGCCGCGAATCGGATTATAGGCAGCTTGTTCCCCGGTGGATTATCCCCCGGGTGCATAATCTGGATTGGAGCGCGCCCGGATTGGCGCGGCGCGCAGGCTCGAGCGGAGACATCGATGCGATTGCTGTTTCTTGGCGCCGGCGGTACGGGCGGTTATTTCGGTGGGCGGGCGGCGCAGGCCGGCGCCGACGTCACTTTCCTGGTGCGCGAGGCGCGCGCGCAGAAACTGCGTGCCCAGGGCCTGCGCATCGAAAGCCCGCGCGGCGATGCCGTGGTGGCGCCGCAGCTGGCGACGGCGGGCGACCTGGACGGCCGCTACGATGTGGTGGTGCTCAGTTGCAAGGCCTACGACCTGGCCAGCGCGATCGAGGCGATCCGTCCGGCGGTGGGGCCGGACACCGCCATCCTGCCGATCATGAACGGCGTGCTGCAGTACGACACGCTGGATGCCGAATTCGGCGCGGCGCGGGTGCTGGGCGGCCTGTGCCAGATCAACGCCACGCTGGGGCCCGAGGGGCAAGTGCGGCACCTGGGCCAGCATGCCGCCCTGGTGTTCGGCGAACGGGCCGGCGAACCGCGCAGCGCGCGCTGCGCGGCGCTGGAAGCGGCGTTCGCCGACGCGGCCTTCAGCAGCCGGCTGAGCGCCGGCATCCTGCAGGACGTCTGGGAAAAATACGTGTTCCTGGCCACCCTGGCATCGGCCACCTGCCTGATGCGCGGCGCCGTGGGGCAGATCATGTCCACCGACGACGGCGAGACCATCGTGCGCGACCTGCTGCGCGAATGCCAGCAGGTGGCCGCGGCCTCGGGGCATACGGTGCGCGCCGAAGCCGACGCGGCGGCCCTGAAGGTGCTGACGGACCGCGAATCGTCCATGACCGCATCCATGTTCCGCGACCTGAGCCAGGGCGCGCCGGTCGAGGCCGACCACATCGTGGGCGACATGGTGCGGCGCGGGCGCACCTTGGGGCTGGACGTGCCAACGCTGCGGGTGGCCTACGCGCACCTGCAGGTGTACCAGGCGCAGCGCGCCATTGGTGCATGATGCGCAACTGACTGTTCGCCGCCGGGGTGTATGCGGCGGCGGGCGGCGCGACTAGCATGGGATATCTCTACTGTTACCGGAGCACACCATGAACATCGCACTGATCGGCATCACCGGCCGCGTCGGGTCCCGCATTGCCGACGAACTGCTGCGCCGCGGCCACCAGGTTACCGGCATCGCCCGCAACCCCGATGAAGTCGTCACGCGCCCCGGCCTGACCGCGCGCCAGGGCGACGCTACCGACCCCGAAGGCCTGGCCCCGCTGCTGGCGGGCCACGACGCCGTGATCAGCGCCGCCCGCTTCGTGTCGGCCGACGCCAAGCCGCTGTTGGCGGCGTTGCGCCAGGCCGGCGTGCCGCGCCTGCTGGTGGTGGGGGGAGCGGGCAGCCTGCGGGTGGCGCCGGGCGTGATGCTGATCGACACGGCCGAATTCCCCGATGCCTACAAACCCGAGGCGCGCGCCGGCGTGGTGTTCCTGGATACGCTGCGCCGCGAGAAAACCCTGGACTGGACTTTTCTTTCCCCGGCGGCACTGTTCGAGCCGGGCGAGCGCACCGGCAAGTTCCGCATCGGCGGCGACGAACTGCTGGCCGATGCCGACGGCAAGAGCTGGATATCGATGGAGGACTACGCTATTGCACTGGTCGATGAACTCGAATCGCCGCGCCATGCGCGGCGCCGCTTCACGGTGGGGTACTAGGGGCCGCAGCCCCGGGGCGGCGCCATGAAGACGGTCTACCTGGCGGGCTTCGACGTGTTTCGCCCCGATGCGCTGGCGCATGGCGAATGGCTGAAGCTGCAATGCCGCCAGCACGGCTTCGAGGGCCGGTATCCGCTGGATAACCAGGCGCCCGCCGGCCTGCCGCCGCGCGCCCTGGCGCAATGGATCTACGAGGCCAATACGGCGCTGATCCGCCAGGCCGATGCGGTGATGGCCAACCTGAACCCGTTTCGCGGCGCCGAACCCGATTCGGGCACGGCGTTCGAGGTAGGCTACGCCATCGCGCTGGGCAAGCCGGTGTGGGCCTACCTGGACGATGCCGGCACGCTGGTGGGGCGCCTGGCCGTGGCGCATCGCGACGACCCGCCGCGCCACGTCGATGCGCAAGGCTATACCGTGGAAGACTTCGGGCTGGGCCTGAACCTGATGCTGGCCTGCAGCGCCACCGTGGTCGACGGCGATGCGGCGCAGTGCCTGGCGCGCATGGCGCAGGCACTGCGCGGCTGACGCCCTACGCGGCGACGGCGGCGATCGTTTCCTGGGCCGCGGCGGCTTGCGCCAGGCGGCGGCGATAGTCGGCCAGTTCGGCGATGGTCAGCGCCACCAGGCCGTGTTCGGCGGCATAGCGGGCAATGGCCGGGCCGCGCGCCATGGTGCCGTCGGCATTCATCAGTTCGCACAGCACGGCCGCGGGGCGCAGCCCGGCCAGCACGGCCAGGTCGACCGACCCTTCGGTGTGGCCGCGCCGGGCCAGCACGCCGCCCGGCTGCGCGCGCAGCGGGAACACGTGGCCCGGGCTGACGATGTCGCCGGCTTGCGCGCCGGGGGCGATGGCGGCCCGGATGGTGGTGACGCGGTCGGCGGCCGATACGCCGGTAGACACGCCTTCGCGGGCCTCGATCGATACCGTGAAGGCCGTGCTGTAGCGGCTTTCGTTGCGGGCGACCATGGGCGGCAGCCGCAGGCGGTCGAGCGTGTCGTCGGTCAGGCACAGGCAGACGATGCCGCTGCAGTCGCGGATCAGCTGCGCCATGACGGGCACGGTGAGTTTGTCGGCGGCCACGACCAGGTCGGCTTCGTTCTCGCGGTCGAAGTCGTCCATCAGGATGACGGGGCGGCCCAGGCGCAGGTGATGCAGGGCGCGCGCCAGGCGCGCCTCGAAGGGCTGCGCGGTCAGGTCGGGGGGCAGGCAGGATACTGCGGGGATGACGGCGGACATTGAAACGCTCTCGCAAAGTGAAGTGGGCGAAAAACGTTTCAGGGCTCATGACAGCCAGACGCACCCCCGCGCGGCGGGACAGGGCCGCGCCCCGGCTGGCGGCCGACGCGCGCACCCCGCCACCGGGCGGGAATGAGCCGGCACATCTTCTTTCATCCGGACTGTGACCGTCGGCCCTGGCATCGCACCAGATCTGCTGACCCCGGCCGCCGTGCGGCGAGCCGGGCGCTCGCGGGCTTGCCGCATTGCTGCGGCTTACCGCCGGTGGGGAATTTCGCCCCGCCCTGAAGACGTACTGCTGTGCCGCGGGATGCGGCAGTGCCCATTGTACGCCTGGCGGCGGGGTGGCCTTATTTCTTCTTTTTCTTCAGGGCCAGCATGGTGCCGCGGCAGGCCGGCGTGCCGCACAGGCAGCGGTAGGCGTCGCGCAGTTTCCGGGTGATCCTGCCGTCGAGCACCAGGCCGTAGTCGTAGAAGAGTTCTTCGCCGCGCGCGATGTCGCGCAGCGCCGTGATGTACACCCGCTTGCCGTGCCGGCCTTCCTGCGCTTCGCAGTTGGGTTCGCAGGAATGGTTGATCCAGCGGGCGTCGTTGCCGTTGTCGCCGCCGTCGATGACGCGGCCCGAGCTGAGCGAGAAGAAGAACGTATGGAACGGATCGTCGGGATTGGTGGGGTGGCGCCGGTCGGCTTCTTTCGCGCTGATGCGCTCGCCGCCGTACTCGATGATGCGCGTGCCGGCCGGGATCTTGCGCGCGGCGAAGACGCCGTTGCCGTGCAGCTTCGAGCGGCGCACGACGTGCCAGGGCTTGGTGGGTTCAGCGGCTGTGGTCATGAAAGCGGGCAGGATGGGGTAGCGGGCCAGCGGGGATTATATCGGCGCATCATGTCAGGCATGATGGCGCGTGCCGGCGCCGCTTATTCGGCCGATGGCGGGGTCAGCGGCAGCTGCGTTTCCTTCAGCCGGCGCAGCACGAAGCACGACTTGCTGTGGCGGATGCCGGGGATGCGGTACAACTGTTCGCGCAGCAGCCGTTCGTAGTCGCGCGTGTCGCGTACCGCGATGCGGATGTAGTAGTCGTAGTCGCCCGACACCAGGAAGGCTTCCAGCACCTCGGGGATCTGCGCCAGCGCGCGGCCGAACTCGTACAGCGTTTCCTCGCTGTGGCTTTCCAGCGTGACGTGCACGATGACGGTGTCCATGAAGCCCAGGCTGGCCGGGTCGATGTCGACCGTGTAGCCGCGGATGACCCCGGCCGACTCCATGCGCTTGATGCGATTCCAGCAGGGCGTGGACGACAGGCCCACTTCCGCGCCGATGTCGTTGAGGCTGGCGCGGGCGTTCTGCTGCAGCGCCTTCAGAATGGCGAGATCGAATTTGTCGAGCTTCATTTTCTGGGTTTCCTGGAAAATAAAGATAAATTTACTGGAAAACCCCGGAATTCATAGAAAAGAAGAGAAATCTTCTTTGCAGAAGGGCATAAGATATTCACCATGAACGACCGCCTGCACGCCTCCGCCCTCGCCGCCTTGCACCAAGACGACCAATCCGCCCGCAACGGCGCCCAGATCCTGCTGGATACCCTGATCGAACGCGGTGTCGATACGGTGTTCGGCTATCCGGGCGGCGCCGTGCTGCCGCTTTACGACGCGCTGTACGCCGAGCCGCGCCTGCGCCACGTGCTGGTGCGGCACGAGCAGGCCGCGGTGCACGCCGCCGAAGGCTATGCGCGCACCACCGGCAAGCCCGGCGTGGTGTTCGTGACGTCGGGCCCGGGCATGGCCAACACCACGTCGGGCCTGCTGGACGCCGTGTGCGATTCGATCCCGGTGCTGTGCGTCAGCGGCCAGGTGGCCAGCTCGGCCATCGGCACCGATGCCTTCCAGGAATGCGACGCCATGGGCATTTCGCGGTCGGTCACCAAATGGAATACGCAGATCCGCGCGGCCGCCGACGTGGCCGGCGTGGTCGGGCGCGCGCTGGACCTGACCCGCCAGGGGCGGCCCGGCCCGGTGCTGGTGGATTTTCCGAAAGACGTGCAGCTGGCCCGGCCGCAGCCGGCCGGCGATGCCGGCGAATCGGCCGAGGGGCAGCGCCTGGCCGCGCTGCGCGCGCGCCGCCAGGCCGGCAAGGCGCCGCTGAAGCTGCCGCAGACTGCGCTGCGCCGCGCCGCGGCGCTGATCGCGCAGGCCCGCCGGCCGGTGTTCTACGGCGGCGGCGGCCTGATCAATTCGGGGCCGCAGGCCTGCCAGGCGTTCACCGACCTGGTGCGCCAGACGGGCGCGCCCTGCACGCTGACGCTGATGGGGCTGGGCGCGTTCCCGGCGTCCGACCCGCAGTTCGTGGGCATGCTGGGCATGCACGGCACGCTGGAAGCCAACATGGCCATGCACCACGCCGACCTGGTGGTGTGCATCGGCGCGCGTTTCGACGATCGCATCACCGGCAAGCTGGCCGAGTTCTGCCCGCATGCGCGCAAGATCCACATCGATATCGATCCGGCGTCCATCAACAAGGTGGTGCGGGTGGATGTGGCGCTGGTGGGCGACTGCCTGCCGCTGATCGACGCCCTGCGCGGCGCGCTGGATGGGCAACCGCTGCCGCCGGCGCGGCTGGCCGACTGGTGGCGCCGGGTCGAGGCCTGGCGCGCCAAGGACTGCCTGGCGTGCCCGCCGGCGCAGGACGCCATCTTGCCGCAGCAACTGATGCTGCGCCTGCAGGCGGCGCTGGCGGGGCGCGACGCCATCGTGTCGACCGATGTGGGCCAGCACCAGATGTGGGCCGCGCAGTACCTGCGCTTCGACCGGCCCAACCGCTGGCTGACTTCGGGCGGCGCGGGCACCATGGGCTATGGCGTGCCGGCCGCGATCGGAGCGCAGGTGGCGCATCCGGACAAGACCGTGGTGTGCGTCAGCGGCGACGCGTCGGTGCTGATGAACATCCAGGAATTGTCCACGGCCATGCAGCACGACACGCCGGTGAAGGTGGTGTTGTGCAACAACGGCTACATGGGGATGGTGCGGCAGTGGCAGGAACTGATCCACGGCGGGCGCTACAGCCACAGCTATAACGCGTCGCTGCCGGATTTCGTGGCGCTGGCCAAGGCCTTCGGCTGGGGCGCGGCGCGGGTGGACGACCCGGCCCGGCTGGACGAGGCGCTGGCGCAATGCCTGGCGCACCCTGGCCCGTACTTCCTGGACGTGGCGGTGGCCGCGCAGGAAAACTGCTTCCCCATGATGCCGGCCGGCGAAGGGCACCATCGCATGATGCTGGCCGAAGACGTCTGGTACGAGGACGATACCGCCTGAGCGGGCAGCCGCTGCGCGGGGCGGATGTCAGACACCCTGCGGGGTGTCTGACATCCGCGGGTCGGCTCAGTCGTGCTTGATCGAGATGGTCTTCAGCACGGTGAACCCGTACAACGCTTCGAAGCCCTTCTCGCGGCCGTGGCCGCTGGCCTTGACGCCGCCGAACGGCAGTTCGATGCCGCCGCCCGCCCCGTAGTTGTTGATGAACACCTGGCCGCTGCGCACTTTGCGGGCGATGCGCAGCTGGCGCGCGCCGTCGCGGGTCCAGACGCTGGCGGCCAGGCCGTATTCGGTGGCGTTGGCGATGCGCACCGCGTCGGCTTCGTCGTCGAACGGCATGGCGGCCAGCACCGGGCCGAAGACTTCTTCCTGGCCCAGGCGGTGATCGACCGGCACGTCGCGCAGCAGCGTGGGCGCCTGGTAGTAGCCTTCGGCCGGGGCGCCGTCGGCGATCTGGCCCTGCGCGGCGGTGGCGATGCCGTCTTGCGCGGCGGTCTTCAGGAAGCCCTGCACGCGTTCCTGCTGGGTCTTGCGGATCAGCGGGCCGCAGTCCAGGTCCATCGTGGCGGGGCCGGCGCGCAGTGCCGAGAACGCCTGCGACAGGCGCTCCAGCACGCGGTCGTAGGCGCTGCGCTCGACCAGCAGGCGGCTGCCCGCCGAGCAGGTCTGCCCGGCGTTCTGCACGATGGCGTTGACGGCCACCGGCACCAGCGCATCCAGGTCGGCGTCGCCGAACACGATCTGTGGCGACTTGCCGCCCAGTTCCAGCGTGACCGGCACGTGCCGTTCGGCCGCCACCTGGGTGACCAGCACGCCGATGCGCGGCGAGCCGGTGAACGAGATGTGGTCGATGCCCGGGTGGCGCGTCAGCGCGTCGCCCGCCTCGTGGCCGTAGCCGGTGACGATGTTGACGGCGCCGGGCGGAAAGCCGACCTCGGCGGCCAGTTCGGCCAGCCGCAGCAGCGACAGGCAGGCGTCCTCGGCCGGCTTGACCACGCAGGCGTTGCCGGCGGCCAGCGCGCCACCCACGCTGCGGCCGAAGATCTGCAGCGGGTAGTTCCAGGGCACCACGTGCCCCGTGACGCCGTGCGGCTCGCGCAGCGTCAGCACGGTGTAGCCGTTCTGGTAGGGCAGGGTTTCGCCGTGCAGCTTGTCGGCCGCGCCGCCGTAGTATTCGAAATAGCGCGCCACCGCGGTCACGTCGGCGCGCGCCTGGCGGGTGGGCTTGCCGCAGTCGCGCGACTCGATCTCGGTGAGCTCGTCGGCGTGGTCCAGGATCTTCACCGACAGCTTCAGCAGCAGCCGGCCGCGTTCGGCCGCGGTCAGCTTGCCCCAGGCGCCCTCGTCGTAGGCGCGCCGCGCGGCGCGCACGGCCAGGTCGATGTCGGCGGCGTTGCCGCGCGGGATGCTGTCGTATTCCTGCCCGGTGGACGGGTCGATGACGGGAATGGCTTCGCCCGAATTGCCGGGGACCGGGCGGTTGTCGATGAAATGCTGCTTCATGCCGATGAACCTCTAGAGTGTCGTTGCAGAGAATGCCGGCAGCGCATGCCGGGCAGCTAGAACAGGATGGACAGGCCTCCGTCCACGGCCAGCACCTGGCCGTTCACGTACGAGGCCGCCGGCGATGCCAGGAAGACGGCGGCGCCGGCGATCTCTTCGGGCCGGCCCCAGCGCCCCATGGGGTTGCGGGCCGCCATCGGGTCGTGCAGGGCGGGGTCGGCCACGTAGGCCGCATTGGTTTCGGTGGCGAAGGTGCCGGGCGCGATGGCATTGCTGGTGATGCCCAGCGGGCCGAATTCGGCGGCCAGCGCCCGCATCATGCCGGTCAGCCCTTGCTTGGCGGCCGGGTAGACGGCGTCGCCGGCCCGCGCCAGTTCGCCCACCACCGAGGTGATGGCGATCAGGCGGCCGGACCGCTGGCGCACCATGCGTTCGGCGGCCAGCTTGGCCAGCAGCAGGCCGGCGACCAGGTCGGTGTCGATCAGCGCCCGGATCTCGGCCGCCGAGATGGCCTGCAGCGTCTTGCGGTTGCGCGCGCCGACATTGTTGACCAGGATGTCCAGCCGGCCGTGTTCGGCGTCGATCCGCGCGAAGGCGCGGCCCATGGCCGCGTCGTCGGCGACATCGAAGGGCAGCGGCGAGGCCGCCAGCCCGTCCGCGCGCAGCGACGCCACCGTGGCCTGCACCGCGGCCGCGTTGCGGCCGTTGACCAGCACATGCGCGCCGCAGCCGGCCATGGCGCGCGCGATGCACAGCCCCAGGCCGCGCCCCGACCCGGTGACCAGCGCCACCTGCCCGGCCAGCGAAAATTTTTGCAGGTAGGACTGGTCGGGCGGGGTGGCGGTCATGGGCGGCCCTCTTGCCGCGTCAGGCGGTTTTCTTGGCGGCCGCTTTCTTCGCGGGGGCCTTCTTGGCGGCGGCTTTCTTTGCCGCGGGCTTCTTGGCCGCGGTTTTCGCCGCCGCCTTGGTGGCGGTCTTGGTGGCCGCGGTCTTGGCGGCCGTCTTGCCCGCCGACTTGGCCGGCGCCCGGGCGCCCGGCTTGGCGGCGCGCGGCTCGAACTCGAAGCCGACCTTGCCGTCGGGCTGGCGCACCAGGAAGGCCTTGAACTTGCGGTTGGTGCGGCTGGACACGAAGCCGTCGAGCAGGTCGGTGCGCCCGTCGGCCAGCAGCTTCTGCATCTGCTCGCGCGAGATCTCTTGCTGCAGGATGATCTTGCCCGAACGGAAGTCGCAGGTTTTGTCGGGGCCGACGGATTTCTCGCACACGTAGCTCAGGCCGTGCTCGAACACGCGCGAGCCGCACTTGGGGCAGTTGCCCACCGGCGTGTGGCCGGAGAAGTCCACGGGCTCGTCGTCTTCGTCGTCTTTCTGGCCGAAGTCGAATTCCAGCTTGTGTTCGTCGCTGATGCGCAGGATGGCCGCGAACGGCCGGCCCATCTTGCTGATGAAGCCTTGCAGCGGGCCGATCTCGCGCTTGGCCAGCAGTTCTTCGACTTCCGGCAGTTCGAAGGTGCGGCCGCCGGGGTGCTTGCCGATGGAGAAGTCGCACTGCGTGCAGGCGTAGCGGCGGTAGTTTTCCTTGACCACCCCGCCGCATTTCGGGCAAGGCGTCTGCAGGGTGGCGTAGTCGCCGGGCACGGTGTCGCGCTCGTATTCCTTGGCGCGCTTGACGATCACCTGGGTCATCTGGGCGATTTCGCGCATGAACGCGTCGCGCCCCAGGCCGCCCTGCTCGATCTGCTTGAGCTTGTGTTCCCACTCGCCGGTCAGTTCGGGCGAGGTCAGTTCGGTGACGTCCAGCCCGGCCAGCAGCGTCATCAGCTGGCGCGCCTTGGCGGTGGCCACCAGGTCGCGGCCTTCGCGGCGCAGGTAGCCTTCGCCCAGCAGGCCTTCGATGATGCCCGCGCGCGTGGCCGGCGTGCCCAGCCCGCGCTCGGACATGGCCTCGCGCAGTTCTTCGTCGTCGACCAGCTTGCCCGCGCCTTCCATGGCCGAGAGCAGCGTGGCTTCGTTGTAGCGCGCCGGTGGCTTGGTGGACAGGCCCACGGCTTCGACATCTTCGGTGCGCACGGTTTCGTTCGCGGCCACCGGCACCAGGTTGGCGTCCTCGCCCTGGGCTTCCTTGCCGTAGACCGCCAGCCAGCCGGGGGATACCAGCACCTTGCCTTCGGTCTTGAAGCGATGGCCCTGCACTTCGGTGATACGGGTGGTGACGCGGTATTCGGCCGCCGGGAAGAACACCGCCAGGAAGCGCTTGAGCACCAGGTCGTACAGCTTGGCCTCGGCTTCGCTGAGATCGTGCGGGATCTGCAGCGTGGGGATGATGGCGAAGTGGTCCGACACCTTCTTGTTGTCGAAGATGCGGCGGTTGGGCTTGACCCAGTTCTGCGCCATCACGGTGCCGGCGTGGCGGGACAACTGCCCCACCGCATTGGACCCGCCCTTGGCCAGCGCCTGCATGGTGTCGCGCACCGTGCCCAGGTAGTCTTCGGGCAGGTAGCGCGAATCGGTACGCGGGTAGGTCAGCGCCTTGTGGCGTTCGTACAGGGTCTGCGCCAGCGCCAGCGTGGTCTTGGCCGAAAAGCCGAAGCGGCCGTTGGCGTCGCGCTGCAGCGAAGTCAGGTCGTACAGGCCCGGCGACATCTGGGTCGAGGGCTTGGATTCCTCGGTAACGGAACCCGGCTGTTCGCGGCAGGCCGCCACCACGCTTTGCGCGGCCGCCTGCGACCACAGGCGCGATTCGCGCTTTTCGGGGTCGCGTTCGTCTTTCTTGAAATCGGGGTCGATCCAGCGGCCCTGGTACAGGCCCGCGGCGGCCACGAACGTGGCGTGCACTTCCCAGTAGTCGCGCGGCACGAAGGCGCGGATGCGTTCCTCGCGCTCGAACACGATGGCCAGCGTGGGCGTCTGCACCCGGCCCACCGGGGTCTTGAAGAAACCGCCGTCCTTGCTGTTGAAGGCGGTCATGGCGCGGGTGCCGTTGATGCCCACCAGCCAATCGGCCTCGGCGCGCGACCGCGCGGCGGCTTCCAGGGGCTTGAGCTGGGCGTCGTCGCGCAGGTTCGAGAAGGCCTCGCGGATGGCGGCCTGGGTCATGGACTGCAGCCACAGGCGCTTGATGGGTTTCTTGACCCCTGCGTACTGGATGATGTAGCGGAAGATCAGTTCGCCCTCGCGCCCGGCGTCACAGGCGTTGATCAGCGAGTCGACGTCCTTGCGCTTGGCCAGCTTGACCAGCAGCTTCAGGCGCTCGGCGGATTTCTTGTCGGCCGGGCCGAGTTCGAATTCGGGAGGAATGACCGGCAGATGCGCGAAGCTCCATTTGCCCTTGACGGGATCGTTGGGCGCGACAAGCCCGAGCAAATGCCCGATACTGGAGGCCAGCACGTAACGTTCGCTTTCAAAATAGTCGCCCTCGCGCGCGAAGCCTCCGAGGGCGCGTGATATATCAAGGGCTACCGAGGGCTTCTCGGCAATAATCAGCGTTTTGCTCATGTGTATCCAGTGGCGGTAGACCCGCCGGTGTAGCGCGGATGATACGAGGGGAGATTCGCCGCATGCAAGTCGGGCCGGGAGGACAGGCGGGATCGGAACTGCACGCATGGCGGCAATTCCTGGCCCGCGGCACGTGGTGGCTGGGCATCTGGCTGCTGGGCAGCGCCGTGATCTGCGGGGTGGCTGCCAACTGGCAGGACATGACGAAAATCCAGCGGTTCGCCGGTACCCAGGGCCTGCTGGCCCTTTGCGTGCTGGCCGCCGCATGGGCCGGCTGGCGCTTGCGGGCCGCGCCCGGGCCGCGCCGCTACGCCCCGGGCGCCTTGCTGGCGCTGGCCGGGCTGCTGCTGGGGGCGCTGCTGGCGCTGCTGGGCCAAACTTACCAGACCGGCGCCGACACCTGGGAACTCTTCGCCTGGTGGGCGCTGCTGCTGCTGTCCTGGGCCCTGGTGGCCGCCAGCCAGGCTGTCTGGCTGCTGTGGGTGGTGGTCGTCAACATCGCCGCGTTTCTTTACCTGGGGCAGTCCGGCGCGGTGTTCTGGTGGCTGGTGGGGCCCGGCCTGCCCACCTTGCTGATGGCGGCGCTGAACCTGGTCTTGCTGGCCGCCTGGGAATGCGCCGCCTGGCGCTGGCGCGCGGGCACCCGCATCGGCCCGCGGGTGCTGGCGGGCCTGGCGATCGGTTCCCTGGTGCTGGCCCTGACCTTCGGCGATTCGGTGATGCGCGGGCTGGGGTCGGTAACGGGCCTGGCCTGGGCCGCGGTGACCCTGGGCCTGGGTTACTTCTATCAGCGCGCCCGCCGCGACCTGCTCATCCTGGCCATGCTGGCCGCCGGGGTCATCTGCGTGTCGATGCGCCTGGCGGGCGAATGGCTGCTGAGCCTGGAACCCGGCGTCTGGGCCATCCTGCCGCTGGCCGGCCTGCTGATGGCCGAGGCCGTCTGGGCGGCGCGATGGCTGCGCCGGCTGGCGGCCCAGCCCCCGGCGGGGCGCCCCCTGGCCGATGCCGAGCCGGCCGGGGCGTCGGCCGGCAATGCGGTGGCCCCGGCCGAGGCCGGCGCCCCGGTGGCCGGCCTGGGCGAACCCGATACCGAACCCCAGCTGGGTCCGGCCTGGTACGTGCAGGGCCTGCTGGGCCTGAGCGCCTGGCTGGCCACGCTGCTGCTGCTGTTGTTCCTGTTCGTGTCGGGCCTGGTCCAGTCCCAGCAGGCGGGCATGGTGATGGGCCTGGTGCTGTGCGCCGTCGCGGTGGCGGTGCTGCGCACCGACGCGGGGCCATTCTGGCGGCAATGCGCCACGGCCATGGGGTTCGCCGGGCAGATCCTGGTGGTGTTCGGCCTGTCGGAATCGGCGTCGCTGTCCAGCGCCTGCGCCTTCGTGCTGTTGCTGGGCGTGGCCGTGTACGCGCTGGCGCCCGAGGCGCTGCTGCGCTTCCTGAGCGCCTGGATGATCGCCCTGGCGCTGGCCGGGCTGATCTGGCTGGGCCTGGTGCCCAGCTTGATGGACGAAGACCTGCTCGACATGTGGCTGAACTTCGACGCGGCGCGCGCCACGTTCGTCTGGCTGCCGGTGGCCGTGACGGGGGCCTGGACGGCGGCCGTGGCCTTCTGCGTGGGGCATCGCCTGGCGCGCACCCGGCCCAATGTGCTGCTGCCGCTGGCCTGGGCATTCGTGCTGGCCGTGCAGGGCATGGTGTGGCTGGCGGGCGGCACGTCGCTGGCGCAATTGCCCATGATCTGGAGCCTGCAGCCGGCCACCGCGGTGCTGACGGCCGCCGGCGTGCTGTTGCCGGTAGCCTGCGCGCTGGCCGTGCTGTGGCCGCGCCGGCACCTGCTGACCGCCGGCGTGCTGTGGGGCGTGCCGCTGGGGCTGCTGGCGCTGGCCCTGTTCTGGCTGCCCAGCCCGGGCATCGCCTTCGCGCTGGCCTGGATGCTGCTGGGCTTCGGCCTGAACCGCTCGCGCCTGACGATCTTCGGCGGGCTGAGCCTGCTGCTGTACCTGGTGGTCTATTACTACCAGCTGCAGATCCCCCTGCTCGACAAGGCGCTGTGGCTGGGCGGGGCCGCGCTGCTGTTCTTCTTCCTGCGCGCCCTGGTGTGGCTGGTGCCGCGCGTGATGCGCACGGCCGAGCCGCCGGCCGCGGCGGTGGCCGAGCCTGCCTCGGCGTCCCTGCGCTGGCGCACGGCGGTGGTGCTGGGCGGCCTGGTGCTGGCCCTGGCCGTGGTCAACGGCGCCATCTGGCAGCGCGAAGCCGTGCTGGCGCACGGGCGGGTGGCCATCCTGGAACTGGCGCCGGTGGATCCGCGTTCGCTGATGCAGGGCGACTACATGGCGCTGCGCTTCGCGGCGGGCAACGCCGTCATGCAGCGCTTCGCCGGCAACCAGGAGGCCGCCCCGCCGCTCGATGGCTACGTGGTGCTGGTGCCCGACCAGGACGGCGTGGCGCAGGTCGCGCGCGTGCAGGCCGCGGCGCAGCCGCAGGCCAGCCAGGAAATCGCCCTGCGCTACCGCATGCGGGGCGGCCAGGTGCGCATCGTCACCAATGCGTATTTCTTCCCCGAGGGCCAGGCCGACCGCTACGCCGCGGCCCGCTACGGCGAGGTGCGGGTCGGCGAAGACGGCACGGGGCTGCTGGTGCGCATGCTGGGGGCGGACAAGCAGCCGCTGTAGCGCGCACGTGGGCAGTTTGTCTTGTTGACCGAACGGCATCAGCCATTCATGCCGAAGCGCCTGGCCCAGTGGGCGGTAGCCTGCGCCAGGAAGTCGGCCGGCGTGCCGGCCGGCAACGGCGCGAATTCCAGCGCCTGCCACGCCCGCGCCAGCATGGCCAGGGGCTGGCCGGTATCCAGCGGCGCGGCGCCGTTCTGCTTGGACAGCTTCAGGCCCGTGGCGGGATCGGTAATCAATGGCACGTGCATCACGCGCGGCGGGGTGGCGCCCAGCAGGCGGGCCAGCACCCGCTGACGCGCGGTCGAGCTGAGCAGGTCGGCGCCGCGTACCACGTCGGTGACGCCCTGTTCGGCGTCGTCCACCACGACGGCCAGCTGGTAGGCCCACAGGCCGTCGGCCCGGCGCAATACGAAATCGCCCACCGCCTGCGCCACGTCTTGTTGCTGGGGCCCCAGCCAGCGGTCGACGAAGGTGTCGGTGCCCGCCGGCACGCGCAGCCGCCAGGCGCGCGCCTGGCGGCCGGGCGGCAGGCCATGGCGGCAGGTGCCGGGATACGGGCGTTCGCCGTCGGGCGCGGCGCCGGCGCCGCGCAGCGACGAATCGGCGATCTCGCGCCGGGTGCAGCCGCAGCCGTAGACCAGCCCGCGCCCGGCCAGGGCGTCGAAAGCCTGCTGGTAGGCCGCGCCGCGTTGCGATTGCCACAGGATGTCGCCGTCCCAGTGCAGGCCCAGCGCGCGCAACTGTTGCATGATGCATTCGGCCGCGCCCGGCACGGTGCGGGGGGTGTCGACGTCTTCGATCCGCAGCAGCCAGCGCCCGCCGTGGGCGCGCGCGTCCAGCCAGCTGGCCAGGGCGGCCACCAGGGAACCGGGATGCAGGGGCCCGCTAGGGCTGGGGGCGAACCGGCCGACGTAGTCCACGGCTCAGTGGAGCCGGCGCGTACCGTCGTCGTCGAGCAGTTCTTCGAGAACCAGGTTGTCGATCTCGGCTTCCTGGCTCCAGAGGACCATCAGGGCGATGATCTTGATCTTGGCCAGCGAAACCGGCGTTTCGGGCGCGGCCAGGGCGCGATCGATGACGATTTCGCGCAGCGGCGCGGGCAGCACGCCGGCGGACTCGAGAAAGGCGATGAAGCCGATGGATTCGGTGCCGAGTTGCTGGTATTCGGAATCGGTGTAGATGCGGATGCCCGAACTGGGAGCCTGGGCCAGGTCGACGCAGCGTTCGGTGGTTTCGGCCAGGCCGTAGAGCCAGCCCAGCGCGTCGTCGATGTCTTCGTGCTCGAAGCCGGCCGCCGCAAGGCGTTTGGCGAGAACGTCGGCCGCGGGACAGGCTTGCGGCGTGTAGTAGTTTTCGAACAGATAAACGAGGATGTCGAACATATGGCGCATGGTTGTGCCGGTTTGCACAGTCGGCCCGCAAATCGGCAAACCAGCAAACATGCATTTAACTGTACGCTGAATCGTCATCCGGGGCAACTTGGCGGGCCGTGGTTGGCGATATACAACGCCCCGCGCGGCGGGGCGCCCCCGGGGAGCGGAGCGATCCGTCCCCCAGAAGGCTTTCCGACCCTGTTTTCAAGCGGCCGGCAGGGCCTTTTCGGCCTTCAGCTGGGCCAGTTGCCGCACGAACACCGGGACGCAGATCGCCAGGCCCAGCAGGCCGCTGAGCAGCCCCGGCATGATGGTCAGCAATGCGCCCGCCACGCACAGCCAGCGTTCCCACGATTTCATGCCGACCAGCAGGTAGCGCGAGAACGCCGCCGACAACAGCACCAGGCCGATCATGCACCCCAGCAGCGTGACGAAGAACGCATACCAGGTGAAGCCCTGCACCGAGATCAGCAGCGACGGCGAGAACACGAACACGAACGGCACGATCAGCTTCGTGATGCCCAGCCGGAACGCGGTATTGCCGGTCTTGAAGGGATCGCTGCCCGCCATGCCCGCCGCCGCGTAGGCGGCCAGCGCCACCGGTGGCGTGATGTCGGCCAGGATGCCGAAATAGAACACGAAGAAGTGCGCCGCGATGGGCTGCACCCCCAGTTGCACCAGGGTGGGCGCGGCCACCGCCACCATGATCAGGTAGTTGGCCGTGGTGGGGATGCCGCAGCCCATCAGGATGCAGACCAGCCCCGTCATCAGCAGGGCCGCGATCAGCGTCAGGGTCTGCGCGTTGGCGATGATGTCGGGGATGATCGCGCCCACGCCGCCGGCGATGGCCTGGGCGGCGCTGATGACGATGTACGAGACCTTGAAGCCCACGCCGGTCAGGGTGACCACGCCGATCACCAGGCCCACCGTGCCGGCGGCCGCGCCGACGGCCAGCGCGTACTTGGCGCCGGTCTCGAACGAGTCGTACAGGTCGCGCAGCTTCAGCCGCTGGTACGGGTTGAGCAGGCCCACCACGATGCAGCCGGTGATGCCGGCGAAGGCCGCCAGGTACGGCGTGCGGCCGCTGGCCAGCACGGCGATCAGGGCCACCAGCGGCAGCAGCGTGGGCCAGCGCCGCTTGAACGATTCGCGCAGGTTGGGCATTTCGTCGGCGCGCAGGCCGCGCAGGCCTTCGCGCTTGGCCTCGAAGTGCACCTGCATGAACATGCCGAAGAAGTACAGGAAGGCCGGGAAGATGCCCGCCAGGATGATCTGCTGGTACGGGATGTCCAGGAATTCGATCATCAGGAAGGCGGCCGCGCCCATGATGGGCGGCGTGATCTGCCCGCCGGTGCTGGAGGCCGCTTCCACGCCCGCCGCGAAATGGCGCGGGTAGCCGATGCGGATCATGGCCGGGATGGTCAGCGAGCCCACCGTGACGGCGTTGGCCACCGACGAGCCCGACAGCATGCCGAACATGGCCGAGCCGAACACCGACACCTTGGCCGGGCCGCCGGCGTAGCGCCCCGCCACGGTCGAGGCCACGTCCAGGAACAGCTGCCCCAGGCCGATGCGGCTGGCCAGCACGCCGAACAGCACGAAGTGGAATACGTAGGTGGCCACCACGCCGACCGCGACGCCATAGATGCCCTGGCTGGTCAGGTACATGTGGTTGACGATCTGCGGCCAGGTGTTGCCGGCGTGCTTGAGCAGCCCGGGGAAAACAGGCCCGAACGCGGCATAGGCCAGGAACACCAGCGCGATGATCGGCAGCGGCCAGCCCATGGCGCGGCGCGTGCCTTCCAGCAGGCCGACGATGAGCACCGAGCCCATGAAGACGTCCATGGGCAGCGGGTTGCCCACGCGGAAGGCCAGGTCGTCGAAGATGTACGGGATATACAGCACGCTGAAGGCCAGCAGGATGGCGATGGCCCAGTCGTACAGCGGCACGCCGCCCGGCGCCAGCAAGGTCGAGCGCGGTTCGCGCTGATAGTGCGCCTTGCTGAAGCCGAACACCAGGAAGATCAGGCTCAGCACGAAGGCCAGGTGCACGCCGCGGTGCGTGGCTTCGCGCAGCAGGCCGAAGCCCGCGGTGTAATAGTGGAACAGCGACAGCGACACCAGCAGGATCGAGACGATCCAGGTCGCGGTCTTGGCCAGTGGCCGGAAGCGAATTTCGGAATCGAATTTTTCCGCCAGTTTCTGGGTTTGCTCGTGGTCGATTTCCATTGCCGGCCTTATCGGAAATGCCGCGCGCCGGGCGGTGCCCGGCGCGTCGCGCCTATGCGGCGAGTTGTGTACTTCAGTGGTTCATGCCGCGCCGCATGGAGTGCCCCCTGCATGCAACGGCTACCCCGAATGAAACAGGTGCCGCTCAAGCGGGGACGCCGCGGATCCGGCCCCGCCGGTCCGCCAGCGTCGCCCCCTTGAGGTGGGTGCGCGCAGCGCTTCGGGGGCGGGTCACATCAGCCCGGCTTCTTTGTAGAACTTCTCGGCGCCCGGATGGAACGGGATGCCGGCGCCCTTGACGGCGTTTTCCTTGGTGATGAGCTTGCCCTTGGCGTGGCCGTTGTCCAGCACCTTGCGGGTGGCGTCGCTGTACATCGCCTTGGTGATGTCGTAGGCGGTCTGTTCCGACAGCTTGGTGGACGTGACCATCTGCGCGTTGACCGAGATGGTCTTCACTTCGCCGATGCCCTGGTACATGCCGGCGGCAATGGTGTCGGGCGTGAAGAACTGCTGCTGGCTGCGCAGCTTGTCGATCTCGGGGCCGACGATGGACACCAGCTCGATGCCGGCGCCGCTGGAGGCCAGTTCGGCGATGGCGCCCGCGGGCGCGCCGCCCACGAAGAAGAACGCGTCCAGCCCGCCGTCCTTGAGCTTGTCGCCGGCCTGGTTGGGCTTCAGGTATTCGGCCTTGATGTCCTTGTCGGTCATGCCGAACGCGCCCAGGATCAGGCGCACGTCGACCAGGGTGCCCGAGCCGGGTTCGTCCATGGACACGCGCTTGCCGCGCAGGTCGGCCACCGACTTGATGCCCGAGCCCTTGCGCGCCACCAGGTGGATGCTTTCCGGGTACAGGGTGGCGATCAGGCGCAGGTTCTCGGCCTTGGGCTTGCCCTCGAACGTGCCGGTGCCGGTATAGGCCCAGTACGCCACGTCGGATTGCGTGAAGCCGGCTTCCAGCGAGCCGCCCAGGATGCCGTTGATATTGGCCACCGAGCCGTTGGACGCCACCGCGGTGGCGATCAGCTTGCCGGGCTGGGAAATGGCGTTGGCGATCATGCCGCCCACGGGGTAGTAGGTGCCGGCGGTGCCGCCGGTGCCGATGCGGAAGAACTGCTGCGCATGGGCCGGCCCCGCCGCGCCGGCGACGGCCAGGGCGACGGTCAGGGTCTTGATCCAGTTTTTCAGTGACATGAGGCTTCTCCAGGTACTGCGCTGTCGAGTGATGGCGCCCTATTGCCGCCGGGCCGTCCCAAGGCTGAAGCGCCTTTTTCTGCGGACGGCAAGACACGGACACGGCGTGCGGGCATTTTTTCGATCCCCGCAGATTTTGTCATGCGCACGGCGCCGGCATGCCTAGGGTTTGCCTGGGGATACACTACGATTTTTCCGGCCGGCGCCTGTCGCGGCGCCGCGCATGTTCGTACGAAAAGGAAGCGCACATCCATGGCCGCCATTCCTGCCGCCCCGACCCTGGCGTTGCCGCCCGCGGCCACGCCGGGCGACCCGCTGGCGCGGGTCGATACCCCCAGCCTGGTGCTGGACCTGGACGCGTTCGAGGCGAACCTGCGGGCCATGCAGGCATGGGCCGACCGCCATGGGGTGGCCTTGCGCCCGCACGCCAAGGCCCACAAGTGTCCCGAGATCGCCCGGCGCCAGCTGGCCCTGGGCGCGCGCGGCATCTGCTGCCAGAAAGTCAGCGAGGCGCTGCCCTTCGTGGCGGCGGGCATCGACGACATCCATATCAGCAACGAAGTCGTGGGGCCGGCCAAGCTGGCGCTGCTGGCGCAGCTGGCCCGCGCGGCGCACGTTACCGTCTGCGTGGACGACGCCGGCAACCTGGCCGACATCTCGGCGGCCATGGCGCGGGCCCAGGCGCAGGTGGGCGTGCTGGTGGAAGTGGACGTCGGCCAGGGCCGCTGCGGCACCTCGGACGCGGCCATGGTGGTGGCGCTGGCGCGGCAGGCGCAGGCCTTGCCGGGCGTCGCGTTCGCGGGCCTGCAGGCCTACCATGGCTCGATGCAGCATTTGCGCGGACGCGACGAGCGGGCCGCGGCGGCGGCCCGCGCGGCCCGGGCCGCCGCCGGCTACGCGGACCAGCTGCGCGCGGCCGGCATCGCCTGCGACCGCATCACCGGCGCGGGCACGGGCAGCGCCGAATTCGACGCCGCCTCGGGTGTGTTTACCGAGTTGCAGGCCGGTTCGTACGCGTTCATGGACGGCGATTACGGCGCGAACGACTGGTCCGGGCCGTTGGCTTTCCGCCACAGCCTGTTCCTGCTGGCCACGGTGATGAGCGTGCCGGCCGCCGGCCGCGCCGTGGTGGACGCGGGGCTGAAATCCACTACCGTCGAGTGCGGCCAGCCCAGGGTGGCGGGCCGGCCGGAACTGCAGTACGCGGCCGCCAACGACGAGCACGGCGTGCTGAAAGTGGCCCCGGACGCGGCCGTGCGCCTGGGCGAGACCCTGCTGCTGGTGCCCTCGCACGTGGACCCGACCTTCAATCTGCACGACAGCCTGGTGGCCTATCGCGACGGCGTGGTCGAAGGCGTGTGGGACATCGCCGCCCGCGGGCTGAGCCGATAGGGGCCGGCGCGGGCGCATGCCGCCCGGCGCCGGCCGTCACGCCGTCGCGATACGGTGCTAAATTCTTTGTTTTCCCCCCTTCCCTTGTTTTTCCCCTATTCCGTAGGAACCGCCATGGAATTCAGCCAGTTCAACGTCAACGCCCTCATGGACATCACCTCGCGCCCGGACCTGGTGTTCGTGCGAGGCCAGGGCTCGTGGCTGGAGGACCATGCCGGCAAGCGATACCTGGATTTCGTGCAGGGCTGGGCGGTCAACACGCTGGGCCATTGCGCGCCGGAAATGCGGCGCGCGCTGCTGGAGCAGTCCGACAAGCTGATGAACCCGTCGCCGGCGTTCTACAACCAGCCGTCCATCGACCTGTCGGTGCGCCTGACGGGCGCGTCGTGCTTCGACCGCGTGTTCTTCGCCAACAGCGGCGCCGAGGCCAATGAAGGCGCCATCAAGCTGGCGCGCAAGTGGGGGCGCGTCAAGCGCAACGGCGCGTACAAGATCATCACCATGAACCACGGCTTCCACGGCCGCACCCTGGCCACCATGTCGGCCTCGGGCAAGCCGGGCTGGGACACGATGTTCGCCCCCCAGGTGGAAGGTTTTCCCAAGGCCGAGCTGAACGACCTGGATTCGGTGCGCGCGCTGATCGACGGCCAGACGGTGGCCATCATGCTCGAGCCCGTGCAGGGCGAGGCGGGCGTCATCCCGGCCACGCGCGAGTTCATGCAGGGCCTGCGCAAGCTGGCCGACGAGCACCAGCTGCTGCTGATCGTCGACGAGGTGCAGACGGGCATGGGGCGCACGGGTTCGCTGTTCGCGTACCAGCAGTTCGACGTGGTGCCCGACATCATGACGCTGGCCAAGGGCATCGGCGGCGGCGTGCCGCTGGCGGCGCTGCTGGCGCGCCAGGACGTCTGCGTGTTCGCGCACGGCGACCAGGGCGGCACCTATAACGGCAATCCGCTGATGGCGGCGGTGGGCGTGGCGGTGTTCGATACGCTGACGGCGCCGGGTTTCATGGACACGATGCGCGCGCGCGCCAAGCAGTTGTCCGACGGGCTGCTGGCGCTGTCGGCCAAGTGGGGCATGGGGGGCGAGCGCGGCATGGGGCTGCTGCGCGCGCTGGTGCTGGACCGCGAAGACGGGCCGGCCATCGTCGACGCGGCGCGCAAGCTGTCGCCGCAGGGGCTGCTGCTGAATGCGCCGCGCGGGAACCTGCTGCGGTTCATGCCGGCGCTGAATGTCACCGAGCAGGAAATCGACCAGATGCTGGCGCAACTGGATGGCGTCATCGGGGCATTGCGTTAAGAGGAGTTGCTGCCCTGGTTTGCTGAAAGAGCCGGCCCGTTTGTTGGGCCGGTTTTTTTTGCGGGCCGGCAGTCTGCCCTTATTCGATGGCGACCAGTTCCGCGCCTTCGGTTACCTGGTCGCCCACGGCATAGAAGACTTCCTGGACCTTGCCGTCGGCCGGCGCGGAGATGGTGTGTTCCATCTTCATGGCTTCCATGACCAGCAGCGGCTGGCCCTTCGAGACGCTGTCGCCGGCCTTGACGGCGATGGAGATGATCTTGCCGGGCATGGGGGCGGTCAAGCCGCCGGCGTGGTCGCCTTGCGCGTCCTGCGCGTGCGCCAGCGCGTCGTGCAGGCCCAATACCCGCGTGCGGCCTTCGCGGAAAACATAGGCCTTCTCGCCGTGCAGCACCACGGTGCCGCTGCTTTCGCGGCCATCGAGCGAAATGCGCAGCCCGTAGGCCAGGTTGGGGTTGGCGCCCGGTTGCGCGCGCCAGGTGAAGCGCTGGGGCTGGCCGTCGCAGGCCAGCGTCCAGCCGGCGCCGTCGCGGGTGACCGTGGTTTCGCGCAGGGTGTCTGCGTCGAGCCATTGCACGGCCTGCTGGTAGCGGCCGCCCAGGCGCCAGCCGTCGCGCACGTCCCAGGGGTCGGCGGCGGGCCGGGCAGCCTGGGCGCCGGACTGCGCCAGGCCCTGGCGCACCAGCAGCGCGGCGGTGGCCAGCGCCAGGGCCGCGGTTTGCGCGGGGGCCGGCGCCGGCAGCAGGGTGTCGCGCCGGCGTTCGATCAGGCCCGTGTCCAGGTCGGCCGTGGCGAACGATTCGTCGCGCATCAGGCGGGTCAGGAACGCCACGTTGGTCTGCACGCCCACCGCGTGGGTGTGGCCCAGCGCCTGGATCATGCGCGCGCGGGCCTGGTCGCGGTCGGCGCCGTGCACGATCAGCTTGGCGATCATCGGATCGTAATACGGCGTGATGGTGTCGCCCATGCGCACGCCGCCGTCGACCCGCACGTCGCCGTTGGCAAACGCCGTGTGGGGCGGCAGTTCCAGGTAGGCCAGCGTGCCGATCGAGGGCAGGAAGCCCTTGTCGGGGTTCTCGGCATAGATGCGCGCCTCGATGGCATGGCCGTGGATGCGCAGCTCTTCCTGGCGGGCCGGCAGCGGCTGGCCGGCGGCCACGCGCAATTGCCATTCGACCAGGTCGTGCCCGGTGATCATCTCGGTGACCGGGTGCTCGACCTGCAGCCGCGTGTTCATTTCCATGAAGTAGAAGCGCCCGTCGGGCTCGGCGATGAATTCCACCGTGCCGACGCCCACGTAGCCCACCGCGCGCGCGGCCGCCACGGCGGCTTCGCCCATGGCCTGGCGGCGCTCGGGCGTCATGCCGGGCGCGGGCGCTTCCTCGATGACTTTCTGGTGGCGGCGCTGCACCGAGCAGTCGCGCTCGAACAGGTAGACGCAATTGCCCTGCGTATCGGCGAACACCTGGATCTCGATGTGGCGCGGCTTCTGCAGGTAGCGTTCGATCAGCACGCGGTCGTCGCCGAAGCTGGAGGCGGCCTCGCGCTGGCACGAGGCCAGCGCATCCAGGAACGCGCCGGCCGATTCGACCACGCGCATGCCCTTGCCGCCGCCGCCGGCGCTGGCCTTGATCAGCACCGGGTAGCCGATGGCGTCGGCCTGCGACTTCAGGAACTGCGGGTCCTGGTTGTCGCCGTGGTAGCCGGGCACCAGCGGCACGCCGGCCTTTTCCATCAGCGCCTTGGCCGCCGACTTGCTGCCCATGGCCGCGATGGCCGAGGCGGGCGGCCCGACGAAGGCGATGCCGGCATCGGCGGCCGCCTGCGCGAAGGCTTCGTTCTCGGACAGGAAGCCGTAGCCGGGGTGGATGGCCTGCGCGCCGGTGTCGCGCGCGGCCTGCAGGATGGCGTCGGCGCGCAGGTAGCTGGCGCGCGGCTCGGGGCCGCCGATGTGCACCGCCACGTCGCAGGCCGCCACGTGGCGCGCGCCCGCGTCGGCGTCGGAATACACCGCCACCGTGCGGATGCCCAGGCGGCGGGCGGTGGCGGCGACGCGGCAGGCGATTTCACCGCGGTTGGCGATCAGCAGGGTATCGAACATAATGTCATCCCGTCGGAATTCTCTGTTAACTGTGGCGCTGCTTCGCGCCAGCGATAGTGCTATCGGGGGCACCGCGGATCCGGCTCCGCCGGTCCGCCAGCGCCGCCCCCTGAAGGGGGACGCGCGAAGCGCGCCGGGGGTGGTACCTATCTACATCCGGAACACGCCGAAGCGCGTGTCCTCGATGGGGGCGTTCAGGGCCGCCGACAGCGCCAGGCCCAGCACGCGGCGCGTGTCGGCCGGGGCGATGATGCCGTCGTCCCACAGGCGCGCGGTGGCGTAGTAGGGATGCCCCTCGCGCTCGTACTGGTCGCGGATGGGGGCCTTGAAGGCTTCTTCTTCCTGGGCCGACCACTGGCCGCCCTTGGCCTGGATGCCGTCGCGCCGCACGGTGGCCAGCACGCTGGCCGCCTGTTCGCCGCCCATGACCGAGATGCGCGCGTTGGGCCACATGAACAGCAGGCGCGGCGAATAGGCGCGCCCGCACATGCCGTAGTTGCCGGCGCCGAACGAGCCGCCGATCAGCACGGTGAACTTCGGCACGTTGGCGGTGGCCACGGCCGTCACCATCTTGGCGCCGTGGCGCGCGATGCCCTCGTTCTCGTATTTGCGGCCCACCATGAAGCCGGTGATGTTCTGCAGGAACACCAGCGGGATCTTGCGCTGCGCGCACAGCTCGATGAAGTGGGCGCCCTTCTGCGCCGATTCCGAGAACAGGATGCCGTTGTTGGCCACGATGCCCACCGGCATGCCGTGGATGTGGGCGAAGCCCGTGACCAGGGTGGCGCCGTAGCGGGCCTTGAATTCGTCGAAGTCGGATCCGTCGACGATGCGCGCGATGATCTCGCGCACGTCGTACGGCTTGCGGGTGTCGGCGGGGATGATGCCGTTGAGTTCGGCGGGGTCGTAGCGCGGTTCGCGCACCGCGGCCAGCGCCAGCGGCGCGGGTTTCTGGCGGTTCAGGCGTGCCACGGCGTTGCGCGCCAGCTGCAGGGCGTGCAGGTCGTTGGCGGCCAGGTGGTCGGCCACGCCCGACAGGCGCGTATGCACGTCGCCGCCGCCCAGGTCTTCGGCGCTGACTTCTTCGCCGGTGGCCGCCTTCACCAGCGGCGGGCCGCCCAGGAAAATCGTGCCCTGGTTGCGCACGATGATGGACTCGTCGCTCATGGCGGGCACGTAGGCGCCGCCGGCCGTGCACGAGCCCATCACCACCGCGATCTGCGCGATGCCTTGCGAGGACATCACGGCCTGGTTGTAGAAGATGCGGCCGAAGTGGTCGCGGTCGGGGAAGACTTCGTCCTGGCGCGGCAGGTTGGCCCCGCCGGAATCCACCAGGTACACGCACGGCAGGCGGTTCTGCGCAGCGATTTCCTGGGCGCGCAGGTGTTTCTTGACCGTCATCGGGTAATACGTGCCGCCCTTCACCGTGGCGTCGTTGCACACAATGACGCACTCGGTGCCCGCGATGCGCCCGATGCCCGTGATGACGCCGGCGCCCGGCGCCTCGCCGTCATACATGCCGTGCGCGGCCAGCGGCGACAGTTCCAGGAACGGGCTGCCCGGATCGACCAGCCGCTCGACGCGGTCGCGCGGCAGCAGCTTGCCGCGCGCCACGTGCTTGGCGCGCGCGGCCTCGCTGCCGCCCAGCGCCGTCTGCGCCAGCTGGCGGGCCAGGTCGTCCAGTTGGGCCTGCATGGCGCGCGCGTTGTCGGCGTAGTCTTGCGAGCGCGGATTGATGCGGGATTCGATCATGGGCATGTCGCGTTCTCCTGTGCGTGTCTGACTCCCGAAGGGTGTCAGACACCACCCGATTCCTGGATCTTTTCTTGCAGGTGCCAGGCTCCCGAAGGGTGCCTGGCACCGAGGGGTGTGCGGTACGGTGTCGATCGGATTCGGTGGGTGTCTGACACCCGCTGCGCGGGAGTCAGACACCCAGGTTGTCAAATCATCTCGATCGCCATCGCCACGGCTTCGCCGCCGCCGATGCACAGCGTGGCCACGCCGCGCTTGCCGCCGGTCTTGCGCAGCGCGCCGACCAGCGTGGCCATCAGGCGCGCGCCGGAGGCGCCGATGGGGTGGCCCAGCGCGGTGGCGCCGCCGTGCACGTTGACCTTGTCGTGCGGCAGCTTGAAGTCGTTCATGGCGGCCATGGTCACCACGGCGAAGGCTTCGTTGATTTCGTACAGGTCCACGTCTTCGGCTTTCCAGCCGGTCTTGGCGAACAGGTTCTTCAGCGCGCCGACCGGCGCGGTGGTGAACCAGCCCGGTTCTTGCGAATGCTGGCTGTGCGCCACGATGCGGGCCAGCGGCTTGAGGCCGAGCGCTTCGGCGGTCGAGGCGCGCATCAGCACCATGGCGGCGGCGCCGTCGGAAATCGACGACGAATTCGCGGCGGTGACCGTGCCGTCTTTCTTGAAGGCGGGCTTGAGCGTGGGGATTTTCTCCGGCATGGCCTTGGTGGGCGCTTCGTCGGTGTCGACCACGGTGTCGCCCTTGCGGCCGGCCACGGTGACCGGCGCGATTTCCCACTTGAAGCTGCCGTCTTCGGTGGCCGCGCGCGCGCGGCGCAGCGATTCCAGCGAAAACGCGTCCTGCTGCTCGCGCGTGAACTGGTACTTGGCGGCGCAGTCTTCGGCGAACACGCCCATGGCCTTGCCGCGGTCGTAGGCGTCTTCCAGGCCGTCGAGCGCCATGTGGTCGTACACGGTGCTGTGGCCGTAGCGGTAGCCCTGGCGGCCCTTCAGCATCAGGTAGGGGGCGTTGCTCATGCTTTCCTGGCCGCCCGCCACCACCACGCGCGCCGACCCGGCGGCCAGCAGGTCGTGGCCGAACATGGCGGCCTTCAGGCCCGAGCCGCACACCTTGTGGATGGTGGTGCACGCCACGCCCAGCGGCAGGCCCGCGCCCAGCGCGGCCTGGCGGGCCGGCGCCTGGCCCTGCCCGGCCTGCAGCACGTTGCCCATGATGACTTCGTCGACCTGCTCCGGCTTCAGGCCGGCGCGCTCGACGGCGGCCTTGATGGCCACGGCGCCCAGTTCGTGGGCGGCCAGGCCGGACAGGCTGCCCAGCATGCCCCCCATGGGGGTGCGGGCGACAGAAACGATGACGACGGGATCAGACATGATGAACTCCTGGGAATCGGATGAGGGCGGGCGTCACGGCCGCGTGGCGCCTTGCGCGGCGCCGCTGGGACGCAGCCGCCTGTCAATATCGTACGGGAAAAACTCTTCGATCCGGCCCTGCGCCACATGGGCCCGGCAGGCCTGCCACCACTCGGGTTGCAGCAGGTCGGCGTGGTGCCGCAGGAAGGCGCGCCGCACGCGCGGATCGCCCAGCAGGAAGCGGTCGAACTCTTCGGGAAACACATCGTTGGGGCCCACCGCATACCAGGGCTCGCTGGCCAGTTCGGCCTCTTCGTTGGGCGCGGGGGGAATGCGGCGAAACTGCATTTCGGTCATGCGCTGGATCTCGTCGTAGTCGTAGAACACGACGCGGCCCAGGCGCGTGACGCCGAAGTTCTTGTACAGCATGTCGCCCGGGAAAATATTGGCCGTGGCCAGCTGCCGGATGGCGTCGCCGTATTCGCGCACCGCCTGGTCCAGCAGCGGCTCGGGCGCGTGCTGCAGGTACAGGTTCAGCGGCGTCATGCGGCGTTCGATATACACATGGCGGATCACCACCGTGTCGTCGCTTTCTTCCAGCAGGCTGGGCACGCGCTGGCGCAGCTCTTCCAGCAGGGCCGGCGCGAAGCGCGCGCGCGGCAGCGCCACTTGCGAATATTCCCAGGTGTCGGCCATGCGGCCCACGCGATCGTGCAGCTTCACCATCTGGTACTTGCGGCGCACGGTGGCGTGGTCGATGCCGTCCTTGTCGATGCGGTCCTTGATCAGCTTGAACACGTAGGGGTACGACGGCAGGGTGAACACGCACATCACCATGCCCTTGATGCCGGGCGCGATGTCGAAGGCGTCGCGCGAATGCGCCAGGTGGTGCAGGAAGTCGCGGTAGAACAGCGTCTTGCCCTGCTTCTGCAGGCCGATCATGGTGTAGAGCTCGGCCTTGGGCTTGCGCGGCAGCAGGCTCGACAGGAAGCTCACCACGGCGGCCGGGGTTTCCATGTCCACCAGGAAGTACGCGCGCGTGAAGCTGAACAGCGTGCTCAGGTCGTCGGCGCCCAGCAGCAGCGCGTCCAGTTCGATCTGGCCCGCGGCGTTGCGCGTGAGCGCCACCGCGAACGGGTGCGCGCTGCCCTGGTTGATCAGGCGGCCGACAATGTAGGCGCCCTTGTTGCGAAAGAACAGCGAGCCCAGCACCTGGACCTGGCAATCCGACGCCAGCCGCCGGCCCAGGTGGCGCGGCCACTGCGCGCGCAGCTGGCGCACGGCGGCGCGGGCCAGCAGGCGGGTGTCGCGCGGCAGGTCGGCATACGCCACCGCCAGGCCGAAATCGGCCACCATGCGGATCAGGCTCTTGCGCAGGCCTTCGGTCAGCGGGTAGTAGACCCGGTACGACGGGATGCGGCTGTCCAGGTAGTCGGTGGCCACCGCGGGCCGCACGAACAGGAAATCGTTGTGGAAGTAGTCGCGGTGCAGGATGCGGCACGACACCGAATTGAAGAAGGTCTCGGCGCATTCGGGCTGGCGGTGCCCCGACAGCAGCCCCACGAACTGCTGCTTCACTTCCTGCCAGAAGGCCGTCTGGGCCGGCGTCAGGCTGGTTGCCGCGCCGTCGGGCGCGGCCGAGTCGCGCAGCGACTGGCGCAGCTGCGTGGCGCATTCGCGCACGCGCATGTCGTAGTACTCGATGCGTTCGCGCGACAATTGCTGGATGCCGTGCCAGTCGCCCGACTCGAACAGCGCCTTGGCGCGCTGCGCACTGTAGCGGAACAGCGCGTAGTGGCGGTCGAAGCCGGCCAGGATCTGGCGCGCCACGTCCAGCGGCTGCGGCAGGGGCGCCGGAGCCGGTTCGATGCGCTGGACGTCGCCGCTGTAGATCATGCTCAGGCCGTTTCGGCGAACAACTCGCGCCCGATCAGCATGCGGCGGATCTCGCTGGT
>Ga0182737_1000944_pt1 | contig 32739 bp, 24 predicted proteins | sample eDN5th30CBELigOP_FD_128878 | JGI IMG/M metagenome (GOLD analysis project Ga0182737, IMG submission 128878) | Enriched Organic Plus compost microbial communities from Emeryville, California, USA - eDNA 5th pass 30_C BE-Lig OP (version 2) (version 2) ... | reverse complement strand
TGGAGCCCATAGGAAACATTCCGCCTGCCGAAGCCGAAGAACGTTACTATGCCATGCTGGACGCGCCAGCCATGGCCGCATAACTTAAACCAAACGGCCTCCGGCAAACCCGGCGCGGTTCAACGCCTCATTGAGCGCCCCTTCCTAACGCCATAAAAATAAAGCTGATTGGGCCGCTTTTTCCTTATTTATCAATCTTCTGTTGCCGGCGCAGTAGATCGTCCGGCTCGACCGCGAGGGCATCGGCCAGCATCACGAGCGTTAAAATGGTCGGATTGCGCTTCCCCGCTTCCAGCCCACTAATATAGGCACGTGTCTTCGCCGCACGGAAGCTCAATTCTTCCTGCGACAGGCGGCGTTCTCGCCGAATTCTCTGAACATTGAGACCAACAACCGAGCGTATATCCATCTGACGACGGTTGCAGCGACGTACACTATATGACGACACACTATAATGAACATTCCGCTTGACACGTAAGCGACGTAAGGACTTTAATGTACATTATATGGAACAATGTTCTTATAATCGGAACAAAATATGAGCAGCAATCTCTCGCTTGAAAAAGGCCTTCTGATCCTCAATTTGCTCAAAGACGCACGTGAACCCTTAGGTGTGCGGGAAATTGCACGGCGGCTCGAATTGACACCCTCAGTTGCTCAAAGGCTGCTGAATACGTTGGCCGCGCAAGGTCACGTGGAACAAGAGAGCAATCGCCGCTATCAAATTGGTTACGCTGTGCTGGGGCTTGCGCAGCATGTTTTTCAACGCAGCAGACTTCTGAAACTTGCGGAAATAGAACTCAAACAGCTGGCGGCTGGCGGATGTTTCAACGGCTTCCTTGGCGTTAGACGCGGATCTGCTGGCGTTTATGTACTCGCCGTACAATCCGACAGTCCTGTCGTCATTCGCGCCCATCCAGGTGAATCGATGGCGCTTCACTCAACCGCTCTCGGCAAGGCTTTGCTATTCGGTATGAGCGATAGGTTGATTGCAGATCTGCTTGGCCATGAACCGCTACGGCGCCTTACAGAACGAACAGTCGTGGACGTAGACAAATTGGTCGAGCAACTGCGTCTTGGACGCTCGCTCGGGTATGCGACGGCCATGTCGGAAAATCTAGAGGGAGTCATTTCGGTTGGAGCTCCTATTTATGACGCGGCGGGCTCGATAACAGCCGCAATAAGTATCGCGTTTCCACGCGCGGTCTACCCAAAGGTCAAAATCAGCGACGTAGCGAATAAAATAGTTACGGCTGCGGATCGTATCTCGAAAGGATTGGGTTTTGAAGAAACGTAAATTTTGAGGAGGAAAGGATAACCAATGTTACTACACGAAGAACGTCTTCAAACAGCAATGATCAAACATGATCTAGCCGCAATAGTGGCTACGTCACCAGAAAATGTTCTTTACACAAGTGGTTTCTGGTGTCTGCCACAATGGATCAGGCGCGGACCGCAGGCCTTCGTGTTACGTCAGGCGAGAACGGACATTCAACCTGTGGTTGTCATCACCGGGACTTCCACACTCGATCTCCTTGCCGATCAAAACATTGATACAAAAGTCCGTAGATTTGGCTCCTTCACTGTCGATACTGCCTCTTCGACGGAACTCGACGCGGTAAGTTTTAGACAGAAAGAACTCTTCAATCTGCCCGATGACAGCAATGCAATTGATGCCCTTATAACAGAAATCCGCTTGCAAGGGCTGTTAAAGGCCCGCATTGGCCTTGATGAAGGCGGATTATTGCCTGGCGATATAGAGAAGCTGCGTAGCGAGCTCCCCGACGTCAACTGGAGTAAGGCCGCTGCGCTGTTCCGATGGGTTCGTGCTGTTAAGACTTCTGAAGAGATTGAAAGACTCACGACCGTCGGCGCGATTACCGAGAGATCCATTGCTTCTGCGCTTAAAGTTGCGACCGTTGGCGCGACAGAACATGATCTCGCCAGAGTATTTCACGGCCACACGGTCGAGGAAGATGGCTCTCCGGTTTTGGGCTGTATCGGTTTTGGCGAGCGTAGCGCATTGATGAATGTCCAGCCTTCAGATCGTGCACTCATGGCTGGCGATATGATCCGTTTCGATGTCGGCGGCCACTTCAGGCACTATCGTGCGGATATTGCGCGAAATGTCAGCTTTGGAGAGCCATCGCAGGAAATTCGGACCAAGTACAATGCGCTGAACAGAGGCGTTCAGCGAGGTATTGAGCAAATCCGCCCGGGCGTATCCGTATCGAAGATCTTTGAAATCGTTGTCGATACGGTACGTGCAGAGGGTATCCCTCATTACCAACGTAGTCACGTTGGCCACGGCATTGGTCTGGATGGATATGATCTTCCGCTTTTCGCTGCAGACAGCTCCGATATCCTTGAGGAGGGAATGGTTCTTTGCATCGAGACGCCCTATTACGAACTGGGACATATAGGCCTTCAGGTCGAGGATATGCTCGTCGTTCGTTCGGGCGGCGCGGAATTGCTGACCAACAATGGCGACAATCTGATGGTGCTGTGATGATGAACAGGATCACAGCATATTCCTGCTATCGATGTGGCAACGAATTTCCGATTGACCTGCCTATCGATTCACGTGGTTGCCCGTCATGTCTGGAAACCGCGCCTTCGAATCTGAGAGTGGTGTATCGTGCCCCCACTTCTGCAACCTTGACCGTTAAAGGAACAGACCGGTGGCCTTCGCTCTGGCGCTATGCTGAAAGGCTGCCTTTTGATGAGAGCTCTGCTGTCTCGCTAGGCGAAGGCCTGACACCACTCCTTCGATCGGAACGGATCGGTGCGGCGATCGGAGTGCCCAACCTTTTCATCAAGAACGAAGGGTACAATCCAACCTGGTCACACAAGGATCGGTTCTCAACCGTTGTTGTAACGGCCGCGGTAGAGGCAGGTGCGACCGTCGTCGCTACGAGTTCAAGTGGCAACGCAGGTGCATCGCTCGCCGCCTATGCAGCGCGTGCGGGACTTGAATGCTTCGTTGCAACAATTGCTGGCTTAGCTGGCCCAATGTTGTCACAGATTCAGAAGTACGGCGCTAGAATCGTACCCTTCGAGAACAAGCAGGACCGCTGGCCATTTCTAGCGGAAGGTGTCGAACGCTATGGCTGGTTTGCTACGTCGCCTTACAGACATCCTGTTATCGGCAGCCATCCGATCGGCATAGAGGGGTACAAAACTCTCTCCTATGAAATTATCGAGCAGTTCAATGGAAAAGTACCGGACTGGTGCGCGTTTCCGGTCTGCTATGGCGACGCGATCGCGGGTGCCTGGCTCGGGTTTCATGAGTTGATGACAGACGGATTGATCACCCGCATACCGCGCCTACTTGCAGCAGAAGCGCATGGCTCGCTCGTTACAGCGCTTGAAACTGGAAGCGACCGAATACCCGACATGGCTGCTTCGTTCAACGCGCTCGCCGTTTCGATAGGAGCGACAAGAAGCACATATCAGGCCCTCAAGGCGCTGCGCGCTTCCGAAGGTGCCGCCATTCGCGTCGCAAATGATGGTCTAGTTGCCTTTCAAGAGCGAATTGCCGCGACCGAAGGCGTATTTTTGGAGCTTTCCTCCGTGATGCCGCTCGCTGCTATCGCGACAGCACGACGTCAAAACATAATCCGAGGAGATGAAAGCGTTGTCGCGGTTGTCACGGCATCTGGTCTGAAGGACATCGACAAATCCATTTCGGACAAGCCCGTCCTGCACTTCAACAATATCGAAGACGCCCTCAGACATTGCGACATCTAGCGAGGAAAGACCGATACGCCCGTAATTCCACTAACAAGCTGAAGGGGAAGGAAAATGAGACGACGGGAGTTTCTGGCTGCAACAGCCTTCTTTATCGGAGCCGGTCATCGTTTGGCATGGTCGGCTACCAAACCCTATCCCGCCGACAATCCGATGCTGATCGTCGGTTTCGCAGCCGGCGGCGCAGGTGATATCGCATCTCGTGTCGTAACCAATTATGTGAAGCAGGAGCGCGGTCTCATTGCGACACCGGACTTTCGGCCCGGTGCTGGCGGAACAATCGCAACTGACCAGGTGCGAAGAGCATCACCGGATGGCTCGGTTCTGTCGTTATATTCAGTCAGCCCGGCACTGGTTGCACCTCACCTTCAGAAGGTGCCGTACGACACGACAAAGGACTTTACCTATATTGCGAGCTATGCGGGCATTTCCGTTCCCTGTTTTGTGCGAAAAGACAGTCCGCATCAGACCTGGGATCAATTGCTGGACTATTGCCGCAACAACCCGTCGAAGTTGAAGTGGGCGACCGCCGCACCGCGAGGACTTGCCCATATCGCGACCGATGCAGCATTCCGCAAGGAGAAAGCGAAAGCGACATTTGTTCCCTTTCGCGGAGGCGCCGATGCTGTAACCGCACTCCTTGGCGGGCACATCGATATGGTTGTATCGTCAGATTTCGGGCCCCATCTAGCAGCTGGATCGGTACGTTTGCTGGCCGAAACCAGTCCGAACCCGCAAGCGAGCCCGAAAGGCATCGTCAGTTTTGCAGAGCGGGGTTATCCGATCGCCATTCCCGCTTCATACGGCCTGTTCGGTCCCGCCGAGATGCCTTCCGAGATCGTCTCCTGGTGGGAAAAGGCAATCGGGGAGATGGTGTCTAGCCCGATGTATGCGGACTTTTTGAAGCTCATCAATGGCTATCCGATGTTTCAGATGAGTGAAGAATTCACGAGCATGGTCAAGGAAGGATACACCAGCATCGGAAATCAAATCGAAACGATGGAGGAGCACCTATGAACCCGGCTCGTTTCGTTCCCTACGCACTTTCTGCAATTGGGCTCGGATCCGCGGTAAGTGGACTGCGCATGCACCTTTGGGATAATGGTGAACCTGCAGCAGGTCTTTTTCCTTTTCTGGCCGCCCTGCTGCTGATTGCAACGAGCTTGCTTTGCACTATCCAGGCCGTGTCCGGCGAAGATCCAATCGAGATCCCACGCGTCATCGCCTATTGCGTAGCGCTCGCGCTTTTCTGCGTCTTACTGGAAGTCCTCGGGTTTGTAGCCGCGGCATTCTTATTCCTCTTAGGGGTTCTGATGTTCATCGAGCAGATGAAATGGCAGATTGCGGGTTTGTTTTCGGCCGCTGTCGCCGTGGCAACTTGGATCCTGTTTGAAATTCTTCTCTCGGTCCCCCTACCGCACGGCATTTGGAGGCTATAAATGATCGATTCCCTTTCCCAACTCATGATGGGCCTCGGCATTGCTCTAGAACCAACCAATATCGCGGTAGCGCTTCTTGGCGCCGTCCTAGGGACCGCGGTCGGCGTCCTACCTGGTCTAGGGCCTTCCGCGACGGTTAGCTTATTGTTGCCCATTACCATGGTGCTGGATCAAACAAGCGCTATTATCCTGCTCGCCGGCATCTACTATGGATCGCAATATGGTGGTTCGATAACCTCCGTTCTGATGCGGGTCCCCGGAGAAGCCTCAAGCGTGATGACGTGCTTCGACGGCTATCCCATGGCCAAACAGGGCCGGGCCGGCGCCGCTCTCGGCATCAGCGCATTTGGAAGCTTTATCGCAGGCATTTCCGCGACTCTCGCGATTGCGATTGTTGGGCCTGCCTTTACCAAGGTTGCACTTGCTTTCGGGCCGGTCGAGAAGTCATCGATCGTCCTGTTGGGCCTTGTGCTAGCGGCAAACGTTGGCGAGGGGCCGCGTATCCGCGCGTGGACTATGGTGGCGCTCGGTCTGCTTCTCTCAACCGTTGGCGTCGATCTGATTTCCGGAGCGGAACGTTTCACTTTTGAAGTCAGCTACCTGCGCGATGGCTTCAACATCGCCATACTGGCCATGGGCCTGTTTGGCATGAGCGAGGTCCTGATGCTGATCCAACAGAAAGAAGCGCACGAAACCACGAGAATGCCTTCTTATCGGTTGCGCGACCTTCTGCCTAACCGGAAAGACTGGAAAGCCTCGGGCGGGCCGATTGCGCGTGGTACGGTTCTCGGCTTTTTCCTGGGGCTTTTGCCGGGCGGCGGTGCGCTCGTCGCCGGCTTTGCGAGTTACCTCATGGAGAAGAAACTCTCTCGCTCACCTGAGCGGTTCGGCAAAGGGGCGATCGAAGGTGTCGCGGGACCTGAAAGTGCCAACAACGCTGCGGCACAGGCGAGCTTTATTCCCATGCTTTGCCTCGGTATCCCGGCAAATGCGGTGATCGGCATCATCATGGGAGCGCTTCTGATGCAAAATGTCGTTCCAGGACCCCAGATTATCTCGGAACATCCGCAACTCTTCTGGGGGATCGTCGCCAGCATGTTGATCGGCAACGCCATGCTCGTCGTTCTCAACGTTCCTATGATCCGCGTTTTTGTCCTTTTGCTGAAGGTTCCTCAGGCCGTTCTGGCACCGCTGATCGTTCTGTTTTGTGTCATAGGCGCGTTTAGCCTGAACAACAGCATGTTCGACGTCGGTGTCGTGATCGGATGCGGATTTGTAGCCTACGGGTTGCGTAAGGCCGGCTTCGACATGGCCCCTCTCCTGCTAGCCTTTCTGCTCGGCTCCCTACTTGAGGAAAATCTGCGTCAGAGCCTTATTCTCGGCGACGGTAGCCCTATGATTTTCACCGAAAGCCCGATCAGCATCTGCCTGATCCTGTTCACGCTGGCCATTCTGATCATTCCAATGATCAAGAACATTGGCGTCTGGTTCGTCCGCCGGCCCTCGTGAAAAAAGGAGCTACGACATCAAAGCGTCGCGCCGCCATCAATCTCCGAACGCTCAATTACTTTAACAGCATATTGACGCGGCCCGAATTCTGCGAGCCAATCATATGCGACTACAACGCGAGAGGCCCAATATGCAGCATGAACATCTCAAGACGATCGAACAACGGCTTCTATGGCTGTCACACTGGATGATTCATCATGCCAACCACATCCGTCCAAAGGAGGACGGGATAAAGGTTGGCGGGCATCAGGCGTCGTCCGCTTCTCTGGTATCAATTATGACGGCGCTTTATTTCTCCGCACTGCGGCCGCAGGACCGCGTTGCCGTCAAACCCCACGCCTCACCTGTTTTTCATGCCATCCAGTATCTGATGGGCAACCAGACGCGAGAGAAAATGGAAAACTTTCGGGGTTTCCATGGGGCACAAAGCTATCCCAGCCGCACCAAAGACATCGATGACGTTGATTTCTCGACTGGCTCTGTCGGCCTCGGTGTCGCGATCACGTCCTTTGCTTCCATGATTCAGGACTACATTACATCGAAGAATTGGAGCAAAGACTTATGCCTTGGCCGGATGATCGCATTGGTCGGGGATGCCGAACTCGATGAAGGCAATGTCTATGAATGCCTGCAGGAGGGTTGGAAACACGGCTTGCGCAACACTTGGTGGATCATCGACTACAACCGGCAATCACTCGACGGCATCGTTCAGGAAGGCTTGTTTCGACGGATCGAAGACATTTTCAACGCTTTCGGCTGGGACGTTATCAGGATCAAATATGGCGCATTGCAACGCGCGGCCTTCGAGGAACCCGGTGGGGAGCGGCTCCGGGAATGGATCGACAATTGTCCAAATCAGCTTTATTCGGCGCTGACCTTCATGGGCGGAGCCGTCTGGCGCAAGCGTCTCATGAACGATCTCGGCGATCAGGGCGATGTCACCGCTCTGATCGAAAAGCGTAACGACGTCGAACTCGCCGAACTTATGGAAAATCTCGGCGGCAATTGCGTGAGCACCATGGCCGGGACATTTGCCGAGATCGATCATGACCGACCGGTGTGCTTTCTAGCATATACTATTAAAGGATGGGGCACCCCGATCGCCGGACATAAGGACAATCACGGCGGCCTTATGACAAAGGCCCAGATGGCTGAATGGCAAACGCATATGGGCGTTCCTGAAGGGCAGGAATGGGATCGATGGGCAACGGTCGAGGATCCGCAGCAGTTGCAGACGCTTCTCGACACAGTGCCATTTTTTGCCAATGGCCGACGACGTCACCACGACGCTCCCATTGTGGTACCAGCGATCCCGACAAGCGCCGAGCGAGAAATCTCGACACAGATGGCTTTTGGTAAAATCCTGGACGAATTGTCGAAAACAGACTCGGAACTAGCCGCGCGCATTGTAACGATGTCGCCCGATGTTACAGGAACGACCAATCTTGGGCCATGGGTCAACCGGCGCAAACTGTTTGCCCGCGAAAAACGCCCCGACACTTTCATCGATCATAAGATACCTTCAACCGCAAAATGGGAATTCACCCCGGCTGGCCAGCATATTGAACTCGGCATTGCGGAAATGAATCTCTTCCTGCTGTTGGGCGCGGCTGGCCTTTCACACTCTCTTTTCGGCAAGCGCCTTCTACCGATCGGAACTGTCTACGACCCATTCGTAGGGCGCGGCTTGGATGCCTTGAATTACGCCTGCTATCAGGATGCACGATTCATCATCGTGGGAACGCCTTCCGGTGTGACATTGGCGCCTGAAGGTGGCGCACACCAATCGATTGGATCTCCGCTCATCGGGATGTCGCAGGATGGGCTTGCTGCTTTCGAGCCAGCATTCGCCGACGAACTTGCTGTTATTATGAACTGGGCATTCGACTATGTGCAGCGGGACGGAAGCGGCGATCCCGATGAAAGGACCTGGCTTAGAGACGAAACCGGTGGGTCGGTCTATCTGCGCCTTTCAACCAATCCGATCGAGCAGCCGACCAAGCGGCTCAATGATCGATTCCGACAAGGCGCGGTTGACGGAGCCTATTGGCTGCGTGAACCTGGACCGAATTGCGAGGTGGTCATCGCCTACCAGGGTGTGATCGCGTCCGAGGCTATCAAGGCCGCTGGCATCATCGGTGAAGGGCGGCGCGATATCGGCGTGTTGGCAGTTACATCTGCCGACCGGCTTCATGCGGGCTGGACCGCCGCACAACGCGCACGTGCCCGGGGTCTCACGCAAGCCGAGTGCCACGTCGAAAAACTGATGAACGATGTCCCCCCGCACTGCAAATTCGTTACCGTCATCGATGGGCATCCCGCGACCCTGTCCTGGCTCGGTTCGGTTACCGGTCATAAGACGATTCCGCTCGGGGTCGAGCATTTCGGTCAGACAGGAACGATTGGCGACCTTTACAGCCATTTTGGTATCGACGCGCGTGGGATCGTTGATAAGGTGAATGGCCTCACCCATGGTAAACCCTTACTGGGTGCAGCTGCCTGAGACGACCTGCTATTGCAATGTATGACTTGACCGAAGCGCCAAACTTCTACTGCTTAAGGCGCTTCACGGTTGAGTCACTTCAAAATAAAAAACTACTGGTCAGAATTCGAGACCGTATCCATTCGTAAGCTGCGTAACGAAATCGTTTACTCATGTTCAAGTTGCGGCTCGGTGATAACTTCTACAATCCTGCGAGACCGAATGAAGCCACCCAAATCTCCATTCATTCCATTGAAAAGTTCTACGAGTGCCCTTTGGTTTATTGGGCACGTACGTAGCTCAATGATCTTCATATCCGGCAACAGTTGATCTCGATCATCGTCTCTGATCAACGACGCGCGGAAGGTTACCAGATCCTCTCGCGCTTCTGCCTGCGAACTGTAGAACTGTCCCGCAGATTGACTAGGATCATCACCGTAGGTGTACGTATAAAGGGCGAAGCTATATTCGATTTCATGTTCGATATTAGCCATTGTCACGATTTCCAATTGAAGCATTTGCGGTACGCCCCCGCTCAATGCTCATTGACCCCTTGGTGATCGGGGAGTTGCAAACCGTGTTAGGCGGCCCTATGGCCTTTAGCCGGAGGCCTGTTGCATACGCCACAGGCTCCCCGACCAGAAGGTCAAGGAGTGTGGTGTTGTAACGGCCAACACCAACCGCTAACAGAGGTTTGCACGCCCCAAGGCAGCGCGTCACTGCCTTATGTTCACTCTAATATAACCGCCATCCGTTGTCTCTCTTTTTTTGCCAACTACATCGCTCATCGACGAGCATCAATCGCGTTCAATCAATAGAATCAGCACCAACAGTGTTCATCACAAATGCACAATGCCGCGCCGCGAGAGGCTTATTAAATCGGACACAAGCCGAACTGGCGCGTCGCCTCTCGATTAGTGTCGTTTCCGTTCGCGCCTTTGAAAAGGGAGGAAGTTTCAGCTATGCATTTTTCGTCGCGCCCAGTTCATGTAAGTCCAGGCTTCCTCGCCATCTGACTTAACTTCCGTAAGCTGCGTAGGCTCTAGCTTTACAACCGTGGGCCATCCCGGCAGGTCTTTCAGCCATTTATCGGCATAGACTGTCGGCTGGTAGCGATAGCCCTCATCAGCCATGATGGCGACAATTTTCTTATTGGGAGTTTTTTTTGCGTGCCAACTTCCCACAAGAGCGGCAGCACCGCTGGTAGGACCAACATAGAGGGCACATTTACGATACAATCGCCGAGTTTCAGCAAAAGCTTGTAGAGCCCCCACCCAATGAACCTCATCAATCAAACAGTGATCGAGGTTCTCCGGCACAATACTGTTTCCGAGCCCCCTCAATAGACGCGGGCCAGCTTTCTGCCCAAACAAAACGCTATTGTTCGTATCAACCGCTATCGCACGCAATTGAGGATAAACTCGACGAAGATATCGTGTTGCGCCACAGAGCGATCCCCCAGACCCAACACAACCGACCAGACAATCAACTTGCCCCAGACGATCCGCAATGACTTCCGCCAGACGCGAATAGGCTGCAGGATTATCAGGATTGTCGTATTGTTTTGGCCAGAACGCATCCGGCTTGTCTTTAAGCACACGGTGTAGTTCTGAAAGACGACCATCCTGGTTGCCTGTTCGCTCCGGGTCCTCAACCAGCCTCACTGCAGTGCCGAGTTGTTCCAATCGGGTTTTAAAACCACGATCCATAAGGCTTGTAGCACTGACAATTGTAAGATGATAACCACGAACTGCGGACAACATAGCCAATGCGAGCGCGAAGGTTCCCGAGCTTGTCTCCACGATATCTCCGCCAGCCTTTATTAGCTTGTTTTCTTCTGCGCGATCCAAGATGTAGTGGGCCGGTAACAGCTTCATCAAGCGAAACTGGGCCGCATAGAAATTCGGGCTCAGCTCGATTATTTGAGGCGTCTCGTAACCGTGAAGAAAAGACGTTGAGTTCATAACGCCACCCGGAGCGGCTGCACATCGACGTTCACTGCAAACTGATGAATACTCATAAACCCCTGCTCTGCAGCTTTTTTAAACGCGGCAGCGACCTTTTCCGTTACGTTCGGATCGCTGGCATCGAGCAAGAGCCCCATTAGATTACCGCTATGAGCGACTTGTACACCAAGAGCGTCGCAATAGGCCGCTATTTGGAGGAGTTCCTCGAAATGGCGCTTTGGAAGATAACGTTGATTTATTCGGGCACTTGCTGTTGCGACGTGGCCGAGTAGAACGACATTCTGTTCAAGAATTGCCTTCCTAGCAAGGCCACGCAAGACGCGAAAACTTTCAATTTCAGATCTATCATAGTGAGCCGGCACATATGTAAGCGTGTCGACGGGCTTATCATTCGACGATATGAACCCCACAATGATCAGAGATGGAAACTCACCGGGAAGGTATTCTATCACGCGGCCTTCCCTGTGGGCGAAAAGTACAGCCTGTTCGCCGAATACGATAGAGTCGCTGGCTGTTTCGGCTGCAACCGCCAGGCGGCATATAACTGCTCGGCGCAGTTCCACGCCCATAGCAGCAGCAACTGCTCGAATCGTCGCAACAACATCTGCAGTTGATGATCCAAACCCTAGACTGACCGGAACATTCGTTTCAATCGTAAGGCACCCTCCGCATTTTTTCTGCCCCAATAACTCGAATGTCAGTCGCGCCGCACGAGCAGCTTTATTCATGCCTGTGGGGCGAGTGCGGAGCTCGCCACTATCATCGGGCCAATAAGTTATAACGGATTCGAACGCTGAACATGGTAATGTGATCAATCCCCTATGGAGATGTCCAGCTTCATCAGGGAAAACTCCCTGCAATATCTCGCCATGATGAGCTATCGCGCTCCCGGTTCCAACAGTTGTCAATCGGGAAGCACCGAGCAAAGGAGAAAAAATCCTATCGTAAGCGAATGATTGCGAAGAATGCATTGAATTTCCTCCGACATCTTATGAATTGAATATTATGCGGAGCAGATTTTCTGATGTCTTTCCTCTTTTTGAAGGAATATATTTAACTTGACAGGCAGATTCTGGTCTATGTCGTCCAGTGTAGTTCAGGCATATCCCATAGCCGTCAGACGGCCTTTTCAGAATCTCCCGGCATTTCCCAGGCACTCACTTACGCACTCGTTGTTTAAAGAAGCACATCTGCTTGAATGTTGGATGAGCCAGATGCGACCGAAAAAACGTTAGAGCCCGCCTCAAAATTCGAGCCTTGCGATACGGCGCGTCATTCGCCTGATTGACGAGATGAACATCCAGGCCTCTGACGATGCACTGGATGCCCCCCAATCTTTTCCCAGCCCACGGCAACGGTTGAGCCAGGCAAAGGTTCGTTCAACGATCCACCGCCTGGGCAGAACCACAAAGCCTTTGGCCTGATCGGAGCGCTTGACGATTTCGATCGCCAGCGCCTCGATATGCGCCACAGCCGTTGCCAACTTTTCGCCAGCGTAACAACGCGGCGCTACCAGTCAGGTGAGGTCGACTATAACGGCCGTATCTCGCGAAGGGGTGACAACCATCTGCGGGGGGCTGCTTTATGAAGCGGCGACAGTACTTCTCACGAGCGCCAGTGCCAGGACCGAGAGCAGTCTCAAGAGCTGGGGGCTTAAGTTGCTTGAGCGGTTGGGCTTCAAGCGCGCTGCGGTGGCCGTCGCTCGCAAGCTTGCAGTCATCATGCACAGCATGCTCAGGACAGGAGAAGTCTTCAACGCATCGGCTGGCGCCCCCTTATAAGCAACCGCCAGCCATCTTCCCTCAGCGCGTCAAACCTGATTTGAGGCACTGAGCGTCCCTGCTGCGGACGTCGGCTGGATCATTCCGCTACGAGTGGCTGCAGCTCGTTGAGACTGCGCGCTACACATAGGAAGGTCCTGCCTGCGAAGCCCATTGTGCGGCGACATTTGTCGCCCGCGAAGACAACCCTGCTCCCAGCACCGGATAGCTCCCAAGGACATGGCCGCTGAGGGCCGATACACCAATCAATTTACTCCGCGTTGCTTACACGCAACCTGGCAAGGTCGTTGAATGCCTAAACCACCTTGACGACTGGAATGCGATTAGACAACCACTCGACGGGACACGATCTAAGCGACATACCAAACCCTTGAATGGTGCGGTAGCGCCCATCATGATCAAGCCGCCGTCAACTTCTCTTAGCTTAGCAAAGCCATTGACGATCCAGCTGCAAATGGGGCTGAAGAATACGACGCAAATCCTGAATGTCGGTTGAATACGATGGCAAAAAGCCAATGTTTACCGCGTAAAAAGCTGGCGAAACAGTTCTTCTGAACGGCGCAGACCTTCATCCGTCAAAATCAATGACTTCGACTTGTTCACCGGATCACAGATCAGGCCTTTGTCATGCAACCGATCCGTCGTTGACCAGTCAAAACCCTTCCAGGCGCAACGCTCGTTGTGGACCGTCAGCCACAACAGGGCCAGAACCACGTCATCGATTTTGTCCTCGTCTATCTCCATTCGTCAACAATACCAGGTACAAGCGACATAGTCCTCCAGTTTTGAGCGCATGCGTCCATTATAAACATATGACTGAAGGAACTATCACGGTTTTTAAGCATTCTTGTTCCAGCTCATTTGAGTCGAGTTTATCGGTCGATGCTCTGTACCTGATTGACGCTGCGCTGTCGGCGCTGAACAATTACCTTATCGCGCGCCTGCTTGCGAACGGTTTGCTGGAGAATTTTTAACCTGAACCGCATTGCCTCAAAATCTGGACGCTGTGCTAACGAGACATGGTTGATGACCGTTTTCTCCCCACGCAAGATCGCATCACGTCCAAATCTAAGGTCAAGCGCCCGGCTAACCCGTTCAAACTCTTGACAGATGACGGCATCAAGCGAGTTGGCGGCAACATTGGGTTTGGCACCCTTCGTCTTCGTGACATCTGCAAGCTTACGCAATGCATTTTCGGCGGCTGGCGACATGCCCGGGATGACGATAGCCATACGTCGACGTTCCTCGGTGATTGATTTGACCTGGTTTTCAAGCGCTGTCCTATAGGACGAACCAAGTGACCGGATCTGACTTTGCGCATCACTCAAGGCCTTATGGGCGTTTCGTCGCTCGCGACCGATTGCCAACAGTCTATCCATGATACGATCAGATCCACGAATTGCACCATAGGCTGAGGGTTCATTCGCGATGGCTCTAGCAATCCGCTCGCCAGGAAACCCCTTCAAGATAAGAGCCTCGATCTGGTCGACAGCGCCAGCCGGGTCACGCCAGATGCGTTTGGCTATTTCCACCAAGGCTGCTCGATCATGACGATAGTGGGCAACATCGCGCGCCCTCGCCCGAGCCTCATCTTCAACTGGTATCCGGAACTCCGTCACAGCAGCAAGCATGGGCAACAAGGCTCTCGTTTTCTTCCCCGGCTCCACGCTAGCGGCGGCAACCACCTGCGAACGGCCTTGCCGTTCAGCAAGTTTCTGTTCGTCGCAAAATCGGCGTATGGCTCCAAACAGATCGATCAGTTTATCGCGTCTATCGGAATCAAGATCCTCCGGCATGCGTTCAATCATGTTGCGTTCGCCGACGGCATCGACGTTTTTAGTAAAAGCACTCCGGCCGAAGCGAGCCGTCAGCGCCTCATTGACTGCCTTTACCTCCTGAACCAGCAAACGATCCTCGACGGCATAAGCAAAAGCAATCTTGTAGGCATCCGGTCCACCGTGTTCTCGCACGCTTTCAATCTCGGTGAGGCGGGCCATTGCCGGCTTCGAGAGTGCCGGGATTGATAAGGCCATATATGAACGACGTTTTTCTTCGCGATTTTTGAAGCGCTCGGCCTGACGTCGGAATTCTGTCGCATGGGCTCGCACCAAGGGAGCGAGTTGCGACAGTGCGTTGAGTGCAGCCTTGCGGTCATTTCGGGTAATATGATCGTCGATCAGGCGACCCGATCCACGCAGATGGCTAAGATGCTGCAGATTATCGGCAACCCGACGCGGCTCGACGCTGGCATCCGATGCAAGTCCATTCAATGTGGCCAAAGCGCTATCGGGATCACGATAGATCTTTTCCAAAAACGACCGGAGGACTACCTCCCGCTTCTTCCAGCGATCCGAACTGAGTTGAGCAAGCCTGGCATCTTCCTCTATGCTACGGACAAATCGGGTTGTCGGTGGAATAAGATAGACCCGCTCGATGGGATTGTCGGCCGCACGCTTTTCAGATCGCTCTTCATTATAGGAGACATTTTTCTCATGCTCGATCGTAAAGCCAAGCGCGACATTTGCTCGCTCCCAAAGTTTTGCCACCTGCTCACGCTTTTCCACAATCCATGACCATTGGCGCGTCACCTTATCTTCTATGTCTGCAGCCATCCCGGAAATTGTGTTGATACCGCGCCTGCGGGCAAAGTCGCGAACATGCGCCTGATAGTCGGCCTCGTTCTCGAAATCGAGTGTTGTGGTTTTTGCGCCTGAACGGCCTAGACGTTCAACCAACCGTCCAAAGAGTTCCGGGCGATGGCTTTCGCGCTCAATGCGCTCAAGACGCATGGCTGCCGTTTCAATCTGCTTTGCCGTCCAGACGTTTCGCTCCACCTGCCTTTCCTCGTAAGTATTCTTTCCCGTTTCCGTGTTGAGGACAGGAATTGTGACCTTGACGATTTCGACACTGTCTTTTTTCAAAAGAACAGTATCGCCTTCCGATACGCCTGCGTCGGACAACGCCTTGGGCAAGCTGACGCCCCAAAGCCGATGCACAGTTCCGTCATCAGTCTTCACGTCGGCATAAGGGCTTTCGTCAACATCATCGTCCTGCGGTCGGAACTTTGCCATGCCGGCCTCAACCAGCTCCCCAGTAACGCCAGCCGCATGGTCAATACGCGATTTCCAACCCCATTCCGCTTTCGGCTCAAAATCCTCACGTGCTGCATAAAGATCTGTCCGATCCCGATGTCGCGTCATCGCCACATAGGTCAGATGCTGATCCATCATGCCGGTGGCAAGCACGAAGGTCCGCTCGACAGTCGTTCCTTGCGCTTTATGGATGGTTGCTGCATAGCCATAATCAATATTTCGATAGCTATCCTCGCTTATAATAACGTCGCGACCATTGTCGAGACGGACGGAAAGCAGCGGAACATCATGTCTATCGCCGGTGGAAACGACGGTACCAAGCAGACCATTCTTGACATATTGTGGGCCGAGCCCGGTTGCTCGCGTTTCAATAAACCTGGAATTTTCAAGGAAAATGATGCGATCACCAACAGCAAATTCCCGCATACCACGATCAGTTCGGAATTCCCGCGGCACGGTCAACGCGCTTTCCTTCTTCATTTCTTCACGAAGAGATTCGTTGAGGAGCCTTACATCCTTGTTGGTATGGGCAAGCACGAGCAATTTGTCACAATATGAAAATGCACTTTCCTCTCCCCTTGATTGCTGGAGAAACGAGCGGCGTGCATCTGCCCAATCCGAAACCAGACGGCCGATAATCTCATCGTGGGTTCGCGCCTCGACAAGGTGCCCATGCGTTAAATATGCATCAAGACCTTTTTCGACTTCACCACGTGCAAACAGATGTGAGGCGTCGCGTGCCCATCCTTCGCGCTGGCGACGAACACCAGCAAGTTCTGCAGAACCTATCCGCTCAACAATAGCGCGGAACGCTGCCCCGGCCTGAATTGGTTGAAGTTGCATCGCGTCACCGACAAGGACGACTTTTGCTCCGGCATCCTTTGCTGCCTCCAACACACGGGCCATCTGCTGCGACGGCACCATTCCTGCCTCTTCTATGACAAAAACATCGCCGCGTTTCAACAGATCGCGTTCGTTCGCCCAGGCAAGTTCCCATGCGGCAAGAGTTCGCGATTTGATACCCGAACTTTCCTCCAATCCCTCGGCTGCCTTGCCAGCAAGTGCTGCACCCAAAACGCGATGATGTCCGCTTTCCCACGCAATACGTGCAGCGGAAAGAAGCGTCGATTTTCCCGCTCCGGCAAGACCAACAATGGCGGCAATAGCGTTGTCACTGGTGACATGATGGACGGCGTCAATCTGCTCCTGCTCAAGTTTGAAGGGCTTTTCAGGATCAGCCGTTTCGATGGCCCCCAACGCCGACGCTCTTTGTTTGTCAGTGATCCTGAAGCCAGTTCGCTTGGATAAAACCTCCGCCGAACCAATCATGTCAAATTCTGTGCGCAGGATCTCTTGCGACGTAAAGACAGCCGGTTCCGCCACCTTACCAGTTTGCCGGTCAACTTGCTGAGGCCTTAACAACACCAGATTATTGGACGCCATCACCCGTGTGCGGATACTGGCAAAATCGGCTGGATCATCAACATAACGATGTAACGTTCTGGCGATGTCGCGTTCGTTGAAAGTGGAACGTTCGCGCTCAAGCTGCTTTAAAAGAAGTTCAGGCTCCACAAGAAGCCGATCTGCCATTTCCTGGCGGCGAACAAGCTCGACCGGCGCGAAATACATCTCCATATTCTTGCGCGCCAAAGCAGCCTTCTCCGGTCCAAGATGCTTTTGCGCGATTCCATCGAGCCCCTGTTCGGCATAAGAGCGTCCGTCAAGACGAATGTCATGGCCAGCAAGCGCCAAATGCCGATTGGTCGTTTCTGCCCAGGCAATCTTCCACTCCTTCATCGTCTCCTTGTCACCGGCCCAGCGCGAGTAAACGATAGCACCATTCGGACGATCGGGCTTGATCACCCGCAACGGCTTGCCGTCGTGGCCAGATACAGCCACCATCTTGCTGCCAAACCCTTGTTCCGTCAGCGGTCTCAACGTCATCATCAGATGGATATGCGGATTGCTGTCCCTGTCGTGATAGACCCAGTCGGCAACCATGCCCTTTGCGGTCAGATTTTCCCTGATAAATTCGCGGACGAGCGCAATGTTTTCTGCACGTGTCAGTTCCTCCGGCAGCGCAATAACGAGTTCACGGGCAAGCTGTGCATCCACCCGCTTCTCAAAGGCGTCGACCGCATTCCATAAAACTTCGCTTGCCGCGGCGACCGTCTTTCCTTCAATGGCTGTCGTTAGCCAGTTAGGAATCTCATCGGGAAGCGCCAGTTCCTCATGCTTGAGTTCATCAGCCCCGCTACGATAGCTAAATGAAGTTCCCGCCTGCTCGTCCATCATCCGTGCACGATGGCGATAGGCAGCAGCCGAGACAATACTGCGCCCCGCCCCTCTGCTGATCACCTGCGCTCTGACGAACATGATCGCCATGACACTCCTCCAGACCTTCAAAGAACGTCGTATCTCGGCACACGAGCTTTGATCGACATCAATTTTTTAGACAGTTAAACCAGCCATCACCGCACCAATGTGTATAGACTTGCGCTTTATAACATATTTAACTATCTTTTTATATACAGTTAAATAAATGAGGGGCAAAGCGGCGAAATGGGAAGGAACCCGATAGATGGCAGGCAAAAATTCTATTCTTGATATCGACACACAAATCGAGAAGCTGCACGAACGCAGAAAAGAACTGCTGGTAAAGTCCGCCGAGCGCTTTGCGCGTGCAGCCACGAAATCCGGTTTGGCGGAAATGGACATCGCCGATACGGAGATCGATCAAATCATTAGTGAAATTACGACACGATTTCGCGAAAGGAAAAAAAGGAACATCGGTGACGCATCCGCTGCGTCGTATAGAAAGACAAATGGTGGGACTGGCGCGTCGACGGAGGTTGCTCGTGTCAGTTAAACGTAAGAAAGACCTTCGCAAAAAATACCTACTTGGCGAAATTGTCGTTCGTGCCGGTCTGTCGACGGCAGACCGGGCATTCCTGCTCGGTGGCTTGCTGGAACTGGCGCGACTTTTACCGGATACGGCTGAGTTTCAGCGCTTGCGCAATCGCGGTGAAATGGCTTTCCGCGCAAAAGCATCGGATCCTCATTGGCAAGAAAAGCCGGATGCTGTGCAATGACGACTGGCGCAAAACCGCATCCAAGCCAATTGCTCGTCCTGGTACCAATCGCTGTTTCCAGTTTAGCATTCTATATTACCAACTGGCGTTGGCCGGAATTGGCCGCTGGCTTATCAGGGAAACCGCAATACTGGATTTTACGGGCGTCTCCTGTACCAGCCCTTATATTCGGCCCGCTTGCCGGGCTCCTGACTATCTGGATGTTGCCATTACATCGGCGGAAACCGATCGCTCTGGCAAGCCTTGCCTGCTTCCTGCTCATAACTGGCTTCTACGCATTGCGCGAAATTACCCGTCTTTCCCCCTTCGTGGAAGGCCGGGCATTAAGTTGGGACCAGACGCTGTCATACCTGGATATGATCGCGGTCATCAGCGCTGTCATCGGCTTTATTGCCATTGCTGTATCAGCACGCATTTCCAGTGTCGTGCCTGAACAGGTAATGCGCGCCCGGCGTGCAACCTTCGGCGATGCAGACTGGCTGCCAATGCGTGCTGCAGCACGACTATTCCCGGAAGATGGCGAAATCGTCGTTGGCGAACGTTATCGCGTCGACAAGGAGCTCGTTCATAAACTACCATTCGATCCAAACGACCCAGCCACATGGGGACGCGGCGGCAAGGCACCGCTTCTTACCTACAAGCAGGATTTCGATTCCACCCACATGCTCTTCTTTGCCGGATCAGGCGGCTACAAGACGACGAGTAATGTCGTGCCAACAGCGCTGCGCTACACCGGTCCGATCATCTGTCTTGATCCCTCGACCGAAGTGGCACCAATGGTCATCGAACATCGCCGGAAGAAACTGCGGCGAGAAGCCATGATCCTTGACCCGACAAACCCTGTCACAGGTTTCAATGTGCTTGACGCAATTGAGACATCAACCAGCAAAGAAGAGGATATTGTCGGTATCGCTCATATGTTGCTGTCGGAAAGTGTGCGCTTCGAAAGCTCGACCGGCTCTTACTTTCAAGATCAGGCCCATAATCTTCTCACTGGGCTTCTCGCACATGTCACGCTGTCGCCGGAGTTTTCCGGCCGACGCAATTTGCGCAGCCTGCGACAGATCGTTTCCGAACCCGAGACATCCGTGCTCGCCATGCTGCGAGAGGTTCAGGAGCATTCAGAATCTGCCTTCATTCGTGAAACACTTGGCGTCTTCGTCAATATGACCGAGCAGACGTTTTCAGGTGTCTATTCGACTGCATCGAAGGATACACAATGGCTATCTCTCGACAATTACGCTGCCCTCGTCTGTGGCGATAGCTTCAAATCCGCAGAGATCGCGACAGGCAAAAAGGATGTGTTTCTAAATATCCCTGCATCGATCCTGCGTTCCTATCCGGGGATCGGGCGTGTAATCATCGGCTCGCTGATCAATGCAATGATTGAGGCGGATGGTGCATTCCAGCGCCGTGCCTTGTTCATGCTCGATGAGGTTGACCTGCTTGGCTATATGCGCGTTCTTGAAGAAGCGCGTGATCGCGGTCGCAAATACGGGATCAGCATGATGCTGATGTACCAATCCGTCGGCCAGTTGGAACGCCATTTTGGCAAAGACGGTGCATTGTCATGGCTCGATGGATGCGCCTTTACAAGCTATGCGGCGATCAAGGCACTCGATACCGCGCGAAACGTCTCGGCCCAATGCGGGGAAATGACGGTGGAGGTAAAAAGCAGTTCACGAAATACCGGCTGGGATACGAAAAACACCGCCTCGCGAAAATCCGAAAACCTCAATTTCCAACGTCGCCCGCTGATCATGCCACACGAAATCACTCAAAGCATGCGCAAGGATGAGCAGATCATCATTGTACAGGGACACAGTCCGATCCGCTGCGGGCGCGCCATCTATTTCCGGCGAAAGGAAATGGACGAGGCTGCAGAAGTCAACCGGTTCGTCAAACGATAAAGACCGCAAAACTGCGCTTCATTTAAAGTTTCCTCCCGTCGGGTTAAAGCGACGAATCGCAATGACACAAAGCGTGATCTTCATTTTTGTTCGGGGCCATGCTCCCCCTGTCATGACCCTTCGTGGCAAACTAAGCGATAGGTGCCATGGCCGCTCATCTGGCAAACTGACCGGCAAACCTGAACGATACTGGCTTTTTGCTCCGCCTCTTCTTCAGGCTGGATCGCGGTGCTCAATGGTCGGAGCAACCCTTCAACAATCGCCCCAACGATACACATTGAGACGATGCGAGAATCTTGTGAAACAAATGTAACCCGATGACCAACTTTTCTTCCATGTTGGTGTGGACGGCTCCCAACGGCATCGCGATGTGCCAGAATGAGTTCGTTGAAAGTTCAATCGAGGGAAACCCGTCCGTAGAAGAGATTAATCATGCTGGTGAAAACCTGTTCAGTCCGCTATTCAGATTTCAGCTATGCATTAATCGAATGGCTTATTTCATGGCATCCAAAACGACGCTCAATGCAAAAAATCTCGAAGCGCTCGGCGTAGAGAAACTGGCTGAACTGCTGATCGAAATCAGTACCGGAAATGCCAACCACAAACGACGTCTTCGAATGGAACTTGCTGGTAACTCTAGCGGGGAAGAATTGGCCAGGGAGGTTCGCAAACGTCTCAGCAGTATCGCTCGTGCCAAGAGTTGGATCGACTGGCAGAAAGTCAAGACGGTCAAATCCGATCTGGAAACCCAGCGTAAAACAATCGTCGAAAAAATAGCACCGACGAATCCCGATGAGGCTTTCGAACTCATATGGCAGTTTTTGTTGTTAGGAGATTCTATTTACGAACGCACACATGACGGTAGCGGAACGCTCACCGAAAGCTTTCATCAGGCAATTGATGACGCAGGACGGATAGCTGGACAGGTCAAGATCTCCACGGAGAGCCTTGTCGGGCGAATTTATGCAGCACTCCAGAATAACAATGGCTACAGTCAATTCGACAGATTGATCCCATCCATGGTACCAGCCCTTGGCGAAGAAGGGCTGCGGCAATTGCAGCAGCTATTCGAAGGCGGAACGAAGACACGCGACACGAAACGAACCAACGAAAGCAGACAACTGATAGGTTTGAGCTCAAACGAGCCTGTTTATCGGGACGATGTCTATGCGAGTAGCGCATTCTTCACAGCAAAAGTGTCCTTGCAGCAAATCGCTGACGCGTTAGGTGACGTGGACCTGTATATCGCTCAGCATGCCGAGCACACGCATATTATCCCCACAGTAGCGACAGAGATCGGCAGGAGGATGGTTTCGGCAGGGCGAGCCGAGGAAGCTTTGAGAACCCTTGACAACGCACAAATCGGTGAGCGGTATCAAGTTCCCTACGATTGGCAGGCGACACGAGCCGACGCTCTTGAAATGCTCGGTCGTGGTGAAGAAGCACAACAGTTTCGCTGGCAGTGCTTTGAACAGTCTCTCAATGACGGCATGCTGAAGGAATTTGTGCGCCGATTACCGGATTTTGACGATGTGGAGGCTGAGGAAAAGGCATTTGCATACGCTCAGACCCATCCCGATGTCCAGCAGGCATTGATACTCTTTTTGAACTATCCTTCTCCTGCCGAAGCAGCCAAATTGGTAACGCACCGAGCCGCCGGACTAGATGGCGATCGTTACGAACTGCTTTCTCCTGCAGCAGAAGTGCTAAGCGCGAAATATCCACTGGCAGCGACCCTCCTTCTGCGTGCCATGATCGATTTTACGCTCAATTATGCTCGCTCCAGTCGTTACAAGCACGCCGCGCGACATCTCATGGAATGTGCGTCTCTGGCACATCAGATAGAAGAGTTTGCAGAGTTCAAAACGCATGATGACTACGTTGCGAATTTGAAAAAGGTGCATGGCCGAAAACATGGCTTTTGGAGCCTGATGCGATAGTTATTTTTCCCCTTGATGTCCAAAAATCGCTCGCATTTGGCAATTTCCAAGCTGGATTGAAAATTTCCGCTGATTGGAGAAAAGCGGCCAGCATTAAGGAGAGCTATTTATCGCTAAAGATGATAGCGTCCAACGGTGCAGTTTGGAACGTAGATGATCTGGCTACTCGCCTGAAACACCTAATGCATCAAGCGCAATCTGGCGAGCACGGCGCGCGGTTTCCTCGTCGCAAATGAGTACATTGCCGGTGCCGGAGAGCAGCGCGGCAGCAAGCGCTTCTGCCTTGTTAAGCCCGCCCGACGCGAACACCACAGTCGGCACGCTTTTTAGGGTCTCGAATGACGGCGCTATGGCGCGCCGGTTGATCGGATGGTCGATGGGCTTACCATTCCGGTCAATAAACTGCGCGACGATATCGCCGCAGGCACCAGCTGCAATCAGTTCATCCAACGAAACGTCACTCGGCAATCCGTAGCGGATTAGCAGCGAACGCATCGTCAAGTCGCCGATACTGACAAGGATGATGTCGTTCTTCCTGATCCGCTCAAAAGCGCTTTCGAACACGTCCTGACTGACGATGGCGTCGCGAGATTGGGGGCTGCCAGCGTAAATCGGCGCGGCGAGGTAAGCGCATTGCGCATTGAGCTGGCGCGCCAGATCACTCGCAATATCGAATGTATTGATCTCGATGCCATGCGTGAGACCGCCGAGGACGGAACTGACGGAAACATCGGGCCGTTTCAGCTTAGGCATGTGACGCACCATCTCACGCAATGTCGCGCCCCACCCCACACCGATCCCCGATATGTCGGTGGTGTTCAGCTGGTCTAAGAGATAATGGGCGGTCGCCTGTCCCACCAGCACAGGCACCAGCTCAGGATTGTCGGGCGTCGGCACGATACTGGCGTGCCGCAACGAAAAATCGGCGACGAGCTGTCGCTCCAATTCTACGCATGACACCAGTCGAGAGTTCAACGTGATCGTCACCAGCGCCGACCGGCGCGCCTCGGCGATAATCTTATTGATGCGCAGGCGATTGGTGGAGAAGGCCTGCGCGATTTCTCCTTGTGTCCGACCTTCCATGAAATATTGCCAGACGACGCGCATCTGCATCTGTTCTTCGGCGAGCGCAGCTGGACCGTTCAACAACGGTTTTCCGTTCATCATCAGAACCTCATTTGCCAACCGGGCCCGCCCGGCGGACCCTCTGCCTGTCTGCCTTGGTGTAGCAGCGCTTCTCCCGCACGGAAAGATACCGGCACTCCGAATTTACGGCACAAATCGCTGATTCTACTGTTTCAATATCTAATGTATTTACATCTGTAATTATCTATTGACAACTGTTTCGACCTACCTAGACTGAATGTCGTCAAAGTTGAAGCATTACCGGGAGGAAAGAGCGATGCCGCCGGAAATCAAAAGGGCAAAACGACACCGACCTATCCCGTACGATATGCGGGCTGGCTTTCCTGCCGTCCATCCAATGCCCTGCGTGCAGGGATGATTGCCATGACCGACATAACATCAGCAGGCTTGGATGCTCTTGAAAATATTGCTCTCATCATTTTTGACTGTGACGGGGTGCTGATTGACAGCGAGCCTATCGCCAGCCGGACACTTGCCGAAATGCTGCGCAATGCCGGCATGTCCATCACGGACGAGGAGGCGCATGTCAGGTTCACCGGCCATTCAGAACCGTCTATCCGCAGGATCTGTGCGGAAGAACTGGGCATGATCGACATCGATGCCCATTTCTCCGCCTGGCACACGCGTCTTTATGAGGAATTTGGGTGTTCGCTCACATCGATGCCGGGCATTGATGCGGTGGTCAAAAGCGTGAGGCGGCCCAAATGCGTTGCCTCAAACAGTTCCATCGAGCGCCTCAAAAGCAGTTTGGGCAAGCTTGATTTGTGGGAGCATTTCCATCCCGCAGTGTTCAGCGCCCAGATGGTGGCAAGACCCAAGCCTGCCCCAGACCTTCTTTTGCATTGCGCTGAACAATTCCACGTCAAGCCGGAGCATTGCGTGATGATCGACGACAGTTCGCACGGCGTCCTCGCCGCCAATGCAGCAGGCATGACTGCAATCGGATTTGTCGATCCAGCAGATCCGCGTCCCGACCGGGCTTCGCTTCTCAAGGCCAGCGGCGCTGCTTTCGTTGTCAACGGAGCAGCAGAATTACCGGCTGCGATAACCGCTGCCAATATCCTCATCGGTGAACATGACTGACCGACTGACCGGAACGTTACATTTGCAAGTCCACACCAACAGTTGTAAACCTTTTTCGATGCGGCGAATTGATCTGATCAGTTTGCAATCAGGGGAATGAAGGAATGGTCCGCGTCATACAGATTTCAGACACGCATCTTGGACGCCACAAGGCGCATTTCGTGGAAAATTGGCAGCCTTTGAAAAACTGGCTCGCCAGTGAAAATCCCAATCTCATCATTCATTCCGGCGATATCAGCGTGGACGGCGCGGATGTCGAGGACGATTTTACCTTCTGCCGCGAAGTGATGGTCGGCCTGCCCGCCCCGATGCTGGTTGTTCCTGGAAACCACGATGTCGGCGAACCGCAAAGCGCACATCAGCCGACCAATGAACATCGTTTGGAACGCTGGAACCGACAGTATGGCGCAGATTTCTGGGCAAAGGATGTGGGAAAGTGGCGCCTTCTCGGGTTCGATTCCATGATCCTGAGTTCCGGTCTTGCGGCGGAAGAAGCGCAGTTTCACTGGCTGGAACGACAAATGCAGAGCGCGGACGGCCGCCGCATCGCATGGTTTACCCACCAACCTCTGTTTATCAATGGCTGGGACGATATCGACAACGGTTATTGGTCAGTAAGGCCGGAACCACGCACCCGGCTGCAGCGCCTCACGCAGCGCTTCGGTGTCGATCTTATCGCCAGTGGTCATCTTCATCTGTCACACGATTTCGTTCTCGACGGCATCCAGTTCGTCTGGTGTCCGTCAGCCGCCTTCGCGGTTGGTCCAGACATGCAGCCGCCTTTGGGCGGCGAAAAGCAGCTTGGCGCCGTACGATACGATTTCTCGGATTCAGGTTTCAGCTTTAAGCGTGTACATCTGCCGGAACTGAAGATGATGTGGATCGATGACGTTGTGCATGAGGTTTACCCCCCGCGATAGTTGGAGCGGGCGACGAATGCTGGAGGAGAGTTTTTGTCCCAGGTCGATATCCAAAACATCACTAAATCGTTCGGAAGCCTCAAGGTACTGGACGACATTAATATTTCGATCCGCGACGGGGAATTTCTTACCCTCGTTGGACCTTCGGGCTGCGGCAAGTCGACACTCGTGCGCATCATCGCCGGCCTGGAAAGCCAGTCGGCAGGTACGATCAGCGTGGACGGCGCATCGGTGAACCACCTGCGCCCGCATGAGCGCAAGCTGTCGATGGTGTTTCAAAGTTACGCGCTTTATCCGCATATGACGGCTTTCGACAACATCGCTGTTCCCCTCACAGTAGAAAAACTCAGCCTGTTGGAGCGCATCCCGCTGATCAAACATCTCTCGCCACGCCGCAAAAGGCTAACACAAGAGATTGCACAACAGGTCGAAGCCGTGGCCGGCCAATTGAAGATTGAGGCGCTGCTTGGCCGCAAACCTGCGCAGCTTTCTGGCGGGCAGCGCCAGCGCGTGGCGCTCGGCCGGGCGATGGTCCGCCAGCCGCGCGCCTTCTTGATGGACGAACCGCTATCCAATCTGGACGCGAAACTGCGCGTCCACATGCGCACAGAACTGACCGAACTGCACAAGCGCATGGGCGCGACCTTCATCTATGTCACGCACGACCAGATCGAAGCCATGACCATGTCGGACCGTGTCGCAATGATGGACGGCGGCAAGGTGCAGCAGCTCGGGACGCCGACGGAACTTTATGAGCATCCGACCAATCTGGAAGTGGCCCGCTTCATCGGTAGCCCAACAATCAATACTATGCCCGCATCGATTGGACCGGCCGGTCGGGTGGAAATACAAGGCAGGCCACTTGGCATCGCCGTCAACCTGCCGCAGGGCGAGAGTGTGACCATCGGCATCAGGCCGGAGGCGCTCGACCTTCTTTCGCTTAAGCAGACGGCCACAGGTCAACCAATCATCGACGCACGCCTGCGCCGCACGGAAAATCTCGGCGCCGAATTTCTCCATCACCTCGACCTGACCGGCACGGAAGCGACCAGTTTCATCATGCGCACGACTTCGCCGCATGAAGACATCCACGAAGGCGATGCTGTGCGACTGACCTTCGACCCCACGCTTTGCCATATTTTCGGCCCCGACGGACGGCGGGCGGAAAAAACGCATGTGCTCTTGTCAGGCGACGATTCCGGGAGGGCAAAACATGGCTCAACCCGTTGAACCGGCTCTTGGACAAAGGCTCGGGCGGCGAGAATTCGTTGAGAAGCTGACAGGGCTTGGCCTGGCGGCACCCGCATTCATACTGCTCCTGTTGCTCCATATCGTGCCGCTGATTGTCTTAGTGGTGCTCAGTCTCACCGATTATCAGCTTGGCGACCTGACGCTGTCATTTGCCGGCCTCAAGAATTTTTCCAATGCCTTGCACGACGAAACCTTCCGTCGATCGCTCTTCAACACGTTCATCTACGTGGCCTTCGTGGTTCCCGGATCAGTGGGGCTCGGCCTCCTGTTCGCCCTTCTCATCCATGGCCGAACGCGTAGCCGCGCAATCTATGAGGTCATCTTCTTCCTGCCGGTCACGGCAACGCTTATTGCCATGGCGTCGGTATGGAAATTCCTGCTTCATCCAAGCCTTGGACCAATCAACGCGATTATTGTTGCCCTGGGCTTCCAGCCGGTCAATTTCCTCAGCGACCCTGCCTATGCGCTGCCGACGTTGGCGGTCATTGGAATCTGGCAACTTGTCGGGTTCAACATGGTGCTGTTTTTGGCCGGTCTCTCGGCGATCCCCAAAGACCTCTATGAAGCCGCTGATATTGATGGTGCAGCTGGCGTGATCGACCGCTTCCTGACCGTGACCTGGCCGATGCTTGGGCCGACGACCATGTTCGTCCTCATCACTACATCCATCACCGCCTTCAAGGTCTTTGACACGGTAGTCGCGATCACGCGGGGCGGCCCACAAGATTCCACCAATGTGATTCTCTATGCGATCTATCTGGAAGGCTTCCAGTATTTTTCGACCGCCTATGCCGCAGCGCTGACGCTGGTGTTTTTGGCATTCATCCTGATCTTTTCGGGCATCCAGACCTTTTTCATCGACAGGAGGGTGCACTATTGACACCGCTATCGGACGAACAGCCACAAATCGCCAGCCCGCCTGCACGCAGCTTCTCGGAGCTGAAACGGGGACTTGGCTTCATCGCGGTCCACGCCATCTTGATCTTAGGTGCAATCTTCATCGTCATGCCCTTCGTCTGGATGCTCGTCACATCAATCAAACCGCCAAATGAGATATTCAGCGCTCAGCTGCGGCTATGGCCAACGCAGTTTTATGGCGTGGAAAATTACAGCTTCGCGCTTGAAAGCGCACCTTTGCTGCGCTTTGCGCTGAACGGCGTCATTGTGTGCAGCGGTATCCTTCTGGTCCAGTTGATCGTCGCGATCCCGTGTGCCTACGCACTGGCCAAGCTGAAATTTACCGGCCGCAACCTTTTCTTCGTTCTGATCCTGCTGGCACTGGCGATCCCCATCCAGGTGCCAGCGCTTCCCCTCTATATCGCTCTGGCCTGGGCTGGTCAGCTCAATAGCTATTTTTCGATGATGCTGCCGTTTTTCCTGTCAGCCTTCGCAATATTCCTGTTCCGGCAGTTTTTTAGGAGTTTCCCCGACGATATCATCAATGCCGCACGACTTGACGGCATGGGCGAGCTTGAAATCATCTGGCGCATCGTCACGCCGAGTGCCATGCCGGCAATCGCCGCTTTCGCGGTGTTCTCGATTGTCGCGCATTGGAACGACCTTTACTGGCCGCTCATCGTCATTTCCGACAACCAGCTCGCACCGCCGCCGCTTGGCATGCTGCTCTTCGCTGACGCGGAAACTGGCTCGAATTATGGAGCGCTGACGGCGGCCGCCACCATGCTCACCGCCCCGCTCGTGATCTGCTTCCTGATTGCGCGCAAGCGCTTCATTCAGGGCATCACCATGACCGGTGTCAAATAAGAAGCCTCAATAAATAAACGTCTGAATCCAGGGAGGAACATATGAAACACATAGTAAAATTCATCGCCGCCGGAACCTTTACGCTTTGTATGGCGGGAACGGCACCCGCCGCCGAGGTGACACTGGACGTGCTCTACGCACAATCCGGCTTTGCGAAGTTCCATGACCCAATTTCGCAAGCCTTCATGAAGGAACACCCGGATATCAAGATAAAATTCCGGGCTCCTGCCAAGGACTACGACGAAGGCCATCTCCTGATGCAGCGGCTGGCCGTCACCAATCAGCTTCCAGACCTCTACTTTCCCGGCTACCATCTTTTGCCCGAGCTTGCGCGCACTTTGGCCAAGCGCAACCAGATCGTAAACCTCAAGCCGTTTCTGGATGCCGAACCAAAAGACTGGATAACGCAGAATTATTCACAGTCCATGCTCGATATTGGCGTTGTAGATGGTGTCAAATACGGTATGGCTTTCAACGCGTCGCTTCCAATTCTTTACGTCAATGAAAGCGCCGTCGAGAAAGCAGGTTTGGACCCCAAGGAGGTACCTGCGACTTGGGACGACCTTCTGGCGCGCGCCAAGAAAATCCATGACGCAGACCCGAAGATGACGGGTATCGGTTATACAATTTACGATTGGCCCGACGATTGGCTCTGGCAGACCATTTTGCGGCAGGAAGGAACGCAGCTCGTCGATCCTGAAACGGGAAAAGCCGGATTCAACAATGAAAAAGGTCTGGCAGCCCTCAAAATTCTCCGTCGTATCGTGACTGAGGGTGGCGAAAATTTGCTGGAATTTGAACAGGCGCGCCAGCAATTCGCAGCCGGACAAACCGCCTATTTCATCGATACACCCGCCCGCCTTGCACAGATTATCGGCCTTGTAGGAGACCGCTTCAAACTAAACACGATAAGAGTACCGATTGACGATAAGGAGAATGGCGGCCTCCCAACGGGTGGCGCCGCAGGCATCATTCTTTCACAAGATGAAGCCGTGCAGAAAGCTGCATGGGAATATCTGAAATTCGCTACCGGCCCGAAAGGACAGAGTATCGTGGTAGAAACGACAGGGTATCTGCCGACGAACAAACTGGCTGACGGCGCTGATTATCTTGCTCCTTTTTACCAAAAGGAACCGCGCTTCAAAACAGTGGCATCCCAAATCGAGCTGGCGCGCCCGTGGGAGGGCTATCCGACCGGATCGTCGGTGCGCATCTGGCGTGCGGAACGCGACATCATTGCCAAGGTTATGCGGGGCGACCTTACCCCTGAAGATGCCCTTCCCATGCTCGTGAAGACGGTCGATGAAATGACTAAGTAAGTTCTCATCATTAACAGCTAACTTTGCCCTGTAGCCCTTAGCAGCGCATAGATTGTATCGCCAGCCTGTCATCGGTCTTCATATGACCGTTGGCAGGCAAATTCCAAAACGGCACAGCAACCCCCATAACAAACGACCGTTGGTCCTTGGTTGGCACGCTTTTGCGTTGAAATGCGGTGAATGATGCAATGAGCTCGCCGTATAGTGCCGGATGAGCTCATTGAGAGGCATTGATGTGGACGGCATATGCCCATGGCATCAGGGCGTCGATGTCTTTGGCCAGATGACCGTTGGCGAGGCTGATGAAGAGATCGCGCAGATAGGCGGGAGGATTGCAAGTCCTGCCATCAGCCGCGTCGGCAAGAGTGGTAGGCCACCGCCATCCTTGTAACCTTCCCCGAAGCGCTGTTCCAGAAACGCCAAGCAACGACGCCGTTCTGCGCCGCACCGACATCGCCCTCGCGCGCGCGCCATTTCCCAACATTCAGGCTCAGATTGCCGAGCTGATGATGCCTCCGGCCCGTGCCGTCGCGACGGATAAACGTTTTCGTCAGCAATGGCAGGCATCCCGGTGGATATAAGTGGCGCTAAGACGTTACACGATCCAGTGATTTACGCGACCGAAATTGTCGCCCCTGCTGTTAGCTCTGAAGATTTATGATCGTCATCCCGTTTCGCGCAGCCGTTCAGCCGTCTGCAAGTCCACAGAAACGAGCTGACTCACGCCCTGTTCACCCATCGTCACGCCGAAGAGACGGTTCATGCGTGCCATAGTGATCGGATTATGCGTGATGACCACGAAGCGCGTTTCGGTCGAAGCCGCCATTTCATCCATCAGATTGCAGTAGCGCTCGACGTTATGATCGTCGAGCGGTGCATCCACTTCGTCCAGCACGCAAATCGGTGCCGGATTGGTGAGGAACACTGCAAAAATGAGCGCCATGGCCGTCAGCGCCTGCTCGCCGCCGGAAAGCAGCGTCATGGTCTGCGGCTTCTTGCCGGGCGGACGGGCTAGGATTTCCAGACCGGCTTCCAGCGGATCGTCGCTTTCGATCAGTTGCAGTTCAGCCGTGCCGCCGCCAAAGAGATGCGTGAACAGGCGCTGGAACTGCACATTCACCACGTCGAACGCAGCCAGCAGGCGTTCGCGTCCCTCGCGGTTGAGGCTCTGGATCGCCTGACGCAATTTCTTGATCGCCTCGATCACGTCTTCGCGCTCGGAGACGATGGTATCGAGGCGGCCAGACAGTTCTTCCTGTTCCTCATCGGCGCGCAGATTGACTGCACCGAGCCGCTCCCGCTCAATCTTCAACCGCTCCAACTGGCGTTCAAGCTGATCGGGATCGGGCAAAGCCTCATCCGGCCTTAAACCCGTCTGGCGAATAGCCTCGTGCGGTGGGCAGTTCAGTGCTTCGGCGATCCGGGCTTCAGCATCCTTGCGTCGTTCTTCTGCCGCTGCAAGACGTTCTTCGGCACGCGCACGCTGTTCGCGACTTGCAGCCAGTTGCTGGATGGCAAGGGTCGCCGTCTTATCGAGTTCCGCCTGCGCAGCCTCAGCCTCGGCCAGAATATCGCCAGCCTGTTTCCGAAGGGCATCGGCCTGCGAAAGCTCGTTCAACAGTGCCCGGCGGCGGTTCTCGATTTCGTCAGGCGCTTCCGCAAGGGCCTCGGCCTCATCCGCCGTTTCCGCACGGCGATCATTCAAAGCAGCAATATGTCGGTCAGCATTTTCGGCGCGGGATTTCCAGTTGCGACGCTCCAGCGCAATCATTTCCAGCCGCCGTTTGCGAGCATCAGCCTCGCGCCGCAGCCCCTCATAGGCGGCGCGCGCTTCTGCCAAAGCCGTGCGGTCCGACATGACTTCGCTGCTCAATGCGGCAAGGCGTTCGCCAATCGCATCGATATCCGGCATTTCGCCAAGCCGCTCTTCGGCTTCCGTGACACGGATCTGCGCTTCTTCGAGATTTTCTTCCAGATGCGCCTTGCTGTCTTCCAGACCGGCACGGCGTGTTGCCAATTGGCCTGCTGCACGCTCCGCAGCCGCGAGAGCCTCACGCGCTTCATCAAGCTTGCGCTGGTTGGCACGCCATTGATCGCGCGCGACACGTTCCTGTTCGACGGCCTTGCGGACGCCTGCTTCGGTTCGCTGCACATCCTGCTCAGCCTGCTCGGCACGTTTGCGCGCGGCAATCGCTTCCTGTTCGAGTTCCACCAACCGGTTTTTTTGTGCCAGTCGCTGAGCTGTCGGGGTCGGCGCATCAGCGCTTGCCGTATAGCCATCCCAGCGCCAGAGC
>Ga0182737_1000942_pt1 | contig 32845 bp, 28 predicted proteins | sample eDN5th30CBELigOP_FD_128878 | JGI IMG/M metagenome (GOLD analysis project Ga0182737, IMG submission 128878) | Enriched Organic Plus compost microbial communities from Emeryville, California, USA - eDNA 5th pass 30_C BE-Lig OP (version 2) (version 2) ... | reverse complement strand
GCGCCGAAGTCGATGGCGCCGGCGCCCAGCGCCTCCAGCAGGGGCGGCCCGAACTGGAACTCGACCCATTTGACGTTCTGGACGCCCAGCGCCTTCAGGCGCTTCTCGATGGCGCCGGACTGGCGCGCGACGATGGAAACAGAGGCTTTCTGGAAGCCAATGCGCACCTCATCGGGAGCTTTTTCGGCGGCGTAAGCAACGCCAGAAGCGGCAAGAGCGGTCGCGCCCCATGTCACGCCCAGTGCGGCGGCGAGAAAACGGCGTTTGTTCAACATGATGCTGTCTCCAGGCCTGCTCATGAAAGGGCGGTGAGGCGTGCGCCGGCAGCGCGGGGCGGCGTGAGATGGCCGTTGGCCACCGGCTGTGGGGCGGCGCGGTCCGGGGTGGCAAAACTCGTGGGGCGACTGGCCAAAGCAGCCAGTTCGCCGGCGGCCTGCTCGAGCCGGGCGCGCACGTCCGGCGCGGCAAGGGCGCCGTCGGTGAAGTCGGCGTCGGCGGCGTAGACAGCCGTGGGCACGCTGAGAGCGCTGAAGAAGCCGAACAGCGGCCGCAACTGGTGCTCCACCACCAGCGCGTGGCGGTGGCCGCCGCCGGTGGCGGCGAGCAGCACCGGCTTGCCGGCGAGGGCCGCCGGATCGACGAAGTCGATCAGGTGCTTGAGCAGGCCGATGAACGAGCCCTTGTAGACCGGCGTGCCAATGATCAGCGCGTCTGCGCCTTCGATGGCTTCCAGAATCTCCTGGCCGGCGAGCGGCAGCTTGCCGCGGCTGAAGGCGCCGACGCCGGGGCCGATATCCACCAGGTCATACAGTTCGGGATCGACCGCCTGACGGCGGGCGACAGCGGCGATCGCCGCCTCCGCCAGCGCGCGGGTCTTCGAAGGGCGATGGGTGTTGCCGCTGAATGCGACCAGTCGCAGAGCGCTCATCGGCGCGCCTCCCTTGCAGGCGCCGCGTGGCCCCGGATGGGCTGGCGGCTGTTGATGACGCGCCGGGCTGCCCGTTCGGCGTCGCCCGGCGTGCGAAAAATCTGGCCGTCGAGCGGCTGGAAACGTGGTCCGGCGGCGTGAAAACGGAACCGGACGCCATCGGCGGCGACGATGCCGGCGGCCGCGCCGCCAACTTCGATGATGAACGCCGCTGGCCCGGCGCCGGGACTGGCGATGGCCGCCCCGGAAGTTGGAAATGAAACAGACATGAAGCCTCCCTGCGCCGGAGCGACCGACGCGGCGGATCTGCAGAGATGGGAAAGGACAGGCGTGGGGCGCCTTCGCGCCGCGCACGCCAGAGCGCTGTTACGGCAGCCGGATCGCCATGCGCCTGCGCGGACCCGCCCGGTGAGGCGGCGGCAGGATCAGGCCGGCAAAAACACCGTCAACAACAGCACATCGCCAGTGCGCGACGACAGGGAGACCGCGGGGGCAGCGCGTGGCTGCGGGAAGCAAATTGATGGCGCATGGAACTGCTCCAGCTCGATCCGCCCTGCCGCGATGCGGAAAAGCGGAGCTTTAGCGTTTGGTGACGCGGCGCAAGCTGCTGATGTCAAATGCCCGCGGATCGTGATGACCAACGCCATGAGAAAACGCCGGCGGCGCCTGGTCAACCGCTATTGGCGCAGGAGGAACAGTTTGGAATAATTGCGCTTTCCATGCCGGATAGCGGCAGGATTTTCTGCGCGCGGGCGTTTTGGGGAAATGCTGTTCCGGCGGCCGGAAGGCGGCCAGCCATCAACGCCCGCCGCAGGCGGAGAACGGGCATCCCGCGCCTGGCGGCGCGAGAGCGATCAGCCGCGCCGGACGAAACGCATGACGGCGACGGCGGTGGCGAGCGTCACCCCGTCGGGGCTGCGCAGCTCGCCTTCCACCTGGGCGCCGCGTTCGTCACGTTGGGTTACGCGCGCCTCGGCGAAAATCTCTCCAGGAGAGGCGGGCTTCAGGAAGCGGGTGTTGAGGTCGCGGGTCACGGCGGTGAGCCCCTCGGGCAGGCTCTCGATCAGCGTGAAGCCCGTGGCGGAATCCAGCATGGCGGCCAGAACGCCGCCCTGCACCGTGCCGTGGCGATTGCAGAATTCCGGCCGCGCCACATAAACATAGGCGCCGCGCCCGGCTTCCGGATCGTAGGAGATGACGCGACGACCCAGCAACTGCGCCGCCGGCGGGTTCACCAGCGGCCGGCCACCCGGGCCCGCCAAAGCAGCGTTCCGGGAAGCGCTGTTCCCAATCGTCGTCGCATCTTCTTTCATGGCTGTTCTTTCAATACGCGGCCAGCCGCCGGCTCATTTTCCAACCGCGTGGAAGCCACACAGCTTGTTGCCGTCCGGATCGCGCAGGTAAGCCAGATAGAAGGCGCCCAGCGGCGTTTCGCGCAGGCCAGGCGGATCCTCGCAGGTCACGCCGCCGTTGGCGACGCCGGCGGCATGCCAGGCGTCGACCTGCTCCGGGCTGGCGGCGGCGAAGCCGATGGTGGCGCCGTTGCTGACGGTGGCGGGCTCGCCATTCAGCGGCCCGGTGAGGATCAGCATGGCGCCGTTGTGGTTGTAGAACACCCGGGTGGTGTGCAGATGGCCCACCACGCCCGGCGCCACGCCGATGGGCGCCAGCACCGCGTCGTAGAACTTCCGGGACCTTTCCAGGTCATTGCTGCCGACCGTGAGATGGCTGAACATGCGACTGCTTCCCCCCTGAAGCCGGATGCGGCGCACCCGGATCACCTGGCGCGGCCAGGCAGATATTGTTGTCCGTTCAAACGGCGCGGCCCCGCGCCTGCTGACGGCGCCGGGCGAACGCTGGCCCGGCCGGCGGCATTTTGACAGCCAGGACGGCCAGCGCAAGCCTTCTTCACGCGATGTCAGCAGGCTCCTGCAACGTCTGGCGTCGGCCGCTGTGCTCTGCGCGGGACCTGCGCGCGACAACGTGCATCCGGGCGCGCGGTCGCGACTGGCGGCGAACATTGCTATCCATGCTCCCGGCGCGAACAGGGGGACCCACGGCCATTCCGAACAAAAAAAATCGCGCCGCTACCAGAGGAACCAGGTGACCAGCATGACGACCCGCGCGCAGCTTTCGCGCCGCTTCGCCACCATCGCCCTTTCCGGCGTTTTCGCCCTCACCGCGACTCTTCACGCCCAGGCGGAGAAGACGTATGGCCCCGGCGCCTCGGACACCGAGGTGAAGGTAGGCAATTTCGCGCCGTACAGCGGTCCGGCCTCATCGTTCAGCATTGTGGGCAAGGTGCATGACGCCTACGCCCGCATGCTCAATGACAATGGCGGCGTCAACGGCCGCAAGATCAGCTTCATTTCCTACGACGATCACTACAGCCCGCCGAAGGCCGTCGAGCAGACCCGCAAGCTGCTTGAAAAGGACGAAGTGCTGTTTCTTTGGCAGACGCTCGGCACGGCCTCGAACACGGCCATCCTGAAATACGTCAACGCCAAAAAGGTCCCGCACCTGATGCTGTCATCCGGCGGCACCAAATTTGGCGATGATCCCAAAACCTACCCGTGGACCATCCCGTTCAACCCCGCGTTCGCCACCGAAGGCCGGATTTACGCCAGGCTGATCAAGGAAAAACACCCGAACGCCAAGATCGCCGTGCTGGTGCAGAACGACGAATACGGCAAGGACATCTACAAGGGCCTCCGTGACGGGCTGGGCGACAAGGTTTCGATGATCGTCGCCGAGGCGCCCTACGACCTGTCGGACGCGACGGTCGACTCGCAGATGGTGAAGCTCAAGGCTTCGGGCGCGGACCTCTTCGTCAATCTGTCGACGCCGAAGTTCGCCGCCCAGGCCATTCGCAAGATGGGTGAACTGAACTGGAAGCCGGTCCACATCCTCAACAACGTGGCCTCCACCAAGAAGACCGTGCTGGTTCCCGCCGGGCTGGACAACGCCCAGGGCGCCATCACCGCCAATTACATCATGGATGCGTCTGACCCGAAGTGGCAGGGCGAGCCTGGCATGAAGACGTTCAAGGCGTTCATGGAGAAATATCTCCCTGATCTCGACCGGGACAGCACCCTGCCGATCTACGCCTACGCAGCGGCCCAGACCCTGGAGCACGTGCTGCGCGCGGCTGGCGATAACCTCAGCCGCGAGAACATCATGAAGGTCGCCAGCAACCTGAAGGACTTCCGCCCGGATATATTGCTGCCTGGCGTCGTCATGAACACCTCTCCCACCGACCACCTGCCGATCGAGGACATGCAGGTCATGGTGTTCCGGGGCGACGGCTGGCAGCCGGAAGGACCGCTGCTGTCGGCCAACGCGATGAAGCAGGGGCAATAAGCCCCGCCGGGACGTCCGGCGCCCAGGCCGGGGCCGGTCAGGCCAAACCAGCCCCGCCCCCTGCCAGAAGCGCGGGAAACCCGCAAGCGCGGCGACGCGCCAGAACGGAAACAGGGCGCTCCAGTTGATGGAGCGCCCGGATTTTTTTTGGCGTCGCGGCGATCAGGGGGCCAGCGCAACCGGGCCGGAAGCCGGCCGGGTCACACCGCGTTGAGGCCGCCGTCGACGCTGTAGACGCTGCCGTTGCAGAAGGCCGCCCCATCGGACGCCAGGAAGGCGACAAGCTCGGCGACCTCCTCCGGCGTTCCATAGCGGCCAGCGGGGATTGCCCGCGCCGTGCGCTCGTGGGCGGCGGCCGCGTCGGCGGCCTGGCCGGCGTTGATCGACGCCATCATCCGGCTTTCGATGGGGCCGGGATTGACGCTGTTGACGCGCACGCCCCTGGGGCCGGCCTCGGCCGCCGCGGAGCGGGTGAGGCCGATGACGGCGTGCTTGGAGGTGGTGTAGGCGGACAGGCCAGGCGAGCCCGTCAGGCCGGCGACGCTGGAGGTGTTGATGACGCTGCCGGCGCCCTGCCCGTACATGACCGGCAGCACGTATTTCAGACCAAGAAAGACGCCAATGACGTTGACGTCGATCACCTTGCGAAACTCGGCGAGCGAGAGCCCATCAACCGGTTTCACCGGCCCCTCGATGCCGGCGTTATTGAAGAAGATGTCGATGCGGCCGAACTCCGCCGTGGTCGCCGCGACCATGGCCGCCACCGCCGCCTCGTCAGTCACGTCGGCCGTCGCGGTGAACAGGCGCGCGCCGGTGGGCAACAGACCGGCGTAGCCGCTGAAATCCGTGCCCGGAATATCAACCGCGGCGATGGCGGCGCCGCGGCTGGCGAGAACCGCCGCCGTCGCCCGGCCGATCGCGCCGTTGGCGCCGGTGATGAGCGCGACTTTCCGGTCGAGACGGGATTTGTCCTGCATGTGCTGTTCTCCCACAATTCCGCGAGGCGCAATGACTGGCGCCGGTCACCATAGACTGGCAACCGCTTCAGTTTCCTGTTTGAAGCGAACTTTGCCCAGGCGCCGCCGTCTGGCCAGAGCCCGCGCCTGCTCAGGGCTTGCCGGTGCGGGCCAGGCGCTCGGCTTCGAGCTCATCGGCGACTGACACGCCCGTGTTGGGGATGACCTGCACGGCGCGGTCGTCCCACAGTTCGCGCATCCACAGGTCCTTGACGCAGGTCACCTCAAGGCGCGGCAGATCCTGCCGCTCCAGCCAGGCGTGGATATGGGCGATGATCTCGCCGCGCAGCGGTTCATCGACCGAGGCGCGGGCGGTGAAGATTTTCACCAGGCGATCTTCCGCCAGCCAGCGCCGCACCCGCTCCACCATGGGGCCCACCGGCTCGCCGATGTGCTCAACGCCCCGCCACTCGTCGAAGTGCGCCAGGGTTCCATCCAGGTCGACGCCAATCCACTGCCTTCTGCGCATCCATCCCATCCCGTGTGTCAGGCGCGAGGCCGCCGCCGGCGCATCCGCTTCCTGAAAAGCGCGCGCGGGGTCCGGGCCGCCGTGCGCTGGCAATCATTTTGCCCATGGAACAACCGTTTTCCGGCCGGCGCAATATGGCCGGCCATCCGGCGCGCGCGTCCCGTCATCAGGGCAGTTATTTTCAGAACCACTCTTGTTAAGGAAGCCTGTCCAACCGATGTTGGTGGCGCCTGTTTGACGTGACCGGCTCCGCGAACGGGCTGGAGCGCGTTCGCGGAGCGGCCCTCGCCCCTCCTGATGAACCCGTTTCAGTTTCAGAAGACCTGGAACCATCCGGTTCCATTGAACCAATTCTTCTCCAGCGCATGCCCGGGGTCGACGACCAGGTCCATGCTGCTTTCCGGCGAAGACGCCCGCAGGAGAACGCCTTGCCCTTGCCTCCCCTGTCCGTTCTGGACCTGGCCTTCATTCCCGAGGGATCGACGGCCGCCGACGCGCTGCGCAACACGGTTTCACTGGCGCAGCACACAGAAAAATGGGGCTACAGGCGCTTCTGGCTGGCCGAGCACCACAACATGGTCGGCATCGCCAGCGCCGCCACCTCCGTGGTGATCGGACATGTGGCGGCGCACACGCAAACGATTCGGGTCGGCGCCGGCGGCGTCATGCTGCCCAACCATTCGCCGATGGTGATCGCCGAGCAGTTCGGCACGCTGGAGACGCTGTTTCCTGGCCGCATCGACCTTGGGCTGGGGCGGGCGCCCGGCACGGACCAGCGCACCTTGCAGGCGCTGCGCCGCAACGCCAGCAGCTCCGACCAGTTTCCCCAGGACGTGCTGGAGTTGCAGGCGCTGCTGGGACCGTTGCAGGAAAACCAGGTGATCCAGGCCGTGCCGGGCACGGACACCAACGTGCCGTTGTGGATTTTGGGCTCCAGCCTCTATGGCGCGCAACTGGCGGCCGTGCTTGGTCTGCCCTACGCCTTCGCCTCGCATTTCGCCCCGGCGGCGCTGGAAGAGGCGGTCGCGGTCTACCGGGAGCGCTTCAAGCCTTCGGCCCAGCTCGATCGCCCGCATGTCATGGTGGGCGTCAATGTCATCGCCGCGGATACGGACGCGGAGGCCGCGCGCCTGTTCACCTCGCCGCAGCAGCAGTTCGTCAACCTCATCCGGGGCACGCGCGGCAAGCTGCGGCCCCCCATCGACGACATCGAAAGCTACTGGCAGCCGCATGAAAAAGCGCATGTAACCGCCATGCTGTCATGCGCGGCGGTCGGCGCCGCCGATAGCGTGCGCCAGCAGCTGGAAACCATCGCAAGCCGCACCGGGGCCGATGAACTGATTGTGGCGGCGGCGATTTATGACCCCGCCGCCCGGCTGCGCTCCTACGAGATCGCCGCCAGCCTGTAGCGGCTGGCGCCGCCAGGCAGGAGACATCCCGCCGCCAGGCGCGCCGCCGCACGGCCCCTCCCCGCGTGATGGCCAGGCCCGCGTCATGGGCCAGGCCCGCGTCATGGCCAGGCCCGCGTCATGGCCAGGCCCGTTCTGCCATCGGCGGTCGGCGGACCAGAGGCGGTGGAATGCACCTGAGGCGGCGGAAGGGTCCTGGGGCCTGACAAAAAGAAACGCCGCGCAAGGCGGCGTTTCCGGTTTCCGGCGGTCTGGGCGTTCCGGCGACGTGTGGTTCGCCGGAACGCCCTGTCGGTCTGGCGCTCAGCGCGGAGCCATGCGGATGGCGCCGTCGAGGCGGATGGTTTCGCCGTTGAGCATCGGGTTTTCGATGATGTGCGAGGCCAGCAGGGCGAATTCCTGCGGCGTGCCGAGACGCTGCGGGAACGGCACGCTGGCGCCAAGCGACTGGCGCACCGGCTCCGGCAGACGGCCGAGCAGCGGCGTGTCGAAGATGCCCGGCGCGATGGTGTTGACGCGGATGCCGCGGTTAGCCAGGTCGCGGGCGGCGACAATGGTCATGCCGATGATGCCGGCCTTGGCGGAGGCGTACGGGATCTGACCGATCTGGCCCTCATAACCCGCCACCGAAGCAGTGTTGACCACCACGCCGCGCTCTTCGCCCACCGGCTCGTTCTTCGCCATGGCGGCGGCGGCCAGACGCAGCACGTTGAAGGTGCCGATCAGGTTGATGCGCACCACCATCTCATAGTGATCGAGCGCGCCGGGGTTGCCGGCCTTGTCGAGGATGCGCAGGGCGCCGCCGCGACCGGCGCAGTGCACAACCGCGCGCAGGTTATTGCTGGCGTTGGCAAGGTCCATCGCCGCCTGCATGTCGGCTTCGCTGGTGACGTCGCCGGCCGCGAACTGCGCCTTGGGACCCAGCTCCTTCGCCGTGTTGGCGCCGTCGGAGGTCGGCAGGTCAACGATGACGACATTGGCGCCGCCGGCGATCAGCTTCTCCGCCGTGGCGCGGCCAAGACCGGACGCGCCGCCGGTGACGAGGGCGGTGATGCCTTCAAGCTTCATGGAAAACTACTCCTGTTGAACGTGATGGCGGCGGGCGCGATGCGTCCGCGTGAAAACTCTGCTTCGCCACACCTGTTAGCGCATCTGGCGGCGCTTGCCAGCGCCCTGAACGAAATTCGGTCGCGCTCAACCAGAATTTCGTCAGGCCGCCGCAAGGCGCCGCGCGTCGCCCGAACCGGGGCGCCGCCAGCACGACAGAATATTTCGCCGCACAAGCGTTTCCCCGCTCGCGCGGCGCATCCTCACCGCTTGCGCGGACATTTCACCGCTTGCGCGGGGCGCTTTACCGCTTGCGCGGACATTTCACCGCTTGCGCGGGCCTGGCCCCGTGAGTCGTGAACCGGCGTCGTAAGGGACGATTTCGCCAGTCATGAAGCGCGAGCCCGGCCCGGCCAGGAACACGGCGGCTTCCGCAACGTCATCCGGGGTCGGGGCAGCGTTGAGCGGCGTGGTCTGCTTCACCGACTCACGCAGCTTGTCGGCGGCGTCCTGCCCCGTGCCTTTCACGAACCAGGGCGTGTCCATATAGCCAGGGCACAGGGCGTTAACGCGGATCAGCGGCGCGAGGGCGCGGGCCAGCGACAGGGTGATGCCGTTGAGCGCCGCCTTCGACCCCACATAAGCGATGGACGAGCCAATGCCGGAAATGCCGGCGATGGACGACACGTTCACCACCGAGGCGGGAATGCCCCAGGCGCTGGCCCCGGCTTCCAGCAGGCTGCGCGCGGCGCGCACCATCTGGAACGGGCCAACGGTGTTGACGCCATAGATACGGTGGAAATCATCAGCCGAAAGCTGGTCGAGAGCCCCGTGCGGCACGTGCATGGTCGTGCCGGCGTTATTGACCAGGGCATGGACAGCGCCCCAGTCAGCGGCGGCGGCGACAATGCGGCGGCAGTCCTCATCGCTGGACACGTCGCCCTGGACCACGCGCACGTCGCGGGCGCCGGCGGCGCGGCAGGCTTCCGCCGTGGCCTCGCAGGCTTCCTTGCTGGACGAATAGTTGAGCACGAGGCGCGACACGCCGGCGCGGGCAAGGCCAATGGCCGTCGCCGCGCCAAGGCCCGTGGCGGCGCCCGTGACAATGACGTTCATATCGCTGAAACCGGCCATGTTTCCTCCCTGCCTGTCTGGTCCTCCGCGACCCGTCAGGGGGACGCGGCGATTGTTGTCGACAGCGGTTGTAGAGCAAACACGGGGAATTTGAACGGCTTTTTGCGCCGGCCTGCCCGCGCGCGGCCGCGTGGGACGCAATGCCGGCGCCAATCACAAAAATTGCCAGAAATGACCATTGTCATGGGAACCAATGGGCCAAAGCCGACGTTTCCACGCCAGACAACGGCGAGCCGCCTGACCTTCCAGTCACCGCCCCGCCCCATCAAGACAACGAGCGCTGCTCCAGCCATGGCTTTATGGCCCGGGAACGGTCTGGCATGGCCGGAAACCGGCTGGACAACGGCGCGCAACATCAGAAAGCCCGGCGCTGGCAGCGGCGGGGCCAGAGGCGCAAGATGGCAAATCAAGTCGGGCAACGGGTTCCCGGAGCGCGGGCAACGACGGCCGGGTTGCCGCCGTTCCAGGCTCAGGACGTCAGCCATGAAGGCAGCGTGCGCGCCGCCGTCGTCGCCCTGGTGCTCGTGGTCGTCTCGGCCCTGGCGATCTTCCCGTTCATCCTGCCGAGCATCCCGGTCTGATCGCGACCGGACTTCCCCACTTCGCCGGAGCGCCGGGTCCAGCGCGTTTACCTCCCTGGCGGCGTGAGAGCCGCCGGGGCGCTGCTCAGTCCGCCTCTTCCTCGTCCGCCAGCGGGCGCCCTGGAATGGCGTAAGAGCCGGTAAGCCAGCGGTTCAGATCCACATCGGCGCAGCGCGCCGAACAGAATGGATCATGCGCGGCGCTGGCCGGCTTGCCGCAGACCGGACACGGGGCGGGACGCGCCGCAGGGCCCTTTGCCTGGCCGCCGGCGCTTTTGTCGTCCGCCGGCCCACCCTGGGGCTGGTTGTCCTGTTTCAGTTCATCATGAGCCATGCCGCAGCCTCCCGCGCCTTTCAGGCCGCCGACCAGCTGGCGCGCACCGGATAGCCTTCGCCGGCCAGCAGATTGACCGCTTCATATAAGGGCAGGCCAACCACTGCGGTATAGGAACCGACGAGCTTGACCACGAAGGAGCCCGCCAGGCCCTGGATGGCGTAGCCGCCAGCCTTGTCGCGCCATTCGCCGGAAGCGAGATAGGCGGCGAGGTCTTCCCGCGCCAGATTTTTGAAGCGCACCCGCGTTTCGACGATGCGGTCGCGCTCGCCGCCGCGCGGCGAGATCAGGCAGACGGCCGTGTACACCCGGTGCGTGCGCCCCGACAGCAGGCGCAGACAGGCGTCCGCCTCCTCCACCAGCTCCGCTTTCGGCAAAATGCGCCGGCCCACCGAAACCACCGTATCAGCGGCGAGCACATAGGCATTGGCCTGGGCGTCGGTTTCCCGCAGCAGCCGCTCCGCCTCGCGCGCCTTTTCGCGCGCCATGCGCCGGGCATAATCGCGTGGCTTTTCGGCTTTCTGCGGCGTCTCGTCGATATCGGCCGGCAACAGGGCGGCGGGCTGGAGGCCCGCCTGCTCCAGCAGGGCGAGCCGGCGCGGCGAAGCCGAGGCGAGAACCAGGCGCAGGGCCGGGGAAGTTCCTGCCGTCATTCAGTCAGTCTCCGGCGGTCAGATCGTGATGCGGGAATCAGGCGAAGGCTCAGGCCTGGTCGTCATCGGCGGCGGGCGGCGTGGATGGCGTCGCCCCGACCGGAGCAGGCGGATGACGCTGAAGGTTGCGCCGGTACGCCAGCACGCCCACGGGGATCAGCCCCAGATAGACGATGGTGATCACCGACAGCACCTCGAAGGTGTAGCTGGCCAGCAGGCCGACCGCGAGGACGCAGGCGACGAACAGCGGCAGCACCCATTCGCGCGGGATGCGCTGACCGAGCGTCTTGCCCGACCATGTGGGTGTTTTCGACACCATCAGAAAGGCGATGGCCAGCATGAAGACGGCGATCGGCCCGGCGAGCTCCCGGGTCGGCAGGCCCAGCAGGTGGAAATAGACCGGCAGCAGGGCGCACAGGGCGCCAGCGGGGGCCGGCATGCCGACGAAATAGTTCTTCATCCATTCCGGGCGCGCCGGATCATCCAGCATTACATTGAAACGGGCGAGCCGCAGCGCGGCGGCCACCGCATAAACCAGCGCCACGATCCAGCCGACCGAACGCAGGCCATCGAGGGTGAAGGTGTACATCAGCAGGGCTGGCGCGACACCGAAATTGACGAAATCGGCCAGCGAATCCAGCTCGGCGCCGAAGCGCGACGTGCCCTTCAGCAACCGCGCCACCCGCCCGTCGACGCCGTCGAGAATCGCGGCGGCGAGAATGGCGACGACCGCCAGCTCCAGCTTGCCCTCGATCCCGAGGCGGATGGCGCTGAGGCCAAGGCACAGCGCCACCAGGGTAATGACGTTGGGAACCAGGACGCGCAATGGCACCGATTTCAGGCCACGGCGTCTTGGCTCGCCATTGTCCGGCGGGAAAGGGGGAAACAGATCGGCCATCGCGCCCTCCAGACTCAGGCGCTGACAAAGGTGCGGCGCGGGCCGCCGGCGCGCAGGTCGGCCAGCACGGTCTCGCCAGCGACAGCGCGCTGGTTCAGGCCGACCAGCGGCGTGACGCTGGTGGGCAGGAACACGTCCACCCGCGAGCCAAAGCGGATCAGACCATAGCGCTGACCGGTGGTCAGCGCGTCGCCTTCCTGGACGAAGCCGACAATGCGGCGGGCGATCAGGCCGGCGATCTGCACCACGCCGACCGGGCCGCGCGGGGTTTCGATGACCATGGCGCTGCGCTCGTTATCCTCGCTGGCCTTGTCGAGATCGGCGTTGAGAAACAGGCCCGGCGTGTAGGCGATGCGCCGCACCTGACCGGCGACAGGGGCGCGGTTCACGTGCACGTCAAACACGTTCATGAAAACCGAGATGCGCAGCATCGGCTCGGTTCCCAGCGCCAGCTCCGGCGGTGGAACCACCTCGACGATGCTGCTGACGCGGCCGTCCGCCGGGGAGATCACCAGCCCCTCGTCCTGGGGGGTGACGCGCACCGGGTCGCGGAAGAAATAACAGATCCACAGGGTGATGAGCGCGCCGATCCAGCCCAGCGGCTCCCACAGCCAGCCCAGCAGCAATGACGCCACGACCCCGATGGCGATGAACGGGTATCCCTCCTTGTGGATCGGAACCAGCGTTTCACGGACCGAGTTGTAGATCGACATTCGCGCTCCCTGAGCATCCCCGGTGAAGCGATCCTGCTTCCCCTGGGGCATTGCGTAGAACCAGAACCAGAGCTGGCGTTAACCCCGCCGCCGGCGCCATTGTGATGGACGGTCCGGCTGCCGGACCCTCCAGACATGAACGTGATCCCCGAAAACCCGGCAGGCTTTCGGGGATCACGTCCCATGCGGGCGGAGCGACCGCGTAACGCACGCCGCAGTGTACCACAACCCGCAAGCCGTGAACGCGGCAATTGTGACGCAAGAATACATTCGGGCGCGGCCCGGGCCGTTTTGGGGGAGCCCTTTTGCGCAGCCGGTTGCACGGCCCCGCGCCACGCCGTTTCAGCCCGCCGCTCAGCCGGCGGCCCTGGCCCCAACCGCCATTTCCTCCTCGCCGGTTTCCTTCAGCGTTTGCAGGGCCTGCTCGGCGCGGCGCTGGCGATTCCACAGGCCGGCGTAGACGCCGCCCGCCGCCAGCAGCGCCTCGTGGGCCCCACGCTCCACCACCTCGCCCTGGTCCATCACCATGATTTCGTCGGCGTTGACGATGGTCGACAGGCGGTGGGCGATCACCAGGGTGGTGCGCCCGCGGCTCACCGCCGCCAGGGCTTCCTGGATCTCGCGTTCGGTGAAGCTGTCGAGGGCCGAGGTCGCCTCGTCCAGCACCAGAATCGGCGGCGCCTTCAGGATGGTGCGGGCTATGGCGACGCGCTGCTTCTCACCGCCGGAAAGTTTCAGGCCGCGCTCGCCCACCATGGTGTCGTAGCCGGCCGGCATGGCCGCCACCACCGGCGCCAGCTGGGCGAGGCGCGCCGCCTCCCGCACCTCGTCGTCGCTCGCGTCCCAGCGGCCGTAGCGGATATTGTAGGCGATGGTGTCGTTAAACAGCACCGTATCCTGCGGCACCATGCCGATGGCGGCGCGCAGGCTGTCCTGGGTGACGGCGGCGATGTCCTGACCGTCGATGACGATACGGCCGGAAGTCGGCTCGTAGAACCGGAACAGCAGCCGCGACAGGGTGGATTTGCCGGCCCCGGAGGCGCCGACGATGGCGAGGGTGCGGCCGGCCGGGGCCTCGAAGCTGACGCCTTTCAGGATTTGCCGGTCGGGATGATAGGCAAAGCGCACGTTTTCGAAGCGCACGGCGCCGCCGGTCACGGCCAGTGGCTTCGCATCCGGCGCGTCGCGGATTTCAGGGGCCTGGTCCAGCACGGCGAACATCTGGCCGATGTCGAGCAGCGACTGCTTCACCTCGCGGTAGATCATGCCCATGAAGTTCAGCGGAATCGACAGCTGGATCAGCATGGCGTTGATCATGACGAAACCGCCGATCGTGGTTCTGCCGGCGCGGATGTCATGCACGGCGAGCGCCATGGCGGCGGTGAGCCCCAGGGTAAAAATGACCACCTGGCCCGCGTTCAGCACCGCCAGCGATACGTAGCTCTGCACCGAATTGCGCTCGTAGCGCGCCATCGATTCATCATAACGCTTCGCCTCGCGCGCCTCGGCGCCAAAATACTTGACCGTCTCGAAGTTGAGCAGCGCGTCGACGGCGCGGGTCTGGACCAGATTGTCGCTCTCGTTGATGCGCTTGCGGATGGCGATGCGCCAGTTGGTGGCGACAAAGGTGTAGAGAATATAGGCCGACACCATCGCGATGACGATGAGGGCGTAGCGCCAGTCGAACTCCAGCGTCAGCACCGCCAGCACCAGGGCGAACTCGACGATGGTGGGCAGCAGTTGCAGCACGAACAGACGCGACAGTTCCTGCACGCCCGTCCGCCCCCGCTCCAGCACCCGCGTCAGCCCGCCCATGCGCCGCTCCAGATGGAAGCGCAGCGACAGCTGGTTCATGTGGGTGAAGGTATCGCGCGCCAGGCGGCGCACCGCCGCCATGGTGACGGTGGCGAAAATGGCGTCGCGCATCTGGGTGAGCACGGCGATGGCGATGCGGGTCAGCCCGTAAAGCAGGGTCAGCGCCAGCGGCGCCTGCCACAGCCAGGCGAGACTGGAGCCTGGCGCCAGCGGCTGGTCGCCGGCCAGCGCGTCGGTGGCCCATTTGTAGGCGTAGGGCATGCCGATGGTGACCAGCTTGGCCGCCAGGATGAGCACCGTCGACGCGTAGATGCGCAGGCGCAGGTCGCCGCGATCGGCCGGCGGCCAGACATAAGGCGCGAGCCGGCGGGCGGCGCCGAGCAGGCCGCCTTTATCCCCGGACGATACGGAGGGATCTGGCGCGGGCAACGCGCCGGTATTACGCCCGAAACCACGGGGCATCCATAACCTTCCAAGCGAATGGTCCGCCAGCGGCGAAGGCATTCATTGTTCCCGTCGGGGCGTCGCCGGAGAAATCCGCTTCACCGGCAACGCCCCGTTTCCCTGGCCCGCCGCATGTTCTGGATGAACAGCGGCGGCCACTTTTCCCGAATATCTCACGGGCAGCCTTACGCCATCGCGGCGGCGGGCGCAAAACCTTGCCAAAATGATTCGGAATTTCCGCCTATCATATTGAAAAAGCGTAATTTTGCGCCGGACAACCCATGTGTGCGGGCCCATGCCCAGGCAAATATGGCGGCGCCAGGATGATAATGGCCATGGGCGCACGCAAGCAATGGTTGCAATGCGCGCCGCAATCGCGCGTCCGGCCGCGCAGCGTCAGGGACCGCCGCCTGTTTCCAGGCGGCATATCCCGGCAGCATTCCCAGGACTGGCCTGCCAGCCCCACCAGTGCGGAAACTGATTCAAAACGCCGCGCCATGTCGCTGTTTTTACGCCGCTTCTCGGCGTCAGCCGTCGGGCGCGCCTTATGGCCGGCTTGCGGCTACTGGCGTTCTCCAGGCGCTCCACCCTTCGCTGGCGCGCCGCCGTGGCCCGGCGCGGCTCCACCCTGATCTGGCCGCCCGGCCGGATCTTTCCCGGGCAGGACGAACACCTGCCCCGGATAGATCCGGTTGGCGTCGGTAATCTGGTCCTGGTTGGCGTCATAGATCGTCGTGTAGCGGGAGCCGAGCTGATAGGTGCGGCGGCTGATGCTCCACAAGGTGTCGCCGCGCGCCACCACGTGGGTGCGCACCTGAACCGCGCGGATGGCGTCCTGCGAGGGTTTTTTCCCTGTGCGGGGCGCCTTCTCCAGAGCCCTGGCGCCCGTTTGCGCCCGCCTTGCCTGCCCGTCTCCTGTCTGCCCGCCCCCTGTCTGTTCGCCTTTTGCCTGTTCGCCTGTGGCGCCATCCGCGGTGGCGGCGCGAACATTCTCCCAGGGCGCCTCGGCCCGGGACAGCACAGCCCCGGTGGTGGGATCAACCATATCCAGCCGCACCCGATAGTCGCCCGCGGGCAGCGGGGATTGCAGCGCGAACTCGATGGCGCCGCTGGCGCTGGCGACGCCCGACGCCAGCAGGGCGTCGTTAAGGTACAGCCGCACGGTGGCGCCAGGCCTGGCGGAGCCAACGACGAACAGGCGCCCGTCGTCGTCCGTTTCCACCTGGGATATGCGCGCGGTCTGGGCGGTTCGCGCCGCCGCCTCCGCGCCCACGGCCGCGCCGTTCTGGCCATCAGGCCTGGCGGCGGCGTCCGGGGCGCCCTGCCCCCTGGCTGCCCCCGCCGCGTCCCGTCCCTGGTCGGGGCTCGAGATCAGCACGGTCGGCCTGTCCGGCGTCAACAGAGCCACCAGCGGCGGCCCCGGCGGTTGAATGGTGACGCTCACGCTCTGGCGGGAGGGCGTCCAGGCGCCGTGCGGCGCCCGCACCCGCAGGGACATGACGTGCGCGCCAGGGGGCAGCGGGCCATTGGTCATGGCGAACAGGCCCGACGCATCGGTCACCGCACGCTGCAACACGCGCGGCTCCGCCGCTGGCGGCGCGCCGCCGGCCGGCGTCATCACCAGCTCGATGGCTGTATTCGGCCTGGCGCGGCCGCCAATGACCGCCTCGCCGTTCGGCTCCACCCGCACAACATCGAAGCTGGGGGCGTCGACCCCGGCGCCAGCGCCGGACGAAGCGGCGCCCCGCCTGGACGCTTCGTCCGCCGTGTTTCCAGAGGCCGCCTCTCCGGGGGCCGCCTCTCCGGGGATCGCCCCTTCAGGGGCCGCCACTCCAGGGGGCCTGCTTCCCGAGGCCATGTTTCCCGGGGCCATGTTTCCCGGCGCGGCCGTTCCGCCCGATGCGTCGCCGGGCGGCGTTTTCGCCACTGTCCCGGCCGGCGCGGATCGCTGGGGATCGCCCGCGCCTGCAACGGGCGAATCCGGCGTCCTGTCACGCAATGGTCCGAATGTCAGGATCAGAATGCCGGCGCTTGCCAGCGCGACCAGCGCCAGGGCCACGCGCGCAATGGTTTTGACGTTGACAGGCGGCAATGCAGGCTCGCTCATCCGTGCTCCATCTCCATGCGACCACGCCGGAAGCAACCACGTGCGAGTATACAGGGCCGCGCCGTCTTTACATCATGCCCAGAGGAAGCAACGTACGCCAAATGACCAGTCCTGATTTCAGAAAACCCGACGGGGAGGCGCGCGCCATCTGCGTGTTCTGCGGTTCGGGAGCCGGCGCCAGCCCGGAGTTCACGGAGGCCGCGCGTCTGGTGGGCGCCCTGCTGGCGCAAAAGGGCGTTGGCCTGGTTTATGGCGGCGGCGACATCGGGCTGATGGGCGAAGTGGCGCGTAGCGCCCTGGCCCATGGCGGCCGCGTCACCGGCATTATCCCCGACTTCCTGATCCGGCGCGAGCACATGCCGGACCCGGCCGAACAAGGCCGTGAAACCATCATCGTCTCCGACATGCACACGCGCAAACGCCTGATGTACGAGCGGGCCGACGCCTTCCTCGCCCTGCCCGGCGGCATCGGCACGCTCGAAGAACTGGTCGAGCAGATGACCTGGTCGCAGCTCGGCCAGCACACACGGCCGATCATGGTGCTCAACACCCTCGGATTCTGGGACCCGCTGTTCCAGCTGTTGCGGCACATGCGCCAGGCGATGTTTCTCCGCCCCGGTCTTGACGCCTCCTACATGGTCGCCGCCGAACCGGCCGGGGCCATCGACGCCCTGCTCGCCGCCATCGCCTCCGCCCGCGCCGCAACACCGGAACCCGGCGACGACCGGCCGCCAGCGCCGGGCCCGTTCTGACCTTGTCGTCGCGTCCGGGTCGCGCGAATCCGCCTTTATCCTAAAGGCTCACGCCAGCGTGATTGCGCCATTGCGCCCATCGGGTTAGGAGAGACCCCTGTTTCAGACGGGGCTCAGGGCCAGACCCACGCGCCGCGTTGCCGTCCATATGACAACAGCCTGGAGAACGGGCGACTGGCGGCATCGGCGCAAAGACTGGCGCAGGAACCGTTATTTCGGGAGGATATGATGAATTCCGTGCTTGTGCGCTGCCTGGCCCTTGGCCTCGCTGTCGCGACGCCCCTGGCCGGCCTTTCGGCCCAGGAGAAGAAGTCGCTCAATATCGCCGTTCTCAATGACAAAAGCTCGGTGTTCTCCGACGCTGGCGGCGTGCGCTCCGTGCGCGCGGCCGAACTGGCGGCCGAGGATTTTGGCGGCGAGATCAACGGCATGAAGATCAAGGTTCTGGGACCCGACCACCAGAACAAGACCGACATGGGCGCCTCGCTGGCCCGCCAGATGTATGACCAGGAAGGCGTCGAGGCGATCTTCGACATTGGCAACTCCGCCATCTCCCTGGCCGTGCAGGACATTGCCCGCGAGCGCGGCAAGATCGTCGTCCACTCCGGTTCGGCCACCGCCGAGGTGTTCGGCAAGGCCTGCTCGCCCACCGGCGCCATGTGGCTGTACGACACCTATTCGCTGGCCAAGGGCCTCGCCAAGTCGGTGGTCGAACAGGGCGGCAAGACCTGGTACTTCATCACCGCCGACTACGCCTTCGGCCACGCCATGCAGAACGAAGTCACCAAGGTGGTCGAAGCCAATGGCGGCAAGGTGCTCGGCGCCGTGCGCCATCCGGTCGGCACCATGGACTTCTCGTCGTTCCTGATGCAGGCCCAGGCCTCCGGCGCCGACATCGTCGCCTTCGCCAACGCCTCCGGCGACACGGTGACCAGCCTGAAGCAGGCGCGTGAGTTCCAGGTGGGCGAAGGCAACCAGAAGCTCGGCGTGCTGATCTTCTATCTGACCTCGGTCCATGCCCTTGGCGCCAAGGCCACCCAGGGCGTGCAGTACCTCTCGGGTTACTATTGGGACCATGATGACGAAAGCCGCGCGTTCGCCAAACGCTTCGCCGCCGTCAACGATGGCCGCATGCCCGACCACACCCACGCGGCCGTCTACAGCTCGGTGAAGCACTACCTTCAGGCCGTGAAGGACTCAAAGTCCACCGACGGCAAGACGGTGATGCGCAAGATGAAGGAGACCCCGGTCAACGACTTCTTCGCCCATGGCGCGAAGATCCGCGCCGACGGCCGCCTGATGAACGACATGCTGCTCGTCGAGGTGAAGAAGCCCGAAGAGGTCAAGAATGGCGAGTGGGACCTGCTGAAGGTGAAGCAGGTGGTTAAGGCCGACGATATCATGCGCCCGATCGCGGAAGGCGGCTGCACCCGCCTCGACCCGCCAGTGGACGCGACGAAGAAATAACTCCTTCGCACTGACAAGCATGAAAAGGCTGGCTCTACGCCAGCCTTTTTTGTTTTGCATTGCGCGCGCCATGACAACCAATGAAACACTATACTTATAATAATTTCCCTACATTATTATAAGTATAAAAACTATATAATGGCACATAATTCATTAAAACAACCAACCTACACTCGTCGTAGCTAATGATCAAAATAATTGTTAAATAATTCCACGACACGCATTGGAAGTACGACCATGCCAAAACCCACATGGTTTCCCTTCGGCTCCGGCTCTACCAACAGGCGAAACCCAACCGCGCCGGTCATTGGCGAGCCGACAGATTTCCGGGTCGTCGCCCGGCACGCTGACACCCCTGCCCCCGCCCCCCTCATCGAGCGCTGGCAGTTCCTCCTGAACGAGATCGAGGGCAGACGCGCGGAAAACCAGCAATCTCCGGCGATCCCTGGCGCCCGCCAATCCGACGACGCCTCGCCCCTTGAACAGGCAATCGGCGCCCACGTCCCCGAAGCTCCGCCGCGCCTGCCGTTTCTCGAGGAACTTCAAAGCAGGATGCGGGCGACAGGCAGCGTCTCCTCGCCGCCCCTGCCCCAGCGGATGGCTTCGCTCTCTACGGAGACGCGTGACGATCCCCCGCCGCTTTCGGCAACTTCGCCCGTTCGCCTGCATGATTTGCCGGAGAGGCCCCGGCCACTGATCCCAGATGCTCCGCCGGACGCCGTCGCCTCCATGCCCATCGCGACCGGGGCGAATGAGATCAGGAGCGCCGGCCGTGTCCGTGACATGGCCGCGGTGATTGACCGGGGCGAGCGCCCGCTGGCGGGCGCGCTTGAACGCGCGCCCTTCATCTGACAGCGGCAGGAAGGCCGCCGCGCACACCTGATCCGCCGGCCGGGCCCGCGCATGCGGGCCGCCGCCAGGCGGCGCCGATCACGCCTCCGCGCCGCTCCTCACCAGTTTGTAAATGATGGAGTCGGTCAGCGCCTGGAAGGAGGCGTCGATGATGTTGGGGCTGACGCCGACCGCCACCCAGCTGTCGCCGCTGCGGTCGCCGCTTTCGATCAGCACCCGGGTCACCGCGTCGGCGCCGCCCTGGAACACCCGCACCTTGAAGTCGCGCAGGCCGAGGCCGGCGATAAATGGCTGGTACTTGCCCAGATCCTTGCGCAGGGCGACGTCGAGGGCGTTGACCGGGCCATTGCCCTCGCCCACCGAAATCAGTTCCTCATCGCCAACGCGAACCTTCAACACCACCTGGGCCACCGTGACCTGCTCGCCCAAGGCGTTTGCGGTTAGCTTCGACGTGACTGACGGTAGAAAGCAATGAACTGGATGATAATCAAATCAGCCCCTATCAGGTCGCAAACGCCAGGTACGATAAGCGCGTCCGACCACAAAAAGACGTAGAATGCACAGCTTGCACCCCCTTGAATTGCATAATTATAAATTATTATACATGTATGATAAATAAATTATCCAAAATTTGACCAAAATAATGGAAAAACACCACGACATATAGGTAAATTACAGATCTGCATGCCAACCAATTTTAGACATCTCGAACATATATACATAAATTCAGATGGCAATCTTATTGTAATTTTTCCAGATGTGGATACTTCTGGTGCCCCACGTCTCTTCGAAAATCCCGCTAGACATGAAAGGATCCACTCGACTTATGGACCCTACGACCCGTCTTATGCAAGCATTCCCCCGAACCCGTCTTACGCAAGCACCCCCTCGGGTTTCTCCTCTACCTGCCCACCACTCCGCAACGCCGCTCCCTCGGACAGGGAAATAACAGACAGTATCTCGGAAGCATACCTCGAAAGATATCTTCCGGACCTCCTGCAGTATACAAATCCCGCTAGCCCTGACACTTCCCCTCCAGCCCGTCCAAACACCCCCAGGACTTCGACGGACCCGTACCCGTCCGCCCAGTCCTCCCTATCTTCCAGTGATTTGGCGCACGAGCCGCAGGCACACGCCTATCCGGAAGGGCGGATAGCCTCCTCGTCTATGCCTGCGGCCGCGCCGGAAGAAATCGCAGGAGTCATCAGGTTCCATGGCAGGGTTCCCCGCCAGTCTGGCCAGCTCTCGCGCCTGCGTATCGATATAGTGTTCGAGTGACAGCGTCGGGAGCAACGTCCCATTCAACCCAGGATGATCAGCCTCATCTGAACCTGCGCGGTGAGCGCAGGCCCGCGTAGGCGCCGGTCGCCTGGTCACGCCCCGGCGCCGCTCTTCACAAGCTTGTAAACGATGGAATCGGTCAGGGCCTGGAAGGAGGCGTCGATGATGTTGGGGCTGACGCCGACCGTCACCCAGCTGTCGCCGCTGCGGTCGCCGCTTTCGATCAGCACCCGGGTCACCGCGTCGGTGCCGCCCTGGAACACCCGCACCTTGAAGTCGCGCAGGCCGAGGCCGGCGATAAACGGCTGGTACTTGCCCAGATCCTTGCGCAGGGCGACGTCGAGGGCGTTGACCGGGCCGTTGCCCTCGCCCACTGAAATCAGCTCCTCATCGCCAACACGAACCTTCACCACCGCCTGAGCCACCGTCACCTGTTCGCCCAGGGCGTTGAAGCGACGCTCGACGCTGACGCTGAAACGCTCCACGTCGAAGAATTGCGGCAGGTCGCCCAGCACGCGCCGGGCCAGCAGGTAGAACGAGGCGTCGGCGCCCTCATAGGCGTAACCGGCGGCTTCCTTTTCCTTCACCACCTCCAGCAGGCGGCCAATGCGGCGGTCATCCTTGTCCACATGGATGCCGACCCGCTCAAGCTCGGCCAGGATGTTGGATTTTCCGGCCTGCAACGACACCAGCAACTGGCGGCTGTTGCCCACGGTTTCCGGCGCCACGTGCTCATAGGTGCGCGGGTCCTTGAGCACCGCCGAGGCATGGATGCCGGCCTTGGTGGCGAAGGCGCTGGCGCCAACGTAAGGCGCATGACGGTTGGGGGCCCGGTTGAGCACCTCATCCAGCGCCCGCGAGGCGTGGGTAAGACCAGCCAGCCCCTCCGGGCTCACCCCCAGCTGGAAGCGCGAGGCGTACGGCTCCTTCAGCATCAGCGTCGGGATCAGCGAAACCAGATTGGCGTTGCCGCAACGCTCGCCGAGGCCGTTGAGCGTACCCTGGATCTGCCGGGCGCCAGCGCGGACGGCCGCCAGGGCATTGGCGACGGCGCAGCCAGTGTCGTCATGGGGGTGGACGCCGACATGGTCGCCGGGGATGTGGCGCACCACCTCACCGACAATGCGCTCCACCTCATCCGGCAGCGTGCCGCCATTGGTGTCGCACAGCACCACCCAGCGGGCGCCGGATTCGTACGCCGCCGTCGCGCAGGCCAGAGCGTAGGCGGGGTTGGCCTTGTAGCCGTCGAAGAAGTGTTCGCAATCGAGCATGACTTCACGGCCGGTCGCCTTCGCGGCGGCGACGCTGTCGCGGATGCCAGCGATATTTTCCTCAAGCGGCACTTCCAGCGCCACGTGCACCTGGTAGTCCCAGCTCTTGGCGACGAAGCAGATGGCGTCCGCCCTGCTGTCGAGCAGCGCGGCGACGCCCGGATCGTTGGCGGCGGAGCGGCCGGCCCTTCGGGTCATGCCAAAGGCGGTGAAGATCGCGTTCTTCGTGCGCTTTTCCTGGAAGAACTCGGTGTCTGTGGGATTGGCGCCTGGATAGCCCCCCTCCACATAGTCGATCCCGAGCCGGTCGAGCATGGCCGCGATCTGGCGCTTGTCGTCGAGGGAGAAATCGACCCCGGTGGTCTGGGCGCCGTCGCGCAGCGTGGTGTCGAACAGATACAGCCGTTCCCGCGTCATTGCCGCCCCCCAGGCGTGGTGTTCCTGTCGTTGTTGCCGGCGAGTTGCTTGCGCATCATGGTGCGGCCAAGCCAGACGCCGTCGATGTCCACGGTTTCGCGCCGCTGCGGCTCAAACCCCTGCTTGCCAAACAGGTGCGAGGCGACGTCGCTGACGTCCGCCGTCAACGCCGCGGCGCCGCGCGCCGTCGCCAGCTTCTCCAGGGCGCCAAGCAGCATGGCGCCGACGCCTTGCCCGGCGGCGGACGGATGCACGAACAGCATGTCGATGTGGTCCTTGCCCCGCAGCGAGGCGAAACCGGCCGGCGAACCGCCCACGACAGCAACCAGGGTGAGATTGCCGGCGAGGCGGCTGACAAACGCCTCTTCGTCATCAGCGGTGGACGCCCAGGCGTCGCGCTGGGCGTCGTCGTAGTCGTCCCCGGCCAGCACATGGATGGCCTCGCGAAAGATCTCGGCCAGCACCGGGCCGTCCGAGGGCAGAAACGGGCGCAGGCCCGCGTTGAATTGCTGTCCCATGGCTGGCCCTTATTGCCCCGCGACCCATTCGATGGAAACGCCGCCGTCCTTCGTATCCTTGACCACGGCGCCCATGGCGGCGAGTTCATCGCGAATGCGGTCGGCCTCGGCCCAGTCCTTGCGGGCGCGGGCGTCGGCGCGGGCGGCGACCAGCGCATTGACCCGCGCCAGGGCGGGATCGTCGTCCGCCTCGCTGCGGAAGGACACCAGACCGTTGGCGTCGGTCTCGATGGCGATCTTCTTGCGCGCCAGCTCCTCGCGGGTGGATTCCAGCAGGCGGGCGTCGCCATTGACGTGCGCCGTGCGCCAGATGCGGCTCATGCTGAAGCCGAACATGCCGGTTTCGGGGCTGAACTGGCCGCAGCCAAGCGGCGCGGCCAGGGCCAGCGGCGTCTGGCGGCTGACCAGGCCGAGGAACGACAGGGCGCGGATCACCTGGCCGGCGGCTTCCAGATCCGAGGCCATGCGGCCGATCAGCCCGCGCACCCAGCCGATGGCGCCGGGGGTGTTGAGGTCGTCCATCAGGAAGCCGAGGAACGGCGCCGGCGGCGCCTGGTTCAGGTCGGCGATCCACCGCCGCAGGGTGATGTCGCAGCCGCCGAAGAAGCGGCCCTGCAGGGCGCCGATGGCGCCGGCGATGGTCTCCAGCTCCGTCTGCGCCCGGGCAAGGCGCTTCTCGGTCCAGTCGATGGGCTGGCGGTAGTGGGTTTCCAGCATGGCCCAGCGGATCACCGGCCCGGCCCACGGGCCGCCGAACTTGCCGCTGGTCAGCAGGTCGCGGATGGTGACGAAATTGCCGAGCGACTTCGACATCTTCTGGCCTTCGACCTGAAGAAAGCCGTTGTGCAGCCAGTAGTTGGCCATGCGCGGCGCATCGAGGGCGCAGCACGACTGGGCGATCTCGTCCTCATGGTGCGGAAACACCAGGTCGATGCCGCCGGCGTGAATGTCAAAAACATTGGCCTCGGCCGGATCGCAGGCGATGCGCCCGGCGAAACCCTGGATCAGGTGCTTCCACGACATGGCCGAGCATTCGATATGCCAGCCGGGGCGCCCAGGAACGGCGATGCCGCCAGGCGACGGCCAGCCTGGCTCGTTCTCCTTCGACGGCTTCCACAGCACGAAATCCATCGGGTCGCGCTTGTAGGGCGCCACCTCGACGCGGGCGCCGGCCAGCATCTCGTCCAGCGTGCGATTGGCGAGGGCGCCGTATCGCGGCATGCCGGCCTTGCGCCCCATGGCGGCCACGGAGAACAGCACGTGGTCCTCGGCGACATAAGCGATGTCGCGGGCAATGAGGCGCCCGATGAGATCGCGCATCTCGACGATATGCTCGGTGGCGCGCGGCTCGATAAAGCGCGGCGGCTCGCCCTCCACGTTCACCTGGTCGGGCATCAGCACGCCAAGGGCGCGAATGTCGGCGTGGAAACGCCGCGCCGTGACTTCGGTGAGGTCGCGGATGGTGACGCCGCGCTCGGCGGCGCGGGCGTTGATCTTGTCGTCCACGTCCGTGATGTTGCGGACGTAGGTGACGGCGGCCGCGCCATAAAGCTGGCGCAGCACGCGGAACAGGGTGTCGAAGACGATAATGGGGCGGGCATTGCCGATGTGGGCGTCGTCGTAGACGGTGGGGCCACAGGCGTACATGCGCACATTGGCCGGATCGATGGGACGGAAATCGTCCTTCGCGCGGGTCAGGGTATTGTACAGGCGCAGGCCCCTGTCCTGGATATCTTCCGGGCCAGCCTGCCGCGGCGCGTCATTCTGCGCATCGATTTGCACGGTCGTACCTCTCCCAAGGCCGGCGGCCGGGAGTGCAATCCAATTTTCAGGTTCTGAAAAGGGGACGGCTCCGGGCCGCGCAGCGCGCTAGCCGGTTATAATGCAGATCGCAATAATAATGCGGGCCGTCGTCATGGAGCCCGTTTTGCGACGGCGCGGGCGCGCCGTCAAGCACTGGCCGACAAATGGCGCGGCTCATTTCACCCAGTCGGCGCACTTTACCGGCGCGCCCTGGCCGCCCCAGGGGGCAATCGGCACCGCGGCGGTGGCGTTCTGGGGCGAGCCTTCAATCACCCGATCGGAATAAACCAGATAAACCAGCGTGTTGCGCTTTGCATCGCAAGCGCGAACGATCTGCATCTTCTTGAAGATCAGCGAGCGGCGCTCGGAGAACACCACGTCGCCCTGGGCGAACTTCTCCTTGATGGCGATCGGCCCGATCTGGTTACAGGCAAGCGAGATGTCGGAGACTTCCTCGGCGACGCCCAACATGCCCTTGACGCCGCCGCGCTCCGGCAGGGTGTAGTGGCAGGCGACGCCCTCCACCAGCGGATCATCGATGCCATAGACCACCAGCTTGTCGTCCGGGGTCATGAACTTCCAGACCGTGGATTTCTTCAGGATGACGTCCGGCCCGTCGGCCAGGGCGGCTGGCGCGCCCCCCGCCGCCGCGAGCGCGGCGACGCCGGCGGCAAGAACCCGCAAGGTAGTCCAGCCCCGGCGGCGGGCCGCCGGCGAGCCGTGCTGATCGTCGGAAGTCATTGCGGCGCTGGTCATGTGCGTTCGTTTCCTCGCTGGGGGACATCACCTGGCCGGGGCCCGCCCCGTCGCAGGAAAATACGTTAGCCCAGAATGCCTGGGCAGAACTTCGGCGCCAACGGCCAGCCTGCCCGGAAGGGGCGGCGTTGCCGCCGGAACCACAGATGGCGACGCGCCGCCCTGGCGGCAAGCAGCCCTCCACCGGTTATCGCGCGGCGACGCCAGCGGGTTCGCCGGCCGTTCATCCGTGGCCGCGCGGACACGGACGCCGGCCAGTCAACCTCCGGCGCGGGCCGGGCGGGCCGGAAAACTTGCGAACGGCCGCATTTACGGCGAGATAGAATGATCAGCATACGGACTGTGACCGGATTGCAGGCTCCAGCGACCCTGAAATCAGGTTCAGGCTGACAGACATATGCTCTAACTTTTTGCTCTGGCGCATTTTCTCCATGCGGCGTGGCGCACGCCCCGCCTGAAAATGCACTAGCGGGATGATTCGATGAACCTGCGGCGCGCCCCTGCCTCCCACGCCCTGACCGACGCCCCCGCCCCCTCCGGGGCCGGTATCTGGCTGTCGGCGACGGGCCGGCGCGTGTTGAAGCTCATCGCCACCGGCGCCGTGGCGCTCGGGGTCAGCGCCGGCGTGGCGGCGGCCCAGTCGCCGGCCTGCGACCAGTATCGGGCGGAGCTTTCGGCGCTGTCGCGCGGCAACCCGCAGGCGGCGGGCCAGGCCAGTCAGATTCGCGGCGAGATCATCCAGCTTCAGGCGCAACGGTCGCGATTTGGCTGTGATCGCGGCTTCCTGTTTTTTGGCGACCGCCCGCCGCAATGCAGCCAGATCGACGCCCGCCTGCGCGCGCTGCAGGGCGCCTACGCCAACGCCCAGAGCCAGGCCCAGGGCAACCCCGCCCGCCGTCAGGCGCTGATGGCGGCCATCGCCCGGTATTGCAGCCCTGGCGGCCAGCGTGAACCGAATTTCTTCGAGCGGTTGTTCGGCGGCGGCCAGGCCGCGCCGCCGCCGCCGGACCAGCAGCAGTACGAGATGAACACGCACCGCCAGGCGACCGAGAATTCGCCGCGCTACGGCGGCTCCCGCGTGGTCTGCGTGCGCGCCTGCGACGGCTATTTCTTCCCCCTGCCCTCCAACCGCCGCGAAGGCGCAGAGGACATGTGCCAGGCGCTGTGCCCCAACACCCAGACGCTGGTGTATTTCATGTCCGGCGACGGGGTTATCGAACGCGCCGGAAACCGCGAGGGCAAGCCCTATACGGAGCTGCCGAACGCCGGGAAGTACAAGAAATCCTTCGACCCCGCCTGCACCTGCCGCAAGGCGGACGAGAGCTGGGCGACGGCGTTGCAGCCGGCCGAGAACATGCTGAAATCCGGCCGGGGCGACATGATCGTCACGGAGGAGAAGTCCGAGGAGCTGTCGCGGCCAAAGGCCGTCGCCGCCAGCCGGAAGCCGGAGCCGGCGCCGGCCCCCGAGGCCGATGAGGAAGCCCCCGTCGATCCCTCCACCCTGCCGACCGCCTCGAATGAGTCCTCCGGCATTGGCCCGCAGACGATCAATGAGGAGCAGACCGTTGGCGCCCGCGAAGGCCAGGTGCGGGAAACCGTGGGCCAGGGCGGCCAGCGCGCCAAGGTGCGCGTGGTGGCGCCGAACATCTTTGTCGAGCCGGTCGCGCCGGGCAAGGAACGCTGAGGCAGCCCAGACGCCGCGCTTCGGGGAGCCGCGCTTCGGGGCGCCTCCGATCGCGGCGCTTCCGGCAAACGCACGCCGTCGCCGCGACCCGGCAGCCGGCCGCCCATTGCCTGCCCGTGGCCGCCGACATTGTGTCGCCAACACCTGGCCCAGCACCGGCAACCGCACTGGTGTGGCGCGCTCCTGCGATACGCAGAACCTTCGCCTGACGTCACAATGTGAATGGCCTGAGCAGGTCCGGCCACGACGGCGCCGGCTCTGCGTCGGCGCGTTTGCGGGCGGACAACAGACGGCGGATGCCCTGTCGTTTACGCGCTCCCAAGCCGGCGCAGGGTTTTGGCGCGACCAATCAGCGGCAGCAGCGCCGCCAGTTCGGGACCATGTTCGCGGCCGGTGAGCGCGAGGCGCAGCGGCATGAACAGCGCCTTGCCCTTTGCGCCGGTCTGCTCGCGGATGGCGCTGGTCCACTGTTTCCACGTCTCGGTCGACCATGGCTCAGCCGGCAGCGCGCTGGCGGCGGCGGCGCGGAAGGCGTCGGTCATGCCTGGATCCGCCGTCCCATCCGGGCCTGAGGCGATGACGCGCGCCCAGTCCGCGACCTCGGCAAGGCGGCTGATATTGCCGCGCACCGCCAGCCACAGCGGTTCGCTGGCGGCGAGCCCCAACGCCGCCAGGCGCGGGGCTGCGTCGGCCCACGACATATCGTGCAGCAGCCGGGCGTTAAGGCTGGCCAGTTCGTTTTCGTCGAATTTCGCCGGCGCACGGGAAATGCCGGACAGATCGACCAGGGCGGCCAGGGCGTCGAGATCGGCGACGGGACGCACCGCCTCCGCCGTGCCGACAAGAACCGCCAGCGCGGCCACCGCCATCGGCTCCAGGCCGCTGTCGCGCAGGCCGCGCAGGGAGAGGTGGCCAAGACGCTTGGACAGCCCCTCGCCGCTCGCCGTGGTGAGCAGGTTATGGTGCCCGAACAGGGGCGGCGCCGCGCCCAGCGCCTCGAAAATCTGGATCTGGGCGGCGGTGTTGGTGACATGATCCTCCCCACGCACCACATGGGTGACGCCCATCTCGGCGTCGTCGACCACCGACGGCAGCGTGTAGAGGAAACTGCCGTCTTCGCGGATCAGCACCGGATCGGACAGCGAGCCGCTCTCGACCCGCGAGTCGCCGCGCACCAGATCGGTCCAGGTCACCACGCCCGGCTCCAGCAGAAAGCGCCAGTGTGGACGCCGTCCCTGGGCTTCCAGATCGGCCTTTTCCGCGTCGGTCAGCTTCAGCGCCGCCCGGTCGTAAACCGGCGGCAACCCGCGCGCCAGCTGGCGCTTGCGGCGACGCTCCAGTTCGTCGGCGGTTTCGTAGCAGGCATACAGCCGGCCGGCGTCGCGCAAACGCTGCGCCGCCGCCTCATAGGCCGCCATGCGGTCGGACTGGCGGAACTCCTGATCCGGGGTCAGGCCAAGCCAGGCGAGGTCCTCACGGATCGCCGCCGCGTATTCGGCGCGTGAACGCTCCTGATCCGTATCGTCGAGGCGCAGGATAAAGCGCCCGCCAGCGCGCCGCGCCAGCAGCGCGTTCAGCAAGGCCGTGCGGGCATTGCCGATGTGCAGATAGCCGGTGGGCGAAGGGGCGAAACGGACGATCATGGGGAAATGGCGCTCAAGCTGGACGGACACAGCCAGCTTATGACCGAGCCACCGACCAGATGCAACGCGCTCCATGAGCATTGGCCGTCGTAGGCCACCCGTTCCAGCATCATGGGGGCCAGCGCATCGTAGCCGTATAGAATTGCAAAACTACCGGACAAATGTCAGGAACGAAAACGATGAACTTCTCCCCCAGAATTCCACAACATTTCCACTATCCCAATACATTAACACTCGAACAACGCACGCCGCTTCGCATGCGGACATTGCAGGCAAAAGCCCCGATCTTCCCCGACAGCGCCACACGAGAAGCTTACACGAACAAGGCGATGACGACATTTCAGCAAGATGGCGTTAACCGCATCTATCAGAGGCGATACAAATCTGTCGACCACATTCACCTGGATGATTTCATACATAATGATTATATAGAAAAAGCAAATGGTCCAATAAATATTTCAGATTTCAAGCATTTTTCCGAACTTTTTCATGAAGGTTACCGCAGATCAGATGCCGAAGTCATGGTCAACATGGGCGTGCGCGCCGATGGTGAGCGCGTGCTGTACGTCTCGCCATTCCATATGGGAGCGCTTCAGAAGCGCCTGCGCACCGAACCCCTGACCATGCCCCGGGCGGAGAAGGGGGCCGCCATAGCCGGGAAAATCAAACCATCCGCCGGCTACCGGTTTGAAGAACGCCACGCCAGCGATCTGACGGGTCTGGAGGACATTGCGGATTTCGCCATTATCCATTTTTGAGAACATCCGCAGCCGGCGAGCCGGCGGGAGAACCTGACCACAAAAAAGCCCCGGATCGGCGTGATCCGGGGCTTTTGCCTGTCTGGCGCGTTGCCGGCCTTACTCGGCCGCGGCGGCGCGCTGGTCGCGCAGCTTGTCGGACCGCTCCTGCTTCAGGCGCTCGGCGACCAGGAAGGCCAGCTCGATCGCCTGCTCCGCGTTGAGGCGCGGGTCGCAGTGGGTGTGGTAGCGGTCGGACAGGCCAGCCTCGGAGATGGCGCGGGCGCCGCCGGTGCACTCGGTGACGTCCTTGCCGGTCATCTCCAGGTGGATGCCGCCGGCGTAGGTTCCCTCGGCCGCATGCACGTCGAAGAAGGTTTTCACTTCCGACATGATGAGGTCGAACGGCCGGGTCTTGAACGAGCCAGCCTTCACCGTGTTGCCGTGCATCGGATCGCACGACCACACCACCGAGCGGCCCTCGCGCTGCACCGCCCGCACCAGGCCCGGCAGATGATCGCCGGCCTTGTCGGCGCCAAAGCGGCAGATCAGCGTCAGGCGACCAGGCTCGTTCTCCGGGTTCAGCACGTCGATCAGCTTCAGCAGTTCGTCGCCGCTGAGCGAAGGACCGCACTTGACGCCAATCGGGTTCTGCACGCCGCGGAAATACTCCACGTGGGCATGGTCGAGCTGACGGGTGCGGTCGCCAATCCACAGCATGTGGCCGGAGGTGGCGTACCAGTCGCCGGTGGTCGAATCGACGCGGGTCAGCGCCTGTTCGTAGCCGAGCAGCAGCGCCTCATGGCTGGTGTAGAACTCGGTCGAGCGCATCTCCGGATGGGTTTCCGGATCGATGCCGATGGCCCGCATGAAGTCGAGCGTCTCGGTGATGCGGTTGGCCAGCTCCTGGTAACGGCCCGACTGCGGGCTGTCCTTGACGAAGCCCAGCATCCAGCGATGCACGTTGTCCAGGTTGGCGTAGCCGCCATTGGCGAAGGCGCGGATCAGGTTCAGCGTCGCGGCCGACTGGCGGAAGGCCATGAGCTGGCGACGCGGATCGGGCGAGCGCGCTTCGGCGGTGAAGCCGATGTCGTTGACGATGTCGCCGCGATAGCTCGGCAGCTCGACGCCGTCGATGGTCTCGGTGTTGGCCGAACGCGGCTTGGCGAACTGGCCAGCGACACGGCCAACCTTCACCACCGGCGAAGCGCCGGCGAAGGTGAGCACCACCGCCATCTGCAGGAAGACGCGGAAAAAGTCGCGGATATTGTCGGCGCTATGTTCGGCAAATGCTTCGGCGCAATCGCCGCCCTGAAGCAGAAAAGCTTCGCCAGCAGCGACCTTGCCGAGCGCGCGCTTCAGTTGCCGCGCCTCACCGGCAAAAACCAGCGGCGGAAACGCGGACAGCTGCTCCTCGACAGCCGCAAGGGCGGCGGCGTCGGGATAGGCCGGCATCTGCTGCACTGGTTTCTGGCGCCATGAGGCGGGCGTCCACCGCTCACTCATCTTCGTCACTCCCGCGGCGGGCCGTTTGTGGATGGCAGCCGCCGCACTGCCCCCGGGCATTTGTCTGCAACGCGACCGCCCTTGCTGGCTGTGGCGCCCTGCCCGTTATTGTCGGAATGTCACCCCGCAGCACGTCCCGCGCCGCGACGGACACCTCCAGAAGCGGGGCTTATACCGCTTAAGTTAACAATAATGAAGTCTTTTGCGCGGCGCCTTTCGGGCGGGGCGGCCTCAAGGCGTCCAACACCCGGAGGCGCCCTGAATCACGGAGGCCTGGCTCTCCGGCTCCGGCTTACGGGTTGACCGGCGCGCGCAGGGTGACCAGCTCCTCGGCCGCGGTGGGATGCACGGCGATGGTCCGGTCGAAATCCGCCTTGGTGGCCCCCATGGCGACGGCGACGCCGAGCACCTGGATCATCTCGCCCGCCCCCTCGCCAAGGATATGCACGCCGAGCACCCGATCTGTGGCGCGATCGACGATGATCTTCATCATCATCCGTTCGGCGCTGCCGGAGAGGGTCGCCTTCATGGGGCGGAACGCGGTGCGGAAGATCAACGGGTCGCCATGGCGGGCGCGCGCCTGCTCTTCCGTCAGGCCGACGGTTCCAATCTCCGGCGTCGAGAACACCGCCGTTGGAATGAGGCTGTGGTCAACCGTGGTGGGGCGGCCGCCGTACACGGTGTCGGCGAAGGCGTGCCCCTCGCGGATGGCGACCGGGGTGAGATTGACCCGGTTGGTCACGTCGCCCACGGCGTAAATGGAGGGAACGCTGGTGCAGGAGTAGTCGTCCACCTGCACCGCGCCCAGCGCGTCCAGCTTGACGCCGACCTCCTCCAGGCCGAGGCCGCGGGTATTGGGCAGGCGGCCGATCGCCAGCAGCACGGCGTCGACCTGAACCGTTTCACCATCGGTCAACGCCACGTCCAGGCCATCGGCCGTGCGATCGATGCGCGCCAGCTGACGGCCGAGGCGCAGATCCATCTGCTGGCCGAGGGCGGCGACGAGGCCATCCTGCAGGTCGTGATCGAAGCCGCGCAGCAGCCGGTCGCCGCGATGCACCAGCGTCACCGCGCTGCCGAGGCCAGCGAAAATGCCGGCGAACTCCACGGCGATATAACCGGCGCCGACGACCATGATGCGGCGCGGCTGGCGCGGCAGGTGCAGGGCCTCGTTGGAGGTGATGGCGTGCTCGACGCCGGGCACGCCGGGAAGCTGCGTCGGCCAGGCGCCGGTGGCGACGAGGATGCGC
>Ga0182737_1000940_pt1 | contig 32859 bp, 33 predicted proteins | sample eDN5th30CBELigOP_FD_128878 | JGI IMG/M metagenome (GOLD analysis project Ga0182737, IMG submission 128878) | Enriched Organic Plus compost microbial communities from Emeryville, California, USA - eDNA 5th pass 30_C BE-Lig OP (version 2) (version 2) ... | reverse complement strand
TAAGAACTCGATATTTTTGTGTGTTCCGTCCTCACGCAGCAAGCTCATTTTTTCGCGCAAGATCTGTGCCCGATCAAACACGCCGCCCTTATTTAGATGATTCAGTATGCGCTCGAATTCTTGATCACTAAAAGTCGTGTCGTTATGAAGCTCTAGCTGCGTGCGTAGGTTTGCAACCATGGCAGCCTCATCCGCAAGCTTCACCCGCTCGTATCCTATGCCAACCAGCTGGTCAATCAGATTATTTTCAAGCGCTTGTTCGGATTGTGTGGTCATTTATCGTTCAACTCCTATTTTCCAAGTGCCTTTTTCGCGGAAGGCCGGTATTGTCTGTCTGCGCGCAGCGTTCAATAAGCTGTGAATAGACTTCTCAGATTGTTGTGCGTAGTCCGACAGATCTACTATCTCAAGACCTTGCAGATACGCCAAGCGTTTATGGAGTGACTCTATGAGCGCGAGCGCTAGCAAGCGTTCAAGTTTTTCGGCGGATTGGTCGTCTATGTATTCCGCAAATGCCGGGTAGTAGTGCTCGCGCTTGCCTTTGTTGCGTATCACCACTGGAGGCAACCCAAACTGAGCCATCTGCTGGTTTATGAGCACACGGCCGATACGTCCGTTGCCGTCACAAAATGGATGAATACGTTCAAATTCCAGATGAAATTTTGCAATCCGCTCCAGGAAATAATCATCCAAGTTACTTTGGTAGTCAATTAGTAAATTTTCGAGCAGCTGATGCACATGCTCTGGTGCTGGTGCAATGTGGGTGCCAACACGCACATACTCGCCTGGCTTACGCAACCTGCCTGCAATTGAGTCTTTGATTCCCCCAATCAGCATCTGATGCAGCAACAAGATGTTTTTAATAGATAACTCGTACCTCGGCTTAGATCGTAGGTATTCCATGACACGTGCAAGGTTCTTGGCTTCAAACAGCTCACGCACCGAAACATCGCGCATCACCTCCTGTTCTAGTAAGATCTTCTCAGTTTCCTTGAGTGTCAGTGTGGAGTTTTCGATCGCGTTAGAGTTGTATACTAGCTCCGGCAATTCAGCTTCTTCTATGAGCGCTAGCAACGACTCTTTACCAGGTTTTAAGCGCTCAAACTTGCGCTTCAAGTCGTTTATAAGAGTTTTATGCGCTGAGCTAATCATGTAAAGATTGTATCAAATTAACGCATATTTGTCAATATAACGTTAATATTATGTAATTTCACATATAATTAACGTTATATTTCAGTATTTTGTTATACGAACATCCTCTGGAGGAGGGATCTTTTGAACTTCTTGGCAACAGCTAATTTGGCTTCTTCGGCTTGGATTTTGGCATCGATAGAGCTGAGAAAATCGGCAATTTCTTTCTGCTCGTCTTCGCACGGCAAGCTTACAGTAAAGTGCTGAAACTCGCCTATCCAGTGTCGCTTATGGTCTTTTGCCTTGTACCTAATTCTGCAAAGTAATTCATATGCAACTCTAATATTTACCCCAGGACGAGCTCGTAATATTTTGATTGCGGAAGACTTTACTTTAAACGAAAAATCAACAAGCCGACTGTCGGTAGTAAAATCATCGAAGATAATTACAGGCACATCATCGTAGACATTATCTGTCTCATTTATATACCCGAGAATAAATGATTTGCCGGCAGTAAGTACTGGTGTATAAAATGACTTGTCATATTCTGTTGATCGAACAATGTATCTTGTCGGCTGTTCGTAATCAATGATTTCGCCCAGTGTTTTTTCTTCCCACTCGGGATAATCGTTTCTGCTATCATCTTTAAACCGAATCTGCTGCGAGAAGATTTTTTGCATGACGCCTTTTTTGTATTGTTTCAGCAGCTCGACTTTTTTATCGATAATCTCAATTCTTTTGTCTACTGCCGTCAGAAAATCAGCAATTTTCTTCTGCTCTGATATTGTAGGTATCCTGAATTTGAGATGGATCATCTGCGATACCTTCACGCTTGGTTGCACGGCTATCATCTCGATTTGCTTGAATTTATTATTATTGCGCCTTTCCGACAAAAGGTAGTAGAGAAAATCGCCCGACGTTTGCTCATTTGCTCGGAGCCCTATAATATTCTGTGCAATTCCTGCTTTAGTACTATCGTCATAGAGCGCCATGATGCCAGTTTGTCCCACGGTACTGAACAGGACATCATTTTCCTTTAGGTGTTTCCTAAACCATGAGTTAAATGTTTTTTCTGTCACATATTTTTTAACAGCGCCATAGTTTACCCGTCTCCTGCCAAGAGAATTTGTTTCTATAAGGGGTATACCCTTTGTTATTACGGGAGGTGTTTTACCGCGATTGTCTACGATAAGATCGATCAGATCTTTAAGTTTATGCGTCTGCCATTCATCTGTAAACCCAGGAAATCGAAGTTTAGGCGTCATTTTTTATCTCCCTAGTTTGCCGCTAACTGCTCCGCCTAAGCCCACAATATTGCCAATCTCGGATTTTATTAAACTATCGATATTCATGTTGTTGCTAATTCTTATGTTAAATAATGTAAAGAAATTCTTTTTATCCTCACTGCTTCTCTCAATTCCTTCAATGACATCATAGCCATATGGCGTTAATTGTATGTTAGCAAGATGAATCCCGGCTCTACCTCGGAGGCTTTCTATATGTCTACTCTTAATTAAAAGTTTAAGTGCCTCATATAGGTCATTGTCCGAATAGCCCATTTTCTGAAGATCTCTTGGTAACTGTCCTTTGCCGGATATTTTCACTTTCTTATAGGTGCTGCCAAAGTTGAATATGATCTCGTCATAATGCTCAAATTCAACTGCGTTTGTTCGACATCGATAGTAGACGTAGAGTAGTATTTTGCCGGCGATTTCCTTAATAGTTGCATCAGCCATGACTTAAAACGGCGAGTCTATGCCGAGCTCCTGGGTGTATTTTTTGATTTTTTCATCTAGTGCGGCGGATTCACTGTCGAGTTTGCGGATTTCGGCCACGACTTCGTCTAGATCGATTTCTGGCTCTTCCTCAAAGATGTCAACGTAGCGCGGAATGTTGAGATTGTAGTCATTCTCTTTAATCTCGTCGAGGCTGGCGAGATGGCTGTATTTTTCTTCCTCTTTGCGCTGCTCATACGTTTCGATGATTTTATTGATATCTTCTTCGCGGAGGCGGTTTTGGTTCTTGCCTTTTTCGAAGTGCTTGCTGGCGTCAATAAACAATACATCCTTTGGATGCTCGCGGCATTTCTTGAACACCAGGATGCTGGCCGGAATGCTCGTGCCGAAAAACAGATTTGCCGGCAGGCCAATTACTGCATCAAGATAATTCTTTTCCTCGATCAAGAACTTACGGATGTGGCCTTCGGCAGCACCACGGAACAGTACGCCATGCGGCATAACAACCGCCATCGTACCGTTATCGTCCAGCTGATAGATCATATGCTGGATAAAGGCATAGTCTGCTTTGCTACTCGGCGCAAGACGGCCGTACTGGGCAAAGCGCTCATCGCTCAAGTGAATTGGGTTTGCAGACCATTTGGCGCTGAATGGCGGATTGGCAACGACTGCCTCGAAGCGGTATTCGGTGTGTTGCGGATGCTCGAGTGTGTCTTCTTGCTTGATGTCAAAATCCGCAAAGTGTACGTTGTGCAGAATCATGTTCATGCGCGCTAGGTTGTATGTGGTGTTGTTCATCTCTTGGCCGAAGTAGCGATCGACTTTCGCGTGACGGCCTATGCGCAGAAGTAGCGAGCCAGAGCCACATGCTGGGTCGTAGACGCTTTTGAGCTCTTTTTTGCCGCCCGCAACAATACGTGCAAGGATTTCAGATACTTCTTGTGGAGTGTAGAATTCGCCTGCTTTTTTGCCGGCGCCGCTTGCGAACTGGCCAATCAGGTATTCGTACGCATCACCGAGTACGTCTATCTTTGAGTCGTGAAGTTTGAAATCAATTTTGTCGAGGTGCAGCAGGATTCGCCCAATTAGTTCGTTGCGGGCGCTGACGGTTCTGCCGAGGCGTGGTGCGTTGAGATCGAGCTCAGAGAAAAGGTGCTCGAAGTCTTCTTCGCTCTCGGTGCCCATCGTGCTTTGCTCGATGTTGTTGAGGATACGCTCAAGGTCTTCGTTGAGGTTTTCGTTCGTGAGGCCGTGTTGGGCTATATGGTGGAATAATTCGTTCGGCGCCAAGAAATAGCCGAGCTCGTCGAGTGCCGCTGTGCGCACCGCCTCTATGTATTCACCTTCTTGCGGGTGGCCAAGCAGCTGCTCGTAGGTGAGGCCGTCTGGTTCAAGCAGTGTATTGGCGCGGATTTCAATTTTTTCGGACAAATATTTGTAGAAAATGAATCCCAAAATATAATCGCGGAATTCATCCGCATTCATTTTCCCTCGTAATTCGTTGGCAATATTCCAAAGCTGCGTCTGTAATTGTTTCTTCTGATCTTCTGACATTTTTGCCCCAATTGCTAAACCAAGAATACCACTTTTACTTCGTAGATGGAATGCGGGTGGACTTATATAAGCCAGTCAGGGTTTCTTGATAATAACTGCTGAGGTGAACGGCTTGTCTTCGCCGAGGATTATTGAGTCTATGTCGGATCTTTGGCGCAAAGATTTACATATTCTGCGGCCATTTGGGCCATAGAGTGCGAAAGGTATTTGACTGAAAAATACGCCGCCTGGCCGGATATTATCAAGTATTACATTTGCTATACCTGTGTAGATGGTGGGCGGAAGATCCTGCAAGGCTCCGACAGGCCTATGCATTACCAATGCAAAGCCATCTGGTGTATTGTTTTTACGCCAGGCTATTATTCGCTTCCATGTATTAGGAGACACCAGATTTCCGTCTATGTGATCGATTAACGGGTTACTTTCAGTTTCTTTGTCTCGACGATCCTCGTAAGTAGTTAAGAGAGCTTTGCTTATGACTTGTAACTCTAGCAAGTCTTTGAGCGCTTCGCCATTTTCCCCGCCTGCCAAGTCTACGCCGACGTTTGTGGCGTATCTACCAATAGCGCTTTCTATGATGGTTAGAAGATCGCCATGCTCAGGAGGTATACAAGAGTGTTTACAGTAGTCACTAAAACGACTGCTGTCAATCTGCCAATCATTGTCAACCCTCGGTGCGTAGCTGTCTACACTAACTACACTATCCAAGGACCAAGTTGTTACTAAAGAGTTGCTCACCTGTAAACTCGCTTATTTGTTTTAAGAATACCACTTTACTTCGTAGATGGAATGCGGGCGGACTTGTATAAGTCTGAAATATTCCTTATTTTTATCTATTTTGAACGGAATCAATTAGAAGCGGCCTGGAATTTGTGCGCCATCTCTGATGATAGTTCTTGTGACGGCAGCAGCTTCTGCTAGTAGTTCTTTACTGTGCGGGAGCTTGCTAATCTCTCTTTCAAAATTCTTCCCGAGGCGAACTAGTCTGTAAACATTTTCGCGAGAATCTCTCGCGGTAGCTTTAGCCGCGTCGTCGAGTTCTATCAGAAGATCTAGCTCGGTTTTGGCGGCTTTTGTGTCGGCGAGCTCTTTCACAGTGAGAGGGCTAGGTGAACTCTCGGCAGGCTCTTTGGTGCGGTCCCACATCAGTACATAACGTCCAATTTGCATTAAAGCGGCCTTACCTGTTTTGCCGTGTAAAGCGCTAGCTACCTCTGCGTGACGTCCACCTTCCACCTTCAGATAGTTGATTAGTTGAGTTCCCTCAGCTACCCCAACATGCTCAAGGATCTCTGGTTGCAGTGTTGTTCGCCCAAGGCCGACTTGGTTTAGGACGTATCTCACTAAATTTGGTTGGCCGTGAACCGGCGCAGATAGTCTTGACTCCTCTGATAACAGGGACAGCTCTTCAATAGTCAGGCCCTGGTGCTCTTCACGTAAACAGCCATTTGCGTCGAAGGGATCCTGTATAGTTCGCGTAATCAATTCGCTGATAGATGTATGGTCGGGATTAATACGTGTCATATAACAACTCCTTAATTTCCCCAAGAATACCACTTTTCTATCTGTTTTTGAACGGAATTTACTTCTGGTCTGTAAGATAGTCTGGGCTGTATGCAAGTTGTTGGCATAGCTTCATGAAACGGGGTGCGTATTTTGACTTCCCAGGTTTGTGGCCTGCACATGCGAGTTTCTCAAGTATCGTTACCACATGGTCGCGGGAGGTGCTGCTAATTCTGCCTTCCCAATTTGATTCCCTAGGTATCAGAGTATCGAGACTTTCCGTATCAATAAGAGAGACATACATGCCCGCGCCTTTTAGAGGTAGCTGGGGGCTATATTCTGCATCTATAATCGTAAATCCGCTTGTGTCATCATAGAAAAGATTATCAATCCCGAGATAGTCCATAAAAATAGTGCGGTTTCTCAGTTCGGTATCTGACCAGACAAGCGTATCAAAATGCGCCTGAGGAATTTGCGCTACTTTCTCGACTCTTGCTTCCCACTCTCCTTTCAAGTCATGGATCGCTACTCGTCCTTCGCTTCTGTTGTGCAGGGGCGCACCCTCAGCACGTTCAATGATTTTATGGACGCAATTGCCGGCTACCCATGCCACGAGCGTACGGGCAACGCTCGTGTTTGGCGGTAGTGTTGCGTATGCTTCAATTTCACGTCTAGCATGCTCTTGTACATGTGCAATGGCCAGAGACTCCTCAAAACCGGACGGGATTGAAAACGGTGCACGCCGGTAGACCAACTCAGGCCCAAACTCGTATGCGTAGGCGTCTTTGCCACGCCCAAGTTCACGTCCTGCGAGCGGATAGCCGAGCAAGCCTGGGTTGTGTGCTGTCAAATCTTCTAGGCCTGCAGTCATGCACGCTCCTTCTCTTAATTGCTTAGAGCGTACCATCTTTTTGCAAATCTTGGAAAGATCAATTAAAACAGTTGATAATTGAATTACAACAACTCCATAGTTGAGGCTAGTCTGACACAATACGAGCACTCAAAAATACCACAACCACTATAAGCAATCGATTAACGCGACCAGCGCCCGGTGTGCGTCTGAGCGATTTCGGTCAGTGCGTCATCTACAATCTTTGTCATAAAAGTTGGAAAGGCAGCTTGTGCTTGCACTGCTTCCAGCTCGTGTTTGGGTGCAGGTTGTTTCATTCTCCCAGGTTGCCATAACAGCTGTGCGTCACCCCGTTCGTAGGACGGTATATATATGTCATGAACGTGCGGTACCTGTTCACCGCTGGTGACTGTGACAATACGGTTTGGCGAAGGCGCCAGGGTTCTCATGAGATGCGGTAGCAGAAAACGTCCCAGTGCAATTGCTTGAAAGTGTCGATGTGCGGGAAGCTCTCCCCATGACTCAACGGGTTCAAGTGGGATTACCAATGCTTGACCTCGGGTGGCAGGAAAAATATCCAGAATCGCCATCAGCCCTATGTTCGGGTCGTCATTGTGATATAGCGGGTAAGATGGCAATTCGTTGTCCCAAATCTTTCGGAATATTGTTTTTTGAGCCTCAGCCATAGTTAATACACAATATAATGAACTTTGTAAGTAGTCAACAAGCTGGCTCTATAAGTTGTGGCAGCAAAGAGACGTGAGATAACCCTATAATTATATTATACCACAAACAACAATATTATGCAACTAGCACTAGGCGTGCTGTGGTGATACAAAGGGTAAGATTTCTCTGTCCCGACAGGCTGCGTGCGCTGCGTCGGCTAGTTGTTCTACAGAATCTGACGGATTGAGGGCGTGATACTCTGTTGCGAGCTTCATAAGTTCTCGCTGGGTGTGTTCGAGATCGCGAAGTGCGTCCGGGGACGTCGCTATCAAGCAAAGCTCTCGAGCTATCTGCTTGCTTCTGATTTCGCGTAACGATGGGTGGTGTTGGGGCTGAGACTCACTACAGGCTGCTCCTCCAAGTGCAGTGACAACGATAGCTGTATATGTTGCAAGTCGTTCTTTCATATCGCCCTAGTATCATGCAGGTGGCGGATAGTTGCAAGCATGAGCAACTTGTTTCTTACTGGGGCTGGCCGCTGATAAACTCACGAGGGTTTATGAGCTGGCCGTGCCGGCGGATTTCAAGATGCAGGTGCGGACCGGTGGAGTTGCCGGTACTGCCCTCTTGACCGAGGCTGTCGCTTGGAGTGACAGTCTGTCCTACTGTAACCTCAACCGAGTTAAGGTGTGCGTACGTGGCAGTGATGCCGTCGCCATGGTCGATGACGACCCGCTTGCCGAGCCCGCCGTGTTTGCCTGCTGCTGTGACCGTGCCACCTCGAACGGGCATAATATCTGTTCTACCGGCACGCTGGTAGCTCGAGATGTCGATACCACTATGATAGCGTTGGTATGGCGTGCGCGTGCCAAACTCGGCAGTGACGTGACCGGCGAGCGGCCACTGCGGGCTGATCGGAGTTGGCGCGACAGCGACTGGCGCCTGTGTCTCAAGGGGTGCTGTTCTCTCGGTCGTAATAACTGAGGCGGCGGCTTTTGGTTCGTCTTTTAGTACAAATGACTGTACGTCCGACATGAGCATGAAACCTAAAATAACATCCCCCGCTACAAATAATAGTGCCAATTCACGCTTGTACTGGTTGAATAGTGCGACAAAAAACTCGGTCAGTACGCTCCGATTTTGCCCTGTAAGCTGTCGGTATGGCTCAGCTTGCCACATATGCAACTGGCTAGTGTCAGAAATCGGATAATGTAGGACGCGCTGCCGCATCATTACTCCTTTGGATGCTCATAGCACTATGATCTACGACTACCTTAATGCGAACTATGAGCTATCTTACAGCCTAAGAACTTCAGAGCTCGGAGAAAACTTGAGTACAACGACAACGGAGACAGTAATTGAGGTAGCGGTCTTACGCCAATGTTGGTATTTTCTCTTCTTCTGGTATGCAGGCTCCCATGATATCGTGATACTCCAGAGAGCTGAGCAAGTACCCAGAAACTCTATTTACATAGTCGTCTGCAAACTTGCTTGGGTATATCCGTTCTTGCGTGAATACTAGCCCGGTAGGCTCTATAGCTCTTTCATCGATTACATCCAATGGTTGTTGATTAATGCCGAGCGGCTGTAGTGCTATTTTGCCGTATATTACACGTCCGAGCCTGTGTGTTCTGACAGGTTCAATGCCTGGTAGTATCACCTCGAAATCCGCAGCAAACCTTGCGTCATCTCTTTCTGCAAGCGGAGCTGGATTTACGGGGCATATAAGGCGTGCAATATACGTCCGGTCTTCGATAAGCACATCAGCGGGTAGGCGTAAGTTCTGCTCTTCGAAGAATTTACTTTTAGCAACTGGGACGTGTGGCGCCTTAGACTTAAATATGTTCATTTGTATATTATACAATAAGTGTGTGACAAAGTAAATTATTAATTATATAAGTAGATTTGTAGTACACTGGAAGCATAAGCAGGAAAAACAAACATGCCGGATGAGCCGAAAACAGAGGTTACCGAACCGAAAGACGAAGGTGTTCTCAGTAAAAGTAAAAATCTAAAATTGCAACCAAGCGCGGAATTTGTAGCCGAACGTGAGGCTGAAACCGGCCCACAAATTAGCCTGCCGTCATCACCTGCAGCAAGTACGCAACCACAGGCTGCCTCGACTCCAACTCATGAACCCCAGCCAACTGAGCCGGCGCCAAACTACACCCCTGCGCCTGATCCTTTGGACTTGCAAGCCCAGGCGCAAGCAGCACCCGCAGAAACACTGACAAGCAATGCTCCGCACGCAAAGCCGGTTGTCCCGGCAGCATTTCAGTCACCCGAACAGGTGGCTGCGACCAGCAAGGAGCGGTCGCATCACGACCAGCCTGCTGCTCAGCAGTTTACTTTAAGTAGCGAAGCTGCGCTGGAGGCGAGCGAAGCAAGCGCCAGCGCCTCACTATTTTCAGGCATGACACTAATACTTGGCCTATTAGCTTCCTTGAGCTACATGGTGTTATTTTCTGTGTCGAAAAATGAATGGGTAGCAGCGGTGGTCGTCGTGCTCATGGTTGTCGGGGCGGTACTTTGTAGCTTCAAGAGTTATTCTTCAACAGGGTCAATGAATCCAGTTACTGTCATGGGTCTCGCGAGTGCTATGTTCGGTCTGATTTTTGTAGCGAGTATATATATAGCTGAATGGGCGCTCCGCTCGATGTTTGGTGGATTTGGTCTCTAGCTCTAAAGTTCAGTATATTTCTTGTGGCTTGATTTGGATTTCTGAACCGGATACTTTTGTTCATTCTTAGCCATCTTGTCGTGGAATGCTTCTACCAGGTCGACATCAAGCTTATTCGCAAGCAGAAGTACCCAGTAAAATACGTCGGCTAGCTCTTCCGCAATGTCATGTTTATTGTGCTTGGTATGTTCAGCCATTTTAGCTTCATTTTTCCATTGAAAGTGCTCGAGTACTTCCGCGGCTTCAAGAGTAAGTGAAATTGCAAGGTCTTTTGGGTTGTGGAACTGGTCCCAGTCGCGGTCGTCACAAAATTTTCGAATTTTGGTTTGAAGCTCTTGTAAAGTCTGAGTTGCATTGTCTGCCATAAACAACAGTATACGCTGCCAAACTTGAGCTTGCATCATGTCTCTGTCATACTCATAGCCATAAGCGTATAACAAATACAATGACAGAAACTATATTTGCACAACTTAGCCTGGTCCTGGTGATAGCGGCTGTCATTTCGATTTTTGTACGCCTACTCAAGCAGCCGTTGATACTTGGATATATTTTGACCGGTATTATCGTTGGGCCGGCACTATTTCATCTGATTGAGGCCAAAGAAGCGTTCCACGCATTTGCCGAGATTGGCATTGCCCTGCTCTTGTTCATTATTGGGCTCGGGTTGAATGCTGGGGTTATTCGGAGTCTTGGAAAAGTTGTTCTGCTGGCAGCATTCAGCATCCTGGCGATTATCAGTACGCTCGGCTTTATTGTCGGAACGGCGTTTGGTTTTATGCCAAAAGAGGCGATCATTGTCGGTGTGGCGCTGTTCTTCAGTAGCACCATCATCATCTTGAAGGTTCTGACTGATAAAAAAGAACAAAACCGTCTATACGGCCGTATCGCAATTGGCGTTATCTTGGTCGACGACATCGTTGCAACGCTTGCGCTTGTGGCGGTCGCGGCCATCGGCTCCAGTGGTGGCATGTCGTTTGGCGAAGTTGCCTTACTCCTTGGGAAAGGGTTGGGGCTTGGCGCTATTTTGGCGGCAGTTTCCACACAGATTCTCCCTCGGGTTACGAAGGCTTTTGCGAGCTCCCAAGAGCTGCTGTTCCTGTTCACGATAGCTTGGGGATTGGGTATTGCGACATTGTTTGAAATGATCGGCTTCTCGCTCGAAGTTGGCGCGCTGTTCGCTGGCGTCAGCCTGGCATCGCTGCCGTACGCCATCGAGATGAGCGCACGCCTGAAGCCGCTACGCGACTTCTTCCTGATCCTCTTCTTCATTACGCTCGGTGAGACATTTGGCTTTAGTAACTTGGGCGATGCGCTCGTGCCGGCACTTATTCTGTCTGCTATCGTCTTAATCGGTAAGCCGATCCTAGTTATGGCCTCGCTGGGTCTTATGGGGTATACCAAGTTTACGAGCTTTAAGGCGGGCATACATTTGTCACAGATTAGCGAGTTCTCTATTCTGCTGGTAGTATTTGCGCACGAGACAGGCCTGGTCAGCCCTGAAGTGAACGCCATTATTACACTCGTAGCGCTTATTACAATCGCTGTTTCGACTTATCTGATGAATTACGATGCTCAGCTGTACAAGGTGTTTCATAAGTACCTGCGGCCGTTCGAAAAGAAAGGTGTCAAAGCCGACCACAAAGCAGAACCGCCACACCAGCTGGTGTTGTTCGGGTATCGTAAAGGCGGTCATGAAATCGTGAAAGCTTTCAGAGACATGCACAAGCGTTATATCGTTGTGGACTACGACCCCGATGCGATTGAGCTAATGGAGCATCAACATATCAAGCACCTCTATGGTGACGCAACCGATTATGAGTTGCTTGAAGAGATGGGGCTACATCACGCTGAGGTAGTCGCGAGCGTGATACCTGACTTTATGACCAACATGATGCTGCTCAAATACATCCGCAAACACAATCCGAAAGCGGTCTTTATTTGTCATGCGACAAACCATGAAGAGGCAATGATGCTCTATAAGCATCGCGCCACCTACGTTATGTTGCCTCACCTGATTGGTAGCGAGCATATCAGCTCGTTTTTGAAACGCAACGGCAGCGATAAAAAAGCGTTTGAGGTACACCGTAAGAAGCATATTATGCAGCTTGGCAACACTGCCCTGCACTAGGTAAAGCCGTAACCGGAATTAGCACTCTTGACATGAGAGTGCTAATTTTCCTATACTATAAGTAGAAAAGCGTACAAGCTTTTCATGTAAATCTTAAAAAGGAGGTTTATATGGCTAGTAACATTGTGCGATTCGATCCTTTCGCAGAGCTCGATGCTCTGCAAAAACAGTTCTTCGGTGACGATTTCATGACCCCGTTCCGTGGCATGAAGATTCCTACCACCGATGTGTACACCGAAGATGACAAGCAGATGACCGTTGAGGTGCATTTGCCTAACTTCAATGAAGAGGATGTCAATGTACATCTAGAAAACGAGACACTTATCATTCAGGCTGAAAAGCACGAAAAAGAGGAAGACAAGAAAAAGAAGTATGTTGTGCGTGAAAGCAGCAGTAGCTTCTATCGCCGAATCCACCTCCCGGAGCGGGCTGAAACCGATAAAATCGAGGCTCACTTCGCTGACGGCGTACTAAAAGTTGTCGTGCCATTCAAGGATTTGCCACAGCCTAAGAAAATTGCCATCAAGGCAAAAAGTAGCAAAAGCTAGTATACTGTGTGCTAATGGCACACAGACGACTTTCGCAGTTTATCGCTGATGTAGTGCTGACAAGCCACTATCTGGCTGAGCCAGTCAAGCATACCGAGGCAGAGGCAACTGATGCCGAAATGCGTTGTTTGAAAGTAGTTGCATCGTTCCAGCCAATTGGTATGCGCGAAATCGCTGATAAGCTGCACGCCAGCAAGCCACGGGCCACCCAGCTCGTGGCTTTGTTGGAAGCGCATGGATATGTTGAGCGCGAAGTTGCTGCCGACCGTCGTCGTATCGAGGTGCGTACAACTGCCAAAGGCAAGGCTGCTATTAAAAAGCTCGATGCCCGGTACGAAAAGCTGGCGGCTGCTATCGAGAAAAAGCTTGGTCCCGAAGATACCGAAACATTGTCGCGCCTGCTCGAAGCTATCACCCCCCTGTCGAAGCTAGATTCTCAGTAAAAAATCTCACTTGAATAGTTAATATATATTAACTAAAATTATTAATGAGTAGAGTCAGTTTAAGACACTCTACAGGAGGTTATGAACTGTGACACAAATTTTTAAGACTACCCTGCTTTTGGGTCTGCTGACAGGCCTGTTTATGGGTGCGGGCTATGCTCTTGGCGGCAGTAGCGGTGCGTTGATTGCATTGGCGATGGCAGCGGTGATGAACTTCGGCATGTACTGGTTCTCGGGCTCGATTGTGATGAAAATGCAGCGCGCCAAGCCGCTCAAGCTATCTGAATATCCCGAGATTGTCCGCATGGTCGAAGACCTGACACAGAAAGACAATCTGCCGATGCCAAAGCTTTATATTGTTGATACGCCGATACCGAATGCGTTCGCAACTGGTCGTAGCCCGAAGCACGCAGCCGTGGCGGTCACGACCGGTATCATGGACATTTTGAGCCACGATGAGCTCAAGGCGGTGCTTGGCCACGAATTAGGCCACGTCAAAAACCGCGACATGCTGGTATCAACTATCGCGGCGACGGTGGCTGGCGCGATTACCTTTATGGCTGAGATGGCGTTTTGGGGCGGTATGTTGTTTGGTAGCAACGAAGACGAAGATGGCGGTAATATCGTCGGGAGTATCGCGATGATTATTCTGGCGCCAATTGCTGCGATGCTCATACAAATGGCAGTTTCGCGCAGCCGAGAATTCCTAGCCGACAAGCACGGCGCAAAGCTGATCGGTGATGGCAAGGATTTGGCTTCTGCCCTGCAAAAACTTGAAAACTTCAAGCAGCACGTTGAGCCAATTAAGCCTTCGCCAAACCAAGAGGCTACTGCACACCTGATGTTTGCAAACATGTTCTCAACCAGTGGTCTGGCAAGCCTCTTCAGTACTCACCCGTCAACGCAGGATCGCATCAAGCGCCTCATGCGTCAGTAAGTGGGCATACTGCCCGTAACGGCACGTTGGCTAGTGTGCGTGTCAGTTTATTTTCGGTGACGATTCTCATAAACAACAGCTCTCTTGCTGTCTCGATTGGCATAGCTACCAACATATCGCTTGTTGGCAGCGGTCGGTAGTCGTGGTCAGCAAAAAATTCGGTGAGCTTACCACTGATCTCAAGAGCAGCTTTACCTGCTTCTCGTGCGCGTATGTGTGCCACCAACTCAGGCCAATCTTCTGTAAAATACTCAGACTCTGACCGGAAATATTCAGATGTACATAAACGCGCTAGCTTATTTTGGTAGAAAGCAGTATAGGTGTTGATGCGTGCAAGAAACCGCTCTACCAGGTGGTCAGCTGAAAATCCGCTTATTTGTGCGCTACATACCCGGTCGAACATAGATTGGAGCATAGCAAAGAATTTTGTATCCATATTCCGCGGCAAGTTACCATTAAAATACATATCGGCAAGCTCAGCCGTAACTTCGTCAAGCCAAGCTTCCTTTTGTCTGTGGTCTTCAGCGACGCTTTCAATGCTCATTTGTGCTTCTCCAGGCAGTACTATTGCCTGGCTGCCATGGAAGCGCGTAGGCTCACGTGAGCTCTCACTAGCATCTAGTACACAAACCGAGTGGTACGGATGAAGTATAATGTGGCCTGATTGGCTGTCCTGTACTTGACGTACGGAAACTTCTTGGTAGCGCACCATAACTCTGCCCGGGATAACGACCTCACAGCTTTGGCGCTCATCAAGTACAATAACCCCATCTTCCACAGCCACTTTACTACCGATAATGCCCCCATTACGCAGCACGCTATTACCGCTCGCGACCAGATCACTGATTATCTGGTCTCGTTGGGCAAACGATAATTCGGGATCGGTAGCGTACTTTGCTAGGGCATCTGCAAAGCTGGTATCAAATGACCCAAAATCAAACAAAGTATGGTAACCGGGTACTCGTTCTGTAAAATCTCTTGCCTCATTCACGATTACAGATATTGTATAGCCCAAATTAAAATCTTAAAAATAAATTACATTAAATGGGCAAGACCGTCACCTTTATTGTCTTGTAAATTCTATCGAGGGATAGAAAAACGTACTAAGCGCGCCTTGTTAAATTGGTTTTGGTGGCGTTTTATTCTCGAAAAACAGATTGTCCGAAGCATTATCGATAGGTATTGTACGCATTCAATAGACTGGCGGAGAGGACAGGATTATTGCATATATTCTTGCGGCGTGCTCGGAGCAAGCTCCTGTACGCGCCCTCGAATATCGAACCTCAGCTACGCTGTGTCGCTTCAAATCCCTCAGCCAAAATAAATAAACCTGCTGATGCAGGCATATTTATTTTGGCGGAGAGGACAGGATTCGAACCTGCGAGAGCCTTGCGACTCAACACACTTTCCAGGCGTGCGCCTTAAACCAACTCGGCCACCTCTCCTTGGTAGAGTCTGTTCATTCTCAGACACTGGGTGAATTTTATGAACAGGACGTGAACTACACTTGATATAAATTTGGTACAGAGAAAATTTTACCACATAAAGCACCTTGCCCGTATCTGATGTAACAGCGTACACTAGTACAGAAGATGGCAATGATCAGACTGGAAGAAGTCAGCAAGCTGTACGGGCTTGGCGAGGCCATGACATTGGCGCTCGACGAAGTGACACTCTCCATCGAGGAGGGTGAATTTGTCGGTGTGATGGGTCCGAGCGGCTGCGGCAAATCAACCCTTATGAACATCATCGGCATGCTCGACCGGCCGACACATGGCGAGTACAAATTCAACGAGCGCTCAGTTGCAAAATTACGCACGACACGTCAGGCGAAAATCCGCCGTGACAGCATTGGCTTTATTTTTCAGTCGTTTAATCTCTTGCCCCGCCTCACCGTGCTGGAAAATGTTGCACTACCACTGGAATACAAAGGCGTGTCGGCTCGTCGGCGCATCAAGCGTGCCAGTGAAATTCTGGAACGTGTAGGGCTGCGGCACAGAGAGTTTTTCTACCCGGGACAGCTCAGTGGCGGCCAGGCACAGTGTGTGGCAATCGCCCGGGCACTTGTGAACGATCCCAAAATTATCATCGCTGATGAACCAACCGGTAACTTGGATAGTGCATCGTCGAGATTGGTAATGGAGCTGCTCGGCGAAATCCACAAATCCGGCAATACCGTGCTCATGGTGACGCATAATCCCGAGTTGACCCGCTACGCTACCCGGGTGCTGTACATGCACGACGGCAGTATTATCCACGACGAAAACACCAAGCTAGGCGAGATTGCTCCTGTAGCCCGCCGCGTGATGTACGGTAAACCTATGACCAGCGAGGAGGATGATCTGGCCGGTGTGTCAGCGCTGATGAGTGCAATTCCGGGCGCTGACGAAGAAAAGCCAGAAGACACCAAGAAAAAGCGGACCCGGAAGACAAAAACCAGGCGCAAAACGACCTCCCGGCGCAGAAAGGTGGCTGCAAAATGAGCGCAATAGTCCGCGGCAATATTCGCATGGCAATGTCGTCTATCAAAAGCACCAAGTGGCGCAGCTTCTTCACGATGTTTGGTGTAGTGGTGGCGATTGTTCCGGTGCTGACCATCTTGAGTATTGGCGAGGGTGTTAAGCGTCAGATTACCGATCAGGTTGTAGGGCTTGGCAGCGACCTACTAACAGTGCGTCCGGGCAGGCTGATTACCGGTGAAAATGCCATTGCCCAATTTAATGCGCTGAGTGGCTACACCACTGCTGGAAATTTCAGTCTGAAAGACTATGAGGCCGTCCAGAAAGTCGAACATATCAAAGAGCTCGCACCGCTCAGCATTGTCCCAGGTGCTATTACGGTAAACGATAAACCTATCCGAGATACGTTCGTGGTGGCTACCACCGAGGACTTGCCGTCACTAACCAATTACAAGGTCCAGCATGGTGGGTTTTTCACGGATAAAGAATACGGCCGCCGCTCTGTTGTTGTCGGCCGTGGCGCAGCCGAGAAGATTTTTGGCGAAGGCATCCCGCTCGGCCGGGCGTTTGAGTTCCGCGAGGATACGTTTGTGGTCAGTGGTGTGCTCGAGCGCTACGAGACTGCCCCGCTTTCATTCTCGGCCGATCTCAACAATGCCGTCATTATGCCATACAAACTCGCCCAGACAATCGTTGGTGGCGAGGCGCCGCCGATTTATGAAATGCTGGTGCGCCCCAGTTCGGAAGATACGGCAGATCAGGTGCGACGCGATGTCACAGCAGCGCTACGAGAAACTCGCGGCGGCGAGGAGGATTTTAGTGTCGTGACCCAGGCGGAAAACAAGCGTGTGGTCAATCGGATTTTAACGCTTGTGACCGCGCTGGTGAGTGGAGTCGCTGGTATCGCCCTTTTGGTAAGCGGTATTGGAGTAATGAATATTATGCTGGTGTCGGTGACGGAGCGGCTGCATGAGATTGGTGTGCGCAAAGCCATCGGTGCGACCCGGCGGCAGATTATCGGTCAGTTCATGAGCGAAGCGATTATTCTGAGCTGCACTGGTGGCGTGGTTGGTGTATTGCTATCATTTGTTTCGATGTACTTCGTACGGTTGTTTACTAATATCGAAGCGGTAATTACCTGGGATGCGGTTCTGTTAGTCTTTGGCCTGTCGCTGGTGGTCGGTGTGGTGTTCGGCAGCTTCCCTGCCATGAAGGCTGCCCGCAAGGACCCAATCGAAGCACTGCGCCACGAGTAATACAAATTTACATTATATCATATAATGTCAATTTTTGCAATAAAATTGCTTACAGTTTAAGGGCCAGCTGGGGTCTCTGGCGGGGTTTTGTCGGTCTTGTTTTGGCTGTTTTTGGTGGCTACTGCAGCCACAGTCAGTGGTGTCTTGAGTAGTGTAGCGACGGCGTGAGTGGCCTGGGTGGACAGCTTGGTACGGTTGGCGTGCTCGGCCTCGATTTGCGCTCGGATCTTAGCGAGTGCCTTTGCCGCGGCAGGATTTTGGTTCAGCACCCGGAATTCTTTGTCGAGTGCGGCCAGTTCTTCGTCGGTCAATTCTTCAAGGCCGACGAATGCATCCCGGGCGTTCTTGGTGGAATGAATAAGCTCGTCAAGTTTGAGCTGGATGGCTTTGGTATCGCGGTTTTGGGTGTTTTGGATGAGGAACACCATGAGAAAAGTCACGATGGTTGTGCCGGTATTGATAACTAGTTGCCAGGTGTCCGAAAACTGGAAAAACGGTCCGCTCGATGCCCATACGAGCACCACAATAATCGCACCGACGAAGACGGTCGCGGAGCCTGCCCATTGTGAGATTTTGTTGGCGATCGCCCGGAACGGGCCATGCGGTCGCGGTTTCATATCTTGCAGTATAGCTTGGTTTATTGAGCAATGCTAGTGCTTGTTAGCTCTCTACTTCTGGACGTAGTGCAACGCCGCCAAGCATCGGCGGGACATCTGGGCCGCTGGGTAATGGGCTACCTATAGCTTCAGGTGGTTCTTTCCCTTCACCTATCATTTTTTTGAGCTGGGCACCATAGGGCTCGGCAAATTCTTTAGGCGACATCCCTTCACGTTCTGCTGCGTCACCTAATTCTTCAAAGGCTCCTGTACGCGTTACTGTTATCCTAGGCATGATAAATACCATTGTAGGCTGTAGGCTCGGCTTGTCAACTAACTTGCAACACAGCGGGTGCTGCCGAAGTTGCTGGGGTTTTGTTGGGCGGCGCGGAGTACATTGAGTACAGCTGGTGTGGTGAGCGCGTAGCCGGTGTTCTCGTACGAGGTAGAACGAGCGAATATAACGCCGATTACCCTTCCTTCTGCGTCGAGTAGCGGACCACCGGAATTGCCCTGTTCGATGTCGGCCTTGAGTGCGTAGACATCGCGCCGGCCAGATACTTCGTTGTAGATGTCTTGTCCAAGCGCTATGAAACGTTCGGTGATGACTGCGGGACGGACTGCGAACGGGCCACCACCTGGATAGCCCAGTACTACACCAGGTGTACCGTTTTCGACGAGGCTATCAAGAATAGAAAGCGGCTTGCCGGCGAGTCCGTTCGTACGTAGGACTGCTATATCGAGGTCAGGGTCGAACCCTATAATCTCGCTGCGGTGGCGACCGTTGTCATCGTGTACGTAGGGATTACGCATACCAGCTACCACGTGCGCGTTGGTAACCACGATGCCGTTGCCTGCTACAAACCCTGAGCCGACACCAATGCCGTTGCAGGAACGGCCTTCGATTTCAACCACTGAGGCTCGCGCACGAGCTACGACGTCATTAAACAGTCCGACATCAGGCAGCGGCGCGTCAGACCGCGGCAGGTTGGGCTCAAGTTCGCGGACGATGTCGGGTAACTTGGTCTGGGCGAGCGAATCCTCGAGCCAGCGCATCAGCGAAGTCGCAGGCGGGAGACTTGCGTCAAGCCAGGTGATAATGCGCGAATCGCGGACGTTCGTCTGGATACCTGGAGACGGAACAGCAACAATGACTGACGCGCCAAACCAAACGAGCAGTAAGCAGATGATAGCGCCGACTCCGGCACCTAGAAATCCGTCGAGCTTATGTAGCCTAAAATTGTGCAGTATCTGCTTGAGACGAATGCCGCCATACTCCCCTGCCGCCACCGCGGCTACCACTGCGAGTGCAATTAACAGCAGACTGACAAGCGCACCTGCGTTGGTGATGGATGCTAGGAATGAGCCCACCACGACGCCAGTCACCAAACCGAGTAGCGAGCCAATTTGGCGCACCAAGCCAATTTCTGCACCGCGAATCACAGTCACGGCGACCAGCAGCATAATGACAGCGTCGACAATATTCACTCCACTATAATAAACCTTTTATGACTACGACCGCGAGCGGGTTTTTGATGGTCGGGTTGCTGCCTTGACTTTGTCGAGCTGGAGTTTGCTGCCAGCGTGCATAAAAAGTATTAGGACAAACAACAGTCCCAGAAATAGCACGTAGACGGCGCGGTCCAAGACATTGGCAGCAACGATGAGGTCGTTTGGGATGCCATGAAGGTTCTGCGAAAAAACCAGGAACGCTTCGCGGATACCGATTGCGCCCGGAGTAAGCGATACAAACAGTGCAAAGTTAGCAGCTCCGGTATAGGCGAGCACCTGTGAAACGGTAACGCTGCTCTGTAGTGAGCGAAGTTCTACGTAATAAATTGCGGCTATAATGAGTACCTGGATGAGGCTGAATGCTCCGATAAGCAGGATACCCTTGCGGATGATAGCTGTTGAAACGCCTGCGGTGAGGCCGCTGTTTCGCTGTACAAAGAACTTAATGACAGCACCGCACACAGCAGTGATAGCAGCGACGGCCAGAACAGTTTGCCACCATGGTCGGGAGGTGCCAACGAGTAGCAGCCCGCTGAAGACCGCGTAAAACGCATAGTAAATGAGCGTTGCGAAGAGGTACTGTTTGATTTTGACATCATGTTTGAGCTTGAGATAGGCTGCGCGAAAACCTGGCCCACTCTGTCCCGGCCCAAAGAAATTAACGAGAGACGAATACGAAGTTAGCAGGAAGTTTTCCTGCGTGGTCATGTGTTTTTTGTAGAGTTTGAGCGAGCCAAACAACACCCCCATAAGCGCAAGCGTCGTGCCAATGTAGAGCAGAAACAGTAATAAGAGCGCAAGAAACGAGGTGTCTTTGAGTTGATGAACGACCTCAGGGTTGTGGTCGAGATACCATAAAAACGCAAAGAGCGTACCGAGGATAATAATTGGGCCGAAAATCAGACGGAGTTTGCGCTGCATTGTCTCTCTAGTATACCCGAGTTTGTGTACCGTAAACGCATCTTAAATTTTTGCTATTTCATACGAAAGCTTTCCATTATACTGAGTAACAGCGTGAAGCACACAGCAAAAAAATCGTCTAAAAGCACACGAAGCAATCGTCTGATTGGCTTCTTTGCTTCGGACAGATTCTTTTATATAATTCTGGGATTTTCGGTACTTTCGGCGATATGGGTGGCGATCTCTAGCTTGTACCCGATGGCATTCGACGAAGATTTTCACCTTGGCATGATTCGCTTGTACGCCGAGCATTGGCTGCCGTTTAGCATACGCCAGGTGCCAGAGGCAAATGTCTTTGGTTCTGTGGTGACGGATCCGTCATACCTATTTCACTACCTGATGAGTTTCCCATATCGTATTCTGGACGGTCTGGGTGCGAGCGAAACAACGGTTGTGATTACGCTACGGCTGATGAACGTGGCGATGTTTGCAGTAGCGTTACTACTGTATAGGAAGCTGCTTTTGAGGATTCGTGTTTCAAGGGTGGTGACCAATGTCGTACTTGCGCTGTTTGTGCTCATTCCAGTGGTACCATTACTGGCTGGCCAAATTAACTACGACAATGTGCTGCTCATGCTGGTGCCTGGTTCGATGCTGCTGGCGCTCAATGTGCGGGAGGGGTTGCGGAGTAGAAAAGTAATTCGGATGCATTCGCTGTTGGCGCTCCTACTGCTCCTCATATTCGGTACGCTAGTGAAGTATGCGTTTTTGCCAATTGCAGCCGGCATTTTCCTGATCATACTGTACGAGATTATCAGGGTAGTTCGGCATGACAAACACTGGTGGCAGCGGCTTTTGATGGGGCTAAAATCGTTATCGGTACGTATGAAATGGCTTTTTGGTGTGCTGTTTATCATTGCGATAATTCTGTTTGGTCAAAAGTACGGAACCAACCTTGTGAAATACCATGACCCAGTGCCCGACTGCGGTGCGGTGCTGACGGTCGAGCAATGCATGCCGTACGGCCCGTGGGGGCGGGATTATCGGTATTCGCAAACGGCTGACCAGCGTGAGAAAAAGAATGCGGTTGCATATACGGTTATTGACTGGGTGCCAGGTATGTGGCGCAGGCTGTACTTCACGATTGCCGGTCCAACCATCGGGTATGACACACAGAAACCGCTGCCGATTGTGAGTATTGCGGGTATTGTGCTAGTAGTAGGTGGTGCGCTGCTTCTACTGCGCTATGGCCGGGAGATATTCCATGAGTATCCTGTATCGTGGCTGTTCGTGATTCCGAGCGTGTTTTACATTTTTGCAGTGTGGCTACAAGTCTACAAACTGTATCAGTACACGGCGTGGCCGGTAGCAATTAATGGCCGGTATGTCATACCTTTGCTGCCACTACTCGGTGTGATAGTGGCACTCGGTTACGTTAAGTTTGCTCGACATATTGGCGCTGTGAAGTACGCGGGGATTGCTGTTGTAATTGTGCTGCTACTCTCGCTTCAGGGCGGCGGCATTACGACCTACATTGTGCGTAGCCAAGACACGTGGTTTATGCCAAATAGCTGGATGCAGGACGCAAACGGTGTGCTACGAGATGCGCTAAAGCCAGCCTTGTACGAGGGTGGTGGCTGGTTTAGTTACCGCGGCGGCCCATAAGGCTATTTTTTCTTGAAATGGTCACGTTTTTGTTGCTCGAGTGATTGTTCGATCAAAATGCGGTTGATGCGGATGAGGTCGGCGATGACCCCGAGCGTGAATGATATGAGCGAGGCAATGAGCAGGACAGCGCCGAGGATGAGCGACTGCAAATGTCCGCTGCTGTCACCGATGGCAACAAAATAAAGGAAGCGTGCAAATGGCACAGCTCCGAGTATAAACAGTATGACGCCAAGCGGCACGAACAACATGTATGGTTTGTGCATGAGAAACGAACGTGTGATGGCGACGCCAGATTTGGCCATATGCTCCAGGCTTGAACTAAACAGGCGCGATTCACGGGTTTTCGGATTGGTCACGATTTTGATACTGGCGATGCGGATGCGCTTGTGCCCTGCTTGGATGAGTGTTTCCATAGCGTAGCTGAATCGAGTCACGATATTGAGCTGCAGCAGCGCCTCGCGTGAGTACGCCCGGAATCCACTCGGCGCGTCGGGTACATCGGTGCCGGCGGCTTTGTTGAGTACCCAGGTGCCGAATTTCTGCATCAGTTTTTTGCCACGGCTAAAGTGAGGAATTTGCTGCACCTGACGATCGGCGATAACCATGTCGGCCTTCCCTTCTAGAATTGGGCGAACGAGGTTGCCAATCTCTTCTTGCGGGTATTGGTTGTCGCCGTCAGTGTTGACGAGGATGTCAGCGCCGAGCTCGAGTGCGTACAGTGCCCCGTCATGGAACGAGCGGGCCAGACCCTTATTGCCAACATGATGGATGAAGTGCTTCACGCCATGGGCTTTTGCAACTTCGACGGTCCTGTCTGTTGAGCCGTCGTTAATAACCAGTACAATGATTTCACTAATCCCTTCGATTTTTTTAGGGATGGTTTCGAGCACGAGCGGCAGGGTCTTCTCTTCGTTGAGACAAGGAATCTGGACAACTAACTTCATGGCACCAGTATACCGTATCTTGGTCACTTCTCCACAAGCTTCGCATCAGTGAGCGAGATTACACGAAATCTGTAAAATTTTTCTCAGCAACCCTTGGGCTAGTGCGCGTATTATAACGATAAGCGCTTCATGCTAACAAGGGCGCTTAGAAGGAGGGAAAAGACAAACATGAAACGAGTACAAATTCTTGCCCGCGCGACACCCGTTTCAGAAATTGACGACCTTGATACCGATGACTACCTAAGCAGCAAATGGCACCCGAAAGCCGAGCGAGCGCGAATTCGCAACTATCGGCGAGTGAAGCAGCAAGAAGTCTAAAAAACAACCACAACTAATTACCCCACCCACTCTTAAATCCCCCGCCTGTTACGGCGGGGGATTTTTGTTGGCTCTGATGATTCTCTCAGGTTTAGTTTTCGCGTGCAGCTTTGAGCTTTTTCGTCCAGGTGACGAGTTCGTCGAGCAGCGCCTTGGCCTGGCTCTCCTCTGCTTCACTCCACTTGTACTGCCCCTCATCGTCAAGATTATTGTAGTAGTGTGGGATAATCACCTGCTCGCGTAAGTCAAACATTCTGAGTTCGCCCGCAACGCCACGCAAATGCTCTGCTGCACGTGAACCGCCTGCGGCCGAGCCGTAGCTGACCAAAGAAACTGGCTTATAGTTCCACTCCAGGTTAAGATAGTCAATCGCGTTCTTGAGTACTGGTGAGAAGGAATGGTTATACTCTGGTGTGACCCAAATAAAACCATCTGCTTCGCCGATAATTTTAGCCCAGTTTTTTGTGTGTGGGAGCTCGTACTCATGGTACATTGCAGGCTTTGCTTCATTGTAGAAAGGTAGATTTACTTTTTCGAGGTCGATCAGTTCGAAATCCGCTCCTCCATGCTGTGTGGCCAGTTCGTAGATCCACTGCGCTGGTTGAATGTTAAAGCGGCCGGGACGGATCGACCCAGCGATAATTTTGATTTTTGTCATTTCCCCTCCTTGTATGGTATAATTATTTACAACATATAGTTGCTATAATTAGTATAGTTTTGGAGAATTGCCATGTCAAACTCTACACAAGTCACCACTGGGCCGCATGGAAAAACCTGTATTGCTGCAACGACAAAAATTCTTGGTGATAAATGGACGCCGATATTACTGTTTGCTCTAGCAGAACAAAGCCGACGGTTCTGTGATCTTCAGAGTGAGGCTGGCGGTGTGAATCCGCGTACGTTGTCTGCACGGCTTGACAGCTTGGAGCAAACTGGAATTGTGAAGCGCGAAGTCTTCCCTGAGGTGCCGCCTCGGGTCGAATATAGCCTCACTGCCAAAGGTCAGGATCTGTTGCCGGTCTTGCAGGGTATGATCAACTGGGCCGATAAGCACGAAGTCAATTGCTAGTTACTGTTCTCGAACCGGAAGTTGTTCATACTGCGCGTTGAGCATAGCAGAAAGAGCCAAAGCTGCTCCTGCTCGAAACGCGGGATGTTGTACGTCAATCTCGTTTGGATTGTCACCTGCAGTGAGACGTGCAATTGCTACGCGTAAGTCTTCGGCACATATGCGCTCAGTTGGATCACTTGCAAGTGCCAAGCTTCGTGCAGTTACTCGGATTTCACCCATAATATCTCTCAGTAACTCGCTCATCTATATCTCCTTTTATAAACGTAGTATTAAATAAATGGGCACTTGAAGCAACTAGTGCGGTAATTTTTACAGAATTTTTTGCGTGTAGCGCGCAAATAGCTGCTATAGTATGTGTTAGAGATATTGGGGAAAAACAAGAGGGATGGAAGAAGAGACTGTTTTAGAGCAGGAATTGGCCGTTGCTACGTCAGGAAGCAAGAACCCGCGTACAGCAGAATTCGCACACGATGTCGCACGGTACTTTAAGGCATTTTTAGAAACAGATTTACGTGGCCGATTGGAACCTGCACGGAGACTGCGAGTTGAGCGTGTCAATGGTTTGTCGACCCAGCTGTACCTCAATAAATACTCCCAGCTCAATAAGAACTTGTACAAGAATTTCACGTCTGGTTTTGCGCAGGAGGCGTTTGTCATCAGCCAAAACAAGTACGTGACACACAGTGACGACCGGTTGAGTGACCAGTTTGCCCGGGCGATCGAGAACCTCGAGAGTGACCAAATAAACCAGCTCAATAAGTCCTTTGCCCGCGCGATCGATAAGTGCCGCAGTGGCCACGCGCAAAATTACGATGCATACTACACCGAGGCAATTGAAGCGGTGAAAGACAGGTTTGCGGCTGATTTGATCGTGCCAATGCTCCGCGGTGGCCAAAATAAACCGGTCGATGCAGAAGTCGGCAATATGCCGCTGCAGATTGATGCGTCTGAGAAAGTGTATGGTTCATTTGCGCCAGCGATTGAAACAATTGTAGAGCGCTACTTTACCGACAAACAGTCGCCTGACGAACTGCTGACTGCGCTGCGGGATGCGGTCAATCTTTCGGCGGTGCGCTTGGTGCTGCGTGAATTCTTGCACAGCCTCAGTATCATCGACGCGTACCAGGAAGTGTACCAATTACACCGCAACACCCAGGCACTCGGTGATCACGACATGTATCTGTATTTCTGTGAACTGCACATCGGCAGCTTGCGTTTTCCGCTGTTTTACACGAAGGTCCAGTCTGCGCACACCTACCCGTCTGTGACGTTTTCGTTTGATAACCGTATTTTTGTGAACACCAAGGCGCTCAACTATGTTCGCAAAGAATATAACCGGCTGATGCAGCTTGATATTACATTTGAGCAGGAAATTCCACCGGTTATTTACATTGATGAGCGCAAGCGCAAAGATGTCATGCCGCAGTTGCAGCAGATTTTGGATGTGTTGGCACATGCCTTTGGGCTTGATAAGTCACTCCGGCTTGATACCACGAGCGAGCAGGTTTCTGGTACAACCGGCGTAATGCTGACGAATCGCCTGCAGTTTGCGATTTTTGCCCGCGCGAACGATTCGATCGTACAGGATTACGAAGAGTTGCTGACGCCTGGCAGCAAAGCTGGCGAAGCGTTCAAGGAGTTGGTGGAAGATTTTGTACTGAAGACACCACCTCGATATGTGCAGGAAGTTGCAGAGGAGTGGGAGGAAAAATCAATCAACGACAAGTTGCTCTCGGCAAATCCCCTGCCCCTCAATGACGAACAGAAACAAGCCATGATGGCGCTCACAAAACAAGATAGCAAAGTCGTGGTTGTGAACGGCGCCTCTGGCACCGGGAAAAGCCACTTAGTCAGCGGTATTGTAGCCCAGTCATTCCTCGATGGTTATACCACGCTGGTACTATCGGACACTCCGGCAGTACTTGATACGATCGAGACAACTATCACTGGGATGCTCAAGGATGTGCGTGGCGAGAAAGCCAGTTTCCATAACCCGCTGTTGTATCTTGGCAAAACCAGCGAAGACTTCCTGGAGGATATCGAAGGTCAGTTCCTAGATGATCTTAAGAATTACCATGCGCTCTATACCAAGCTACAAAATGAACTTCGTACAGCGAAAAACCGCAAGATCCAGGATATTGCGGAGCAGCTGACTGCCCTGTCTCAGGCGGCAGAGAATGTGAACCTGCACGAGGTTGAGCAGCTTGTGAATAACGAGGCTAAATTTGGCGGTCGTGACTGGATTCAGGACGAGCCGATTGAGCAAATTAACTCTGATTTGCAGAAGCTGCACCATGCAATCCAGTACATCCGCAAGAGCGAGGCCAATTACCTCCTGCCATACATCGAAAGCAGCCAGCAGAAAATCATTGCCGAGTTCATCACGATCATTCGTGAGTACGAAAAGGCCAACAAGAACGTTAACCAGCGTTTGCCGGAATTTATCGTGCGCTATCGTAAGCTATTGCCCGACCAGAAAAATGATCTGCAATCAGCGTTGTCGTACATCCACTCGAACTATCGCCAGTACACCAAGATTTTGAACGAAGATGCGATTACTGCCAGACTCGAGATTACAGATAATACAGATTTCAAATCCATAGCCGGAAAACAGCAACTGATGAACCGCCTGATCGACTTGGCTGGCGGCGCGCGCAAGATATTGTCGAACGACAAAAACCAAAACACCCGTATCTTGAACGAGCTGTTGACATACGAGACGGCACCCGAAGATGTGGTGGCTGCAGCCAGCAATTACATCGACCAAGTTGTGAGTCTTAAGTCAAAGATTTTTGGTTTCTCAGGACGAACGCTTGTTATTGAGAACTTGACCAAGCAGCTCAAGAAATCAATCCCACAGTTTAGCCTGCCCGATCCTGAGAAGAACATGGAGGATGTCCAACTGATTGTTGACCTGACAAGTCATATCATTGAGCAGCTGGCGCAGTTTGGCTTGGAGTTGGATTACTGGAAAGAAGTACTCCATATTCTCAAGACCGACACAGCACACACACGCGAGCTGCAAAAAATCGTTAGTTCGCTCGTGAAGCCGGCTGAATATGAGTTTATGGCCAACTACCGCATTTACGAGGCAGACAACTTGCTGGCCAACATTAGCCTGCTGCAGTACGCAAGTGATATGAACGAGGTGTTCCGTGAGAATCCGAACCTCTCAACACTGTTTGGTATCAAGTCGATTGGCCAAGTGCTGAAGCAGCCCGAAGCCTACAGCGGCCGTTTTAATAAGCTTGCGACTGATCTTGATGACGTGAAGCAGCTGGATGAATGCAAGAAAGTTATCAAGCAGTTCCTCAAGACATACCCTGAAGCAAGTCGACGTCTCGGCGTCAACTTTGTGAATGGTAACCTGGATATTATTGATGACACGTTTGCGCTTAGTTCGACCGAGGAAATCAAAGAATATCTGGCGTTCAAGAAGAAGGAACAGGATATCACGAGCTACTTCCGCGAGATGATTTCCGATACTTACGGCCGCACGATGTCTGACCTTGAGCAGATGACTGCTGTACAAATGAGCCACTCGCTCGACACAAACCTCATTAAGTACATCGAAACACGGGCTAATGACTTCAAGGCTATCAAGCTTGCGTTGCATACTAAGCAGCAATTAACGCCGCAACTATTTAGTGCATTGCAGTTTGCGTATCCATGTGTACTTGCGGATATTCGTGAGTATGGTACGTACATCCCGCTGAAGCCTGAGATGTTCGACGTGGTTATTATTGATGAGGCATCTCGCGTGAGCGTGGCAGAGGCGATGCCAGCACTATTGCGCGCCAAGAAAATTATCGTATTGGGTGACGACAAACAATTTGGCAATGCAAAGGCGCAGGCTGCCAGCACCATGTTGAACGAGATGTTCCGCAGTAAAATGATAGCGTCGCTCTCAAGTGCGCTGCGAGATGTGCCAGCTGATACCAAGAATACGTTTCTTGCGAAGGCGCGCGACAACTTTGACGTCCGGAATTCTATTCTTAAGTTCTGCCGTTTCATCGCCAACAATGAAATTACACTGACGAAATACTTCCGCTCAGCACCAGAATTAATTAGCTACAACGACAAGAAGTTCTACGCTGGCAGTCTGAAGTGTCTGAAGGCGCGCACCTTGCCACTGAACGAAAGCATCAAGTTTGACTACGTCAACGACGGCAACGCATCACCCCAAGGCATGCATACGAATTTGTCCGAAGCGAAGCACATTTTGGCTGCGCTCACCGACATGAAAGAGGCTGGCTACGAGGGTACTATCGGCATCATCACGCCTCACTTTGAACAAGCCGTCTTGATCCAAGCACAGATTGATGAGGCGGTGATAAATGACTGGTTCGAGAAGCGTAAGCTCAAGGTTATGACCTTCGACACCTGTCAGGGCGAAGTCCGCGATTACATTTTCTATAGTATGGTTGCGAGTAAGCAGCTTGACCGCCAGTCGTACCTCTTCCCTGCGGAGGTGTCAGACAAACACCACGGCGCAGCTGAGCAGCGTTTGGCAGTCGGTATGAGCCGGGCTGGGTCGGTGATGCATTTTGTACTGAGTCAACCAATTGATGCATTCCACGGCGAAGTGAAAAACCTGTTGCAGTTCTATCAGTCGAAGCTAACGGCCGGCAATGCCAAGACAAGTGGCAACACAACCGATATTTTGCTTGCTGGCGAAAGTCTGTTACCGCAATATTTCTACGCAACTAAGTTCTACAAGAAGTTTACCGATCGTACTCGGCTCATTACGCAGTTCTCGCTTGGCGATTTGTTGAAACCGCTGGCACCGCGCTACCGACATCCGAGTTATAAGGTTGATTTCCTCATCTCGTTTGGTGATCAGCGTATAGTCATCACCTATGATGAGTTTCGGGAGAATTTCCTCGCAACTGAAGTGGGCGCCAAAGACGCATCAACCTACCTGACTCCGACAGATATCTACAATCAAAAAGTGCTCGAAAGCTATGGATATAAATTCCTGCGACTTAATAAGTTCAACCTTGGCGCGAAGCCAGTTGAAACACTCGACAAGCTCCTGACTGAGGTGACCAAAAAATCGTCTTGGCCAAAGGATAACGGTTTTATCGTCAAGTAGAGTCGACTATTTGCCGTGCAACGTCAGTAGCCGGCGGGTATTTACCAGCAGACTACTGTACAATTTCGTATTTTTCTTCAAGACTTTTCTGGATCAGTCCGTCAGTGTAGTCAAAGATCTTTTGGACTCGTTCGTGATACTTCTGGAGTTGCTCTTTAGTTTGAGGCGGTACTCGCTTGGCGAGCTTGAAGGTGATTGCCTCGAGCGGATCGGCATTCTGCGCTCGAGCTTCACGGGTGATTGAGATATAGGTTTCCATGCGCTGCAGCATGTGGTTCGCAAGTTTATCACCTTGTGGGTGGTGGCGGAAGTGGTGCTTGAGCGCGCGCAAAAATACTGCTGTATTAACGCTATGACGTACCTGGTCGTGGAACTTTGGTGGCATGGTTTTGAGGGTCTCTTTGGGAACATACTCTTCGCCGAGCAAAAAAAGAATCGCCAAGCTGAACAACCGCTGCTCCATTAAGAAGCTCTCGCGATACGCGCTAATTTGCGATTCGCGTTCCCACGGCGCTTTCATGAGCAGGCTATTGATGCCCATCGCATAAAATTCGTACAAAGTAATCTTAACTTTCATCGCAGACACGCGCAGCTTGATGGCGCTCAGAAACTCCTCCTTGTGCTATATAGCGTAACACTTCTCGTTGCGCGATGGAATGGCTTACCCTTCGCGGCACTCTAGGATGAGGCCAGAGGCGGTTTCTATTGTATACTCGGTAGCAAAGTCGTTAGGATTTGCGCCTACGCTCGTGATTTGGTTGTTTTCGTCGCAGCGTGCATACAGACGCAAGCTGAGCTTGTTGTCGAGCTCCTCTGGTGTGTAGTTAGGATCGCCGTACATTGCGATGTCGGCCGCGGTTCGGTGGCGGAATGAGACATCATTTTTGTTTTCGCCTAGTGGGACCGAGGGATCAAGGGTTTTGTTGTCGTACCAGTTTAATTCTACGTCCCTCAGAAAACAGTGGCTGTGTATGAGCGTGTTGCATGAAGGCGGGTATTCGCCTTTATTGTGCGTACGGTATTCGTTGACATATGCAATTACCAGGCCGACGTCGTGACGTCGATTAGCATTTCGGGCTGCACGCTGCAGTGCAGGGATTGCCAGGAAGACAATCAGCATAATAAGCCCTGCGATTGCCAGTACGATCATAACTTCAATGATAGTGAAGGCATGTGAATTGCGCCGCACGTTGCGAACGTGCCTGCGGGTAGCGTGGCGGCGTTGCCTGGGGGTGCGAGCCGGAGTCTGTTTGTTAGGACGTGATGCCTGTTTCATAACAACTTCTATAATGATACTGCTTATGGTAGTCATCGGACAAACATCTAGCGTATGATGAACATATGAGTAAGCAACAGCGCAAAGTTCTCGCAACGCTTCTTAGCATCATCGCGCTGGGTGTAGTAGGCTTTCTTGGTGTCACAAGCGACCGGTCTACAATTCCTGCGCAACCTGAGCCTCCTATTGATACATCACAGGTCGAGAGTGCAAGCACTGAGCTGGCAGCTACTGTCCTTACGGAGCTCGACATGAAAGGCCGGGCGCCCAAAACCGGCTACGCACGTGAACAGTTTGGTGCTGGCTGGGCAGAGGTTGACGCATGTGATATGCGGCAATTTATCCTTGCTCGCGACCTCGAGTCTGAAGTGCTGGATGACGATGGCTGTACAGTGCTAAGCGGCGTTCTGAACGACCCGTACACCGGTAAGATTATTCAGTTCCAGCGTGGTAGCGGCACGAGCGCCAAAGTACAGATCGACCATGTGGTGGCGCTGAGTGATGCCTGGCAGAAAGGCGCGCAAAATCTTGATGTCAGCGAGCGGACTGAGTTTGCCAATGACCCGTTGAACCTACTGGCAGTCGATGGACCGACCAACCAAAAGAAAAGTGATTCAGACGCTGCGTCTTGGTTGCCACCAAATAAAGAGTATCGCTGCCGATACGTTGCCCGCCAAATTGCCGTCAAGAAAAAGTATAAGCTCTGGGTCACCCCAGCCGAGTTCGATACCATGAAACAGGTGTTATCCACCTGCCCCGACCAAAGATTGCCGGTGGTTGAGTAGTATTAAATTTCTCTAATTCCACCACACAAAACAGCAAGATACAGTAGTATGCTGGCGGTATGCGGGAGTATTTGTATAGGCGGCTGCATACATCGTGGCTGATCGCAGGGGCGTCTGTAGGGTTCATTGTGGGAGTGGCGCTATCAGCAGTATTGAGCTTTCACCTTGAAGCAGGACAAGTATTGGCATTAGTGACAGTACTTTCGACAATTGCGTTCACCAAACGCAGTCGCACTATGATTGTGCTCGTATTCATTGCGGGTTTGGTGTTAGGAGTAGCCCGGGGAGGGTCGTTGCAACAAGCATTGGATACGTATCGACCGTATTATGGTGAATCCATAACACTGCAAGGAAACGTGAGTGAAGATGTGACAATTAGCTCAAATGGCAGTTTGCGGATGCAACTGAGCGCAGTGCGTATTAACAATCGGTCGCTCCCAGGAAAGGTCTGGGTCGATACCAAAACCTTAAACGACATAAAGCGGAGCGACATCGTGTGGGTTGAGGGTATTTTGAGCGAAGGGTTTGGCAATTTTCCTGCGAGCATGTTCCGGGCACAAGTAGTGTCTACAGAGCGAGTACTGCATGGCGATGTGGCGCGTGAAGTGCGTGACTGGTTTGCGGCAGGTGTGCGTGAGGCTGTTCCTGAGCCAGAGGCAAGTCTTGGGGTGGGCTATCTTGTCGGCCAGCGCAGTACCCTTCCCGAAGAGCTCGATAACCAATTAAAGCTCCTCGGGCTTACGCATATCGTTGTTGCAAGTGGATATAATCTGACAATACTTGTGCGGTTCACCCGGCGTGG
>Ga0182737_1000938_pt1 | contig 32890 bp, 31 predicted proteins | sample eDN5th30CBELigOP_FD_128878 | JGI IMG/M metagenome (GOLD analysis project Ga0182737, IMG submission 128878) | Enriched Organic Plus compost microbial communities from Emeryville, California, USA - eDNA 5th pass 30_C BE-Lig OP (version 2) (version 2) ... | reverse complement strand
CAACACGCGTTAACGTGAGACAGAGGAAGGCCCGAGACGAACCACGGTCCTGCGGTATCCAACCCGCGCATCAGAGTCTGATCAACCGTCGTCTCAATGCCGCCGCGTCCTGCAATAGGCAGCCCATTAGTCCTGACGCCAAAAGGCGAGACGGAAACCTATGCCAAAATCCTTGAAAACGGACATGAGATCACAACAAAACTGATTTGGGACCGCTGCCGATTCAGAAAAAAACGGAAATGCTCTAATATTTTCGCTCATGGCGGCTTGCAATGCGAAGGCGAGAATGCATATTACGTAAACGTAAGATTTTTGGGAGAGTTTCTATGGAAGAACTGATCGCACGCATCACCTCCAAAGTTGGCATCGATGCGGCAACGGCAGAAAAGGCAGTCGGCATGATCCTCGCCTTCCTGCAGAAGGAGGGTCCGGCAGCGGAAGTCCAGAAACTTCTAGCAGCATTCCCCGGTGCCGACGAAGCAATCGCGCAGGTCAAGGGCGGCGGCTTTCTGTCTGGCCTGATGGGCGGCGTGATGGGTCTCGGCTCGCAGCTCATGGGCGCTGGCCTCGGCATGGGTGAAATTTCCGGCGTTGCCAAGGAAACCATCCGCTTCGCCAAGGAAAAGGCCGGTGACGAACCAGTTGATGCCGTCATCGGTGCAATTCCGGGCCTCGGCCAGTTCGTCTGATTAAAGTTTACATGCTCGAAAAGGCCCCGGTTTCTGGGGCCTTTATTTGGACAGCCTGGAGCCTCTCCTGTTTTGATTTAACCATTGGAAATGCTCTCTCTTTGTCTTCACGCATGTCTTTCTCCCGAACCGGATGCAGCCGCGTGAATGATGGGCTGATTTCCTCCGCAGGAGGCTTGCACTTTTGCTGAAAAATCCTTCAGTATAAAACAATAGTATTTAAGTCATGTTTTTCACGATAACGTGAATCCAATGTAATAATCCCTATAAATTCAGAATGATACTTGCCGCATTGGGGATTTACTCGATGCGATGATTGCAATGTCCAGGATTGTATCGGATATTTGAACCAAAGGGAGAATTTTTGTTCATTTTTTAAATATGGAGAATCGTATGCGTTTGTTTTTCCTGACTGTCAGCTCTGCAGCGGTATTGGTTGCCGGTGTCGCACAGGCCGACGTCATCGCCGATCGTCAGGCAATCATGAAGGACCTTGGACGTTCGGTTGGGTCGATTGCTCCCATGGTTAAGGGCGAGAAGCCGTTCGACGCAGCCACAGCTCTTGCTGCACTCGAAAAAATCGATGCCGACGCCAGGAAGCTGGACGTGGACACGCTGTTCCCTGCTGGTTCTGATCAGGGTGACACCGAAGCTTCTCCGAAAATCTGGGAAAACAAGGATGACTTCGTCAAGCATGTCGATAAATTCCAGACCGATGCTGCAGCAGCACTGGCAGCCAAGCCGCAGGATCTGGATGCGCTGAAGCCAGCCTTCCAGCAGGTCGCCGCCAATTGTGGTTCCTGCCATCAGGCCTTTCGCGTCAAGAAGAACTGATCTTCACTGTTGACACAGAGCACACCGGACGGAAACATTCGGTGTGCTGGATGTGAGTGGCGCGGTGCCAATGCCCCGCGCTCTAACGACCCTGTTGAATGACAGCCATAAGAGCGGTCCGCAATCGCCGGAACCGCCAGACGGGAACGGATGGAATGGTCCGAAAACTGGCATATGTCGCAGGCGCCGTGGTCGTCCTTGGAGCTGCGGCTTTCTGGATTCTGACCACACCGCAGAAGGTGGACGCGACCGTGCTGGACGCGATGAAGCCCGGCGACCCCGTCAAGGGCGAACAGGTTTTCTGGGCGGGCGGCTGTGCTTCCTGCCATGCCGCACCCGGTGCCTCGGATGATGCGCGCAAGGTGCTGGCGGGCGGCCATGAGCTGGTTTCAGATTTCGGGACTTTCATTGCACCCAATATTTCGCCATCCGAGCAAGGTATCGGCACATGGACTATTCAAGATTTTGCCAATGCTATGCTGAAAGGCGTCGGAAAGCAGGATGAGCATCTTTATCCGTCCTTCCCCTACACCTCTTATACAAGGATGCAGCCGCAGGATGTGGCCGACCTCTTTGCCTTTATGAAAACGCTGCCGCCTTCCGACAATGTCGCGGCCCCTCATAAGCTCTCCTTCCCTTTCAATATCCGGCGAGGGCTCGGCCTCTGGAAGCAGCTTTACCTGACCGACCGGCCTGTGGTGGAAATCGCAAATGCCTCCGATCACGTGAAGCGCGGCCAGTATCTGACAGAGGCGCTTGGCCATTGCGGCGAATGCCACACGCCGCGCAACACAATTGGCGGGCTGAATACCGGCAAGTGGCTGGCCGGAGCACAGTCACCGGAAACCGGCAGTGACGGAAAACGAGGCATTGTTCCGAACATCACGCCGGACGAAGCGGGCATCGGCGGCTGGAGCGAGAAAGACATCTCCTATGCATTACAGAGCGGCTTTACCCCGGATTTCGATTCGCTTGGCGGCTCGATGACCGACGTGGTTGCGAATATGGCCCATCTTGCCGAAGCGGATCGCAATGCCATTGCCGCCTATCTGAAGGCCATTCCGGCGCACCCGAACGGCTATCCGGCGCGTTGAGGGCCACGCTCCGGCATAATCTTACCGATCCTCGTTTCACTCCGGCCGGGTTTTGCTCTATATCGTAAGTTATACCAAGTCTCATCGAGTTTGAGTCATCGAGACTTGGTTAAGCCCGTGCGGCAATTGAGCATTTTCAGGGCGTGATGCCTTAGCATCTTAGCGCCCTGCTATTATAGTTGAACAGAGGGAGCAAGCTGCCTGATGACTGCCGAAGACGCTATTTTTCTTGGCGCGAGCCGCAAGCCTGACGACTCCTACCAGCAGCCGGAATATCTAGCGCTGAAATACGGTAACCGGCACGGCCTCGTCACCGGCGCGACAGGCACGGGTAAAACGGTCACGCTGCAGGTTCTGGCCGAAAGCTTTTCGGCGGCTGGCGTTCCCGTTTTCTGCGCTGACATCAAGGGCGACCTTTCCGGCATTGGCGCCATCGGCGTTCAAAATGACGGCCTCATCAAGCGTGCGGCGGAAGTGAAGCTCGACCCTTACGAAATGCGCGCCGCGCCTGTGATCTTCTGGGATATTTTCGGGGAACAGGGCCATCCCGTCCGCGCTACCATTTCAGAGATGGGGCCGCTGCTCCTGTCGCGCCTGATGAGCTTGACCGATGCGCAGGAAGGCGTGCTGAACATTGCCTTCCGCCTGGCGGATGAAGAAGGCTTGCTGCTTCTGGACCTGAAGGATTTGCAGGCCATTCTCGCTGAAATGGCGGAGCGCTCCGCAGAGCTTTCCGGCAGGTACGGCAATGTGAACAAGGCTTCGGTGGGCGCGATCCAGCGTTCGCTTCTGGTCCTCGATCAGCAGGGCGGCTCGAAATTCTTCGGGGAACCAGCGCTCAAGATTTCGGACCTTATGCGCACCACGACCGACGGGCGTGGCGTGGTGAGCGTACTCGCCGCCGACAAGCTAATGATGAGCCCACGGCTCTATTCCACCTTCCTGCTCTGGCTGATGTCGGAACTGTTCGAGGAACTGCCGGAAGTCGGCGATCCCGACAAGCCGCGGCTCGTCTTCTTCTTCGACGAAGCCCACCTTCTCTTCGATGAAGCGCCGAAGGCACTTGTCGACCGTGTCGAACAGGTGGTGCGCCTGATCCGCTCCAAGGGCGTCGGCGTTTATTTCGTGACGCAGAACCCGCTCGACGTGCCGGAAACGGTCCTGGCACAGCTTGGCAATCGCGTGCAGCACGCGCTTCGAGCCTATACGCCGCGCGAAACCAATGCCGTGAAGACCGCAGCCGATACGTTCCGTCCGAACCCGGATTTCAACACGTTCCAGGCGATCACCAATCTCGCCACCGGTGAAGCGCTGGTTTCCACGCTTCAGGCAAAAGGCGTGCCTTCCATCGTGCAGCGCACGCTGATGCGTCCGCCTTCATCGCGCATCGGCCCGCTGACGCCGGAAGAACGCGCCAAGATCATCGCTGCAAGCCCGGTTGCCGGGCAATATGATCAGGTTGTGGACCGTGATTCCGCTTTTGAAATGCTGGCCCGCAAGGCGCAGAATGCAGCAGCAGCCCAGCAAAAGACCAAGGAAGAGGAAGAAGGCGGCGGTGGCATTCTTGGCGATCTCGTCGGCACCGCACTCGGCACTGGCCGTCGCTCCGGCCGCCAGACGGTTGCGGAAGCCGCGATGAAATCCGTCGTCCGCTCGGTCGGCAATTCGCTTGGCCGCGCATTGGTGCGCGGCATTCTCGGCGGCTTCAAACGATAGAAAGCGCTGGAGCATTTCCTGTTTTGACTGAACCAGTGGAAATGCTCCAACCGTTTGTTTTTCAACCATGTCTCCCGAAATCGATACCCGCGTTCGGGAGACATGCTTGAGAATCACGCCTTCGCCGGTTTGGCGAGAGCGTAGGCTACGAGGGCATTGGCGTGACCGTGTCCCATCTCGAATTCCGACTTCAGCCAGTTGACGATTTCCATATGCTTGTCACCCTTTCGCTGCTCAATCAGCGAAAGCCAATGCTGGACAGGCTGTCCGTACTTTTTCTCGATGGACGGGAAATAGGACGCAGGCCCCTTCACCGTTTCCTTGGCAGTTTTTTCCTCGGACATGACTTCCCTCCCCTTGTTCCGACGATTTGTCCGCGCGGAAAGTGACTTATTTTCAAGGCGGCGGCAAGTTGGCGCGACACAATAGAAAAAGCCCCGGACGGTTGACTGTCCGGGGCTTTGCAATCTGCCGTTTCAGCACTCGCTATTACATCACCAGAATTGGTGACTTCGCCGGAACGCGATCATAGAGATCGATGATGTCCTGGTTCAGGAAGCGTACGCAGCCCGAAGAAACCGCCTTGCCGATGGACCACCATTCCGGATTACCGTGCAGGCGGTACAGCGTGTCTTTGCCGTCCTGGAAAATATAGAGTGCGCGAGCGCCGAGCGGGTTCTTGAGGCCCGGAGCCATGCCGCCGTTCTTGGCGCTGTACTGCACCAGTTCCGGCTGGCGGGCGACCATTTCATCTGGCGGGGTCCAGCGCGGCCACTGGCGCTTGTACTGGATCACAGCACGGCCAGACCATGCGAAGCCTTCGCGGCCGATGCCGACGCCGTAGCGCATCGCCTGTCCGTTTTCGAGGACGAGATAGCAGAAGCGGTTAGCCGTATCGATGACGATCGTACCGGGCAGTTCGCCGGTTGGGTCCTGTACAACCTGACGCAAGAAGCGCTTGTCCATCTTCTGGATCGGGATAGCCGGAAGCTGGAAGCCGCCATCCTCGACGGCGGCGTACATCTGCGCCCAACCGCCATAGGAAGAGTCGACATTGGCCTGCGGGGTGCGGTTGATCGGGTTGCCCGACTGATCCACATCAATGATTGGAACATTCTGCCCCAACTGAGCGCAACCGGCCAGACCGGCGGCCGCTGTTGCTGTCATTGCCGTCAGAAAGGAACGGCGGGTAAGGGTCGTTTGCATATGAAAACCAGTTTGGTGACGGGAGGAGTTACAGATACACATTCAGGGTTAACGAATTGCGACCCGGCCAATTGTGGCAGATGCGCGGTGAGCTGTCGAAACGGCCTCAAACGGCTGTTTCCGGTGTTTGGTTGCACGGAAAACGCCCGAGAAATGTGGCGTACGCCCGTTCGTAATGCGGCCTAAACGTGGCGAAAGCCCACCAGCGCGGCTCGTGTTGCAGCCGCGACACAATTTTGGGTGCAGGAGCCTGCTTTCCATAAACCGGGAAGTTCAAATTTTAGTGATTACTCAATCAAGCAATTGGAGACTTGGCAGAATCAATGCCGGAGCGAACTGCTTGTATTCGTCGGGCTGGTTGGTCCGATTGATCCAGACCCCGCGCATGCCAAACCGTACCGCACCTGCCACATCCCAGCGGTTCGAGGACTGGAACGAGATTGCGGAAGGATAAAGCCGCCATTGCAGGGTGACGAGCTCATAGACGGCGGGGGCGGTCTTGTATTTCCTGACTTCATCGACCGAAATCACGTCGTCGAGCAGGACGTCGAGCGCTGCCGAACGGACGGCGGATTCCAGCATCGCGGGTGAGCCGTTGGAAAGAATTGCAAGCCGTGCGCCCTTTTCCTTCAGGCTTTTGAGGGCCGCTGGCACTTCCGGATAGCAATCGAGCTTCCAATAGGCATCGAGCAGGTCACTGCGCAGCGCCGGATCGACAGAAGGGTAGCGTGCGAATGCGAAATCGAGCGAATCCTCGGTCAGCTTCCAGAAATCGCTATAGGCACCCATCAGGCTCAGCACCCAGGAATATTCAAGCTGCTTTGCGCGCCACAGTTCGGAAAATGCCCGTCCGTCCGGTCCGGCTTTGTCCGCATGTCGTCGCACCGCCGAATGGACATCGAATAATGTGCCATAAGCGTCGAAGACATAAGAACTGTGGGACACCGTTTCCTCCTGTGAGGGTCCGCCACGCATCGCGAAGCATAAACACTAGAATTGCGCCATCCTACTGTGATTTCAATAATAATTCATTGTCTTGAAGCTGAATTGCTCATTCGCGCCATTGCCGCCCGCACCGATGCGGCCTATGTAGATTCCGCACGCAAGTTTTGAGGCAGCATCTGCTCGGCCCGCCGCAAGCTGCCTACTTAAGCTGCCCATTTAAGCTGCAATGTAAGCAGAAAGAAAAGAGGAGAGTTTCCAATGGCTTTCGAACTGCCCGCCCTGCCGTATGACTATGACGCCCTTGCGCCTTTCATGTCGCGCGAGACGCTTGAACTTCATCACGACAAGCACCATCAGGCCTATGTCACCAATGGCAACAAGCTGCTTGAAGGCTCCGGCCTCGAAGGCAAGAGCCTGGAAGAGATCGTCAAGGAAAGCTACGGCAAGAACCAGGGCCTCTTCAACAATGCCGGCCAGCACTACAACCACATCCTGTTCTGGAAGTGGATGAAGAAGGACGGCGGCGGCAAGAAGCTACCGGGCAAGCTTGAAAAGGCAATCGAGTCCGATCTTGGCGGCTACGACAAGTTCCGTGCGGATTTCATCGCTGCTGGCGTCGGCCAGTTCGGTTCAGGCTGGGCCTGGCTGTCGGTCAAGGACGGCAAGCTTGAAATCTCCAAGACCCCGAACGGCGAAAACCCGCTGGTTCACGGTGCAACGCCGATCCTTGGCGTCGACGTGTGGGAACACTCCTACTATGTCGATTATCGCAATCTGCGTCCGAAGTACCTCGAGGCCTTCGTCGATAGCCTCATCAATTGGGAATTCGTCGAAGAACTGTACGAAAAGGCCTGAGCCTTCATACAACAATAAAGAAAAACCCCGGTTTTGCCGGGGTTTTTTGTTGCTGCTATTCCTTGATTACCTGCACACCTACATGTTGCGCGCGCCCGGCTCCCCATCCGGCAATGGCAGCCCCCAGCCCCAACACAGCGAAGAAAAGACCACAGGCGGTAAAGCTGCCCGTTGCGCTGTGGATCAGCCCGACGATGAGCGGGCCGATTGCGGCAAGCGTATAGCCGACGCACTGCGCCATGCCGGACAGATGCGCCGCCGTGTGTGAGTCCGGCGCCCGCAGCACGATCACCATCATGGCGGCGGCGATGAGACCGCCCTGCCCGATGCCCTGAATGACCGCCAGCCCCCAATAGGTCCATAGCGGCAGATAGAGAAAGCCGATCAGCGGCAAGGCCGCACAAGCGCAGAGAATGACATTGAGCAGGCTCTGGTTCTTCTGGCGGGTAGCAATCGACGGTACCGCGAGACAGGTGATGACCTGAGCCAGGATCGAAAAAGAGACCAGACCGCCGGCCGCTGCCGGGCTCAGGCCCTGTTCGCGCAGGATCGGCGCCAGCCATCCGAAAACGATGTAGGCGGTGGAGGATTGCAGACCCATGAACAGGGTCACCTGCCATGCCAGCTTGTCCTTCCACAAGCCGATCACCTTGAAACCCGAATGGGCGACATTGTGTTTCGCACGCATGGCCTGCGGCAGCCACAACAGCAGAACGACTGCCGCCGGAACAGCCCAGAATGCCAGAGCAAGATTCCAGGAACCGCCGAGCATCCCCTTGATGGGAATGGTGAATCCTGCTGCGGAGGCAGCGCCGCCGCATAGCGCCATCGTATAAAGACCGGTCATGATGGCCGCAGTTTTCGGGAAATCACGCTTGACGACGCCCGGAAGCAGCACGTTGCCAGTAGCAATTGCGGCACCGGCCAATGCTGCGCCAATATAAAGCGAATAGAACGAACCGAAGCCGCGAATGGCGGTGCCGACAGTCAGCACGACCAGCACGAAAAGCAGAACGCGTTCGGCGCCGAAACGCTGCGCCAGCCGTGGTGCGAATGGCGCAAAGACGCCAAGGCAGACAACCGGTAACGTGGTCAGGATACCGGCTGCAACGGATGACATGCCGGTGGCATCGATGATTTCCGGCAAAAGCACGGAAACGCTGGAAAATACCGGTCGCAGATTGGCGGCGATCAGCACGAGGCTCAGACCCAGCAAAATGCGCATCGCCTTGCTTGGCGGTTGCTGGACTGGCGGCGGCGGAACGCTGTCCGCCTCAGCGTCGACCAGCGCCTCGGGCTGAAATATCGCCTCGCTTTCTGCCGCTTCCGACAGGCCTGTGTTCGTGTGGCTCATGATGCCAGCAACCTTTCAAGTTCTTCAATCAGGGGCGCCATGAAGCGGCGAACCGTTGCACCGGCCTGGTCAGGATCGCCCGAAGCGATAGCTTCAACGATCTGGCGGTGCGCCTCATGGTTTGGCTCGGGCAGTTCGCCGTCGAGCGTAGCTTCTATGGATTCGCGAATGGAGGCGGAGAAAAAGGCATAGACCTCGATGAGTGCGCTGTTGCCCGAGGCAGCGACGATGGCCTCATGAAAGGCAAAGTCTCGGGCCACGAAAGTTGCCCGGTCGAGTTCATCGCGATTGCCGCGTTGTGCCAGCATTTTCTCCAGATGCACAATCCCCTTCGGCTTGATGCGTAAGGCGGCCAGACGTGCGGCTTCCGTTTCGAGAACTGCCCGGGTCTCAAAGCGGTCGCGCAGGCTGGTATGGCGGATGCGGTCGAGGCTGCGTGCCGTGTCGGCAGTGGAACGGACATAGGTTCCCGAACCCTGCCGGGTTTCCAGCATTCCTTGCGCCACCAGCGCCCGAACAGCTTCGCGCACCGTGCCGCGGCTGACATCGAGCGTTGCGGAAAGTGCGGCTTCATTTGGCAACTGGTCGCCTATCGACCAGCGTCCCGACGTGATTTCGCCTCGCAATGCCTGCGTGGCCGAATCCGTCAAAGTCTTGCGGGATATCGCCTTCATATCTTCACCAAATTCATCTGATGACTTGATGAATTAGACCTATGTAATGGAGCTGTCAACCGTCGCGAAGAAAGCTGATTGCGGACTGGAAACCACTGCCGCATTCCGTTAACAATTTTCGCGCACAGTGCCCCATAATCCAGCCGCTCGAGATTTCGGGCCAGACTTCAGGTGCCAATATGATCACACTTTACAGCCTTTCCGGAGACCACCTCGAACAAGTGGAAGTCGAGCCCGGCACTCCGCTGCCCGAAAATGTTATCTGGATCGACCTGTTTGCTCCTGGCGTCAATGAAGACAGTATTGTCGAAGCATGGATGGGCATTTCGATCCCCACCCGCGAAGACATGACGGAAATCGAGGAATCGAGCCGATTCTACATGGAAACCGGCGCGCAATATCTCACAGTGCCGATCCTGCACGCGGTCGATCTCGACCATCGCGAGCTGGCGCCCGTCACTTTCATCCTGCATGGTTCGCGGCTGATCACTGTTCGTTATGCCAATCCGAAATCGTTCAGCACCTATATCCTGCGTTCGACCAAGCCGGGCAACGGGTTGATATCACCCAAATGCTCGGGCCTGTCGATCATGCTTGGCATTACCGAAGCCACGACGAACCGCCTCGCCGATATTCTGGAAGGTGTCGCGGGCAAGATCGATGCAGCTTCGCATTCCATCTATCGCCGTCAACCGAAAGCCCGCCCGATGACGACGGAGGATTTCCGTCACATACTGACCCAGATCGGTGGACAGGGAACATTTCTCTCGCGAATGCGCGAAAGTCTGGCGGGGATCAGCCGCATGCTGGTCTATCTGTCGGCCATCAACAATCCCGCAGCCGGCAAGAAGGAAACGCGCAGCTGGATCAAGTCGCTGGAACGCGACACGCAATCCCTGACCGCCTATGTGGATTTTCTATCCAACAAGGTCACATTCCTTCTCGATACGATCGTTGGTCTGATTTCGGTAGAACAGAACGCCATCATCAAGATTTTCTCTGTGGCGGCGGTCGGTTTTATGCCGCCGACGCTAGTGGCTTCCATCTACGGCATGAACTTCTCCTTCATGCCGGAGCTGCAATCGCCATGGGGTTATCCGATGGCGCTTGGTCTGATGATCGCCTCCGCCCTGCTGCCGCTTTACTATTTCCGCCGAAAGGGTTGGCTGTAGCTTGTGGTGACAACGCAGGCGCACCATGTTATATCATGCGTTATAACATAGGAGAGCAGCTATGAACGTAACCCTGCGCAAGATCGGCAATTCCGACGGTGTGATCATCCCAAAGGAAATGCTGGAGCAGTTGAACGTGCAAACTGGCGACACTCTGGTCCTGACCGCAGAAAAGGATGGACTGAGACTGACCAGGAGCACGGAAGATCCGGAGGTCTTCGAGAAGAAAATGAAGATTGCCCGCGAGCGGATGAAAAAATATGAGACCGCTTATCGCGTGCTCGCTCAATGATCGACTTTCATTCGCGGGCTTTCATAGAAGCGCTGCATCAGGAGCAGTTGCGTCTGCATGGTGGTGCAGCGGGTATTCGCGATTCCGGTTTGCTTGATTCAGCGCTTGCGCGTCCGTTGCAAAAGGAAGCCTATGGCGATCCTGATATCTTCGATCTGGCGGCGGCCTATCTGTTCGGTGTGCTGAAAAACCACCCTTTCGTGGACGGCAACAAGAGAACTGGACTGGCTGCCGCTGACTTGTTTCTTTATTTCAACGGCTTCAGTCTTGAAGCCGTACAGGAAGACATTATCCAGCTCGTCCTGATGGTTTCGACGAGTGAAATAGATGAAGCCGGCGCAGCAGCGTTTTTCCGTGACCATACCGTCGCTATAGACGAAGACTAAACAATCTTCAGCGACACGATTTCCCACTCGACATTATTGATTTTCACGACATCGCCGACCGGCTTGCCGAACAGCAGAATGGCAACGGGCGCGACATGGGAAATCTTGCCGTTTGACGGGTCAGCCTCATCCTCGCCCACGATGGTCCAGCGGCGAACCTTGCCGTCGTCCAGATTTTCCAGATCTACCGTCATGCCGAAACGCACGACATCGCTGTCGGGAGCGGGAACGGAAAGCTCGGCATTTTCACGCCGCGCCACCCAGTAACGCAGATCGCGTGAGATACGCGCAATCGCCGAACGCTCGCCCGCGACATTGGCGTCCGCCAGCTCGCGCTGCAGCCGGGCGATTTCATCCTCGATCATCGTCAAGCCCGTCGGCGTGACGAGATTGCGATGCGGACTAACCGGGCGCTCGCCGAGGTCGGTCGGCGCATCATCCTGTTCTTTGGTGAAAGCTCTGCTCATTAGTTGAATGTAAGCGGTCGGCACCTCCCCGACAAGCCTCCCCGTCATGCAGATCGCCCGCTGTTGCGCCGGCAAACGCAAGATTTGCATATCCGGTTTTTATTGATTGATGAATCAATCAACGTTAAACTGGCCGCTCAGTTAGACTGAGAACGGACCAGGATTATGCCCAAGATCGGGATGGAGCCCTTGCGGCGGCGCGAGTTGATCGATGCCGCCATTCGTACCATCGGCCAGCGTGGTTCGCTGGACGTGACCGTCGCGCAGATCGCGCATGAGGCGGGCGTTTCGCCTGCGCTTGCGCATCATTATTTCGGCGGCAAGGACAAGCTCATTCTCGCCACCATGCGGCATTTGCTGCGTGAACTGGGGCAGGATCTCAACGCCGCCATCGGACGAACCGAGACGCCGCGGGAACGTATCGCGGCCATCATTGCGGTCAATTTTTCCGCATCGCAGTTCGCGCAGGAAACCATTGCCGCCTGGCTTACCTTCTATGTGCATGCACAACAGTCGGAGGACACCCGCCGGCTCTTGCGCATCTATGCGCGCCGCCTGCATTCAAACCTCGTCTTCGCACTTGAACAGCTGACCTCGCGCGAGCGGGCCAGCCGCATTGCCGAGGGTGCAGGTGCCATGATCGACGGACTTTACATTCGTCACGCACTTGGCGCCGATGCGCCCAATGCTGCCTCAGCCATTGCGTTGGTGGAAGACTACATCGCGGTTCAGCTTATGGGGGAGAAATGAGTATGGAAGCGGATTTCGTCATCATCGGCTCCGGATCCGCCGGATCCGCCATGGCCTATCGCCTGTCTGAAGACGGTCGCTATTCGGTGATCGTCATCGAATATGGCGTGCCCGATGTCGGTCCGTTAATCCAAATGCCAGCCGCCCTTTCTTTCCCCATGAATATGGAAACCTATGACTGGGGTTTTTCGACCGAACCAGAGCCGCATATTGGCGGGCGCAGCCTTGTAACGCCGCGGGGCAAGGTGCTTGGTGGTTCATCTTCAATCAACGGCATGGTCTATGTGCGCGGCCATGCACGCGACTACGACCACTGGTCGGAAAGCGGTGCGCGCGGCTGGGCCTATGCAGATGTACTGCCCTATTTCAAGCGGATGGAAAATTCGAGCGGTGGCCAGGAAGGCTGGCGCGGCACCAATGGCCCGCTTTATATCCAGCGCGGCAAGCGCGATAATCCGCTGTTCCATGCCTTTGTCGAGGCTGGCCACGAAGCGGGCTTTGAAGTCACCGAAGACTATAATGGCGAGAAGCAGGAAGGCTTCGGCCCGATGGAACAGACGATCCATAATGGTCGTCGCTGGTCTGCCGCCAATGCCTATCTGAAGCCGGCCCTCAAACGCCCGAATGTCAAGCTGGTCAAGGGGCTTGCGCGCAAGATCGTGCTTGAGGGAAAGCGCGCGGTTGGTGTTGAGATCGAGGCAGGTCGTAGCTTCTCGACCATCCGTGCGCGGCGTGAAGTCATCATTGCCGCCTCGTCGATCAATTCGCCGAAGCTCCTGATGCTCTCTGGCATTGGCCCTGCCGCACAACTGAAAGAACACGGAATTGAAGTGGTCGCCGATCGCCCCGGCGTCGGCCAGAACCTGCAGGACCATCTGGAAGTCTATATCCAGCAGGAATGCACGCAGCCAATCACGCTCTACTCCAAACTGAACCTGTTTTCGAAAGCGAAGATCGGCGCGGAATGGCTGTTCTTCAAGACGGGCGACGGCGCAACCAACCACTTCGAATCTGCTGCTTTCGTACGCTCTAAAGCAGGTGTGGAATATCCAGATATCCAGTATCATTTCCTGCCGGTCGCCATCCGCTATGACGGTAAGGCCGCGGCGCAGTCACACGGCTTTCAGGCACATGTCGGGCCGATGCGGTCGAAATCGCGTGGCAGCGTAACGCTTCGCTCGGCCAATCCGCGTGAGAAACCTGTCATCAAGTTCAACTATATGTCGCACGAAGACGACTGGACCGACTTCCGCCATTGTGTACGCCTCACCCGTGAAATCTTCGGACAAACGGCATTCGACGCCTATCGCGGCGCGGAAATCCAGCCCGGCGCGCATGTGCAGAGCGACGATGAAATCGATAATTTCATCCGCGAGCATGTCGAGAGCGCCTTCCATCCGTGCGGAACCTGCAAGATGGGTGCGGTTGACGATCCAACGGCGGTGGTCGATGCTGAATGCCGGGTGATCGGTGTCGAAGGCCTGCGCGTTGCGGATTCATCCATCTTCCCGCGCATCACCAACGGCAATCTCAACGGCCCGTCGATCATGGTCGGCGAAAAGGCTTCCGATCATATTCTCGGCCGTACGCCGCTGGCGTGCTCCAATCAGGAGCCTTGGATCAATCCGCGCTGGCAAGTTTCCGACCGCTGATAAAATTTAAGGGATAACAATGAAAGCACAACCCAAAGCCTCGCATTTCATCGGCGGCACATTCATGGAAGACAAGGCGGGCAAGACGTTGCCGGTCATCTATCCGGCAACCGGCGAGGAAATTGCCAAGCTCTATTCGGCGACACCCAATGTGATCGAGGCGGCTTATGCCGCAGCGCTGAAAGCGCAAGGTGAATGGGCAGCGCTGAAACCTGTCGAGCGCGGGCGCATCCTGCGCCGCACGGCAGAAATCCTGCGCGAGAAGAACAAGAAGCTGTCGAAGCTCGAAACGCTTGATACCGGCAAGGCGCTTCAGGAAACGCTGGTGGCGGATGCGGCTTCGGCCGCTGATGCACTGGAATTTTTCGGCGGCATCATTTCCGGCTTCAACGGTGAATTCGTGGAACTTGGCGGCTCGTTCGCCTATACGCGCCGCGAAGCACTCGGCATTTGCGTCGGTATCGGCGCATGGAACTATCCGATCCAGATTGCCGCGTGGAAATCCGCGCCTGCACTCGCGATGGGGAATGCCTTCATCTTCAAGCCGTCCGAAAACACGCCGCTTTCAGCGCTTGCATTGGCGGAAGCATACAAGGAAGCGGGGCTTCCCGATGGCTTGTTCAATGTCGTGCAGGGCTTCGGCGATGTCGGTGCCGCGCTCGTCAATCATCGCCTGACGGCCAAGGTCTCGCTGACGGGTTCCGTACCAACAGGCAAGCGCATCATGGCGCAGGCGGGTGAACACTTGAAGCACATCACCATGGAGCTTGGTGGCAAGTCGCCGATCATCGTGTTCGATGACGCTGACCTCGAAAGCGCTATCGGTGGCGCAATGCTCGGCAACTTCTATTCGACCGGGCAGGTTTGCTCGAACGGCACCCGCGTTTTCGTTCACAAGAAGATGCACGACCATTTTGTCGAACGGCTGGTCGAACGCACACGCAAGATTCGCATTGGCGATCCGCTGGATGAAGCAACTCAGATGGGGCCACTAGTAAACGGCGCACAGCGCGACAAGGTTCTGTCCTATATCGAAAAGGGCAAGGCAGAAGGGGCGAAGCTTGCTTGCGGTGGTGGTGTGCCGAAACTGCAGGGTTTCGACAAAGGCTTCTTCATCGAACCGACCGTCTTCACTGATGTGACCGACGAAATGACCATCGCTCGCGAAGAAATCTTCGGACCAGTGATGAGTGTTCTGGAGTTCTCCGACGAGGACGAAGTGATCACACGCGCCAACGATACCGAGTTCGGCCTCGCGGCGGGTGTGTTCACTGCCAATATCGCACGCGGCCATCGCGTAATCGGCCAGATCAAGGCCGGGACGTGCTGGATCAATGCTTATAACCTGACGCCAGTTGAAGTTCCCTTCGGTGGCTACAAACAATCTGGCATCGGGCGCGAAAACGGCATCGCCGCACTCGCTCATTACAGCCAGATCAAGACTGTCTACGTCGAGATGGGCAAGGTCGACAGCCCTTACTGACCACTGTAATCGGCCCGCGGAACTTCATTCGGTTCTGCGGCCGTCGGTGTGCAGTCATAGCGGTAAAGTTGGGGCGACGGCGTTGCCTGCGGATAGACGATGGCACGTTGCGACCGTTGGCTGGCTGGAACCGATGGTGAATTCCATAACGGCATAGCCCAGGACGGCCTTGTCAGCGTATCGGAAAAACCGGTCCCTTGAATAGGAATACGTCGACACTCGGTTCCGAGAGTACCGTTTAATCCGGCTGAGGTCGCAACACTGGTGCAGCTGATCAGGGCAAGCACCAAAGCGGTAAAAAACAGTCTCATATCGAAACACTTTCAAAACAACACTGCCAAATGCCCAAAGGTCGATCAGGCTCACGACTATAAAGCGCCTCCCCAACCCGGCTCCATTTGTACCGACAAGGCCATTCGGGACATCTTCAAACCTGAAACCAAAGATAGAAGATTTATCCAGGCGTTCAACAGCGCCCCCCTGTACGAGACGTTCAAACTTCTGCGAACAAGCAGAAGTTCTATTCTGGCATTCTATCGAGAATAGTTCCTGTTCGGCATCAGACAACATATGGTGATAGTTCCAACAGGGTTGAGTTTATCAGTCAAAATCGGGAGGTTTCCGCTATATTAGAGATTAATAATATATGCTTTGGGTGGCTAGCTAAAATCAAAGCCCCATGCAGAAGAATTTATTTGTTCAAGTACAAGAATGCATAAAATATGCACCTAAACAAAAAATATTGATAATAATACATGCTATCAATATTTCGCACATCGTGCGATTTCATATCAACAACCTGCCTTGGACTGAATGACTTGTGATGGCTAATGAGATTTCAATCTCGACCGACATGGTCGACGACAAGCTTCGCAATGATTTTTGGCGATCTGCAATCAAACCCATATATGAAATCGTGGCAGAGAACAGGAAGTACCAGTTTTCTGGAACAATTGCTGCTCGCGCACTCGGCACTTTCCATGTAGGAACGACTTCCTTCAACACCCAGAACTACTCACGCACACGCAAACTCATCGCACAGGGTGGGCTTGATCACTACGTTCTGCAACTTATTACGGCAGGCAGTTTACGCGGCGATTTCAACGGGGTCGATGTCGTGGCAAAGCCTGGAGATATTATTATCATCGATCTGACACAGACCGTAGAAAGCCAGGCATCCGCCGGCTCACGCATCACTGTGACAATCCCCCGCAATGAACTGGAGGGGATAGTAGGCTGGCGCAATTTACACGGCCTTGTCTTGTCAGTGAATGCTCCCCTGACGCGTCTGCTTTTTGAATATCTCCATAGTCTGCAATCATTGATTGGCAAACTGGACAAGGCCGAAGAAAAATCAGCGCAGGAAGCAATGCTGACACTGCTTGGCGCAGGCATCAAAGGCGTTGCCAGAGAAGAAATGCAGAGCCTTCCCGTCAATCTTCCCATGCGCAAGACTATCCTCGCCTATATCGACCATAACCTGTTCAATCCTCTGCTGGGGCCAAATCTTATCGTCCAGAATCTTCGCGTCTCCCGCTCACGTCTTTACCGGACATTTGATACAGAGGGTGGTGTTGCCACAATCATTCGTGAGAAGCGGCTCGATCATGCCTATCGCATTCTGGTCGGCGAGCGCGAGCGTAGCAGACACGTGACATTCAAGGAAATCGCTTATCGCTGCGGATTTCATGACGGCGCACAGTTTACCAGGGCATTCAAGATTCGTTTTGGCATTTCCCCAAAGGAAGCTCGTGAGACAAAAGCCCCGCTGCTATCGTCAGATATAGGCAACTTCGATTATACGATACACCTTGCCGAAGAAGCCGCCAAACTCGGCGTTGTCAAACCCTAGCCCGTCAACCGGAAGAAAGACGGTCCAGAAAGTCATCGCACCAGTGATTGACGTCGTGGGTGATCAGAAAAGCCATCATGCTTTCAAACCGCTCCTTACGTTCCTCAAGTGGCATAGCAAGTGCGCGCGCCATGGCATAAGCCATCGCCTCGGTATCATAGGGGTTGACCAGAAGCGCGCCGTCCAGTTCCTGCGCGGCACCGGCAAAGCGGGACAGGACTAGCACGCCCGGATTCTCGGGATCCTGTGCGGCGACATATTCCTTGGCGACAAGATTCATGCCATCGCGCAACGGTGTAACCAGTCCCACAGCGGCAAGCCGATATAACCCTGCCAGCACTTCCCGGTTCAAAGAGCGATTGATGTAACGTATTGGCGTCCAGTCGACGGTAGCGTTCGCACCATTCACTCGCCCGGCAAGTTCCGCCACCGCGCGTTGCATGTCCTTGTATTCTGGGACTTCCGAGCGGGATTTCGGCGTGACCTGCAGGAAAGTGACCTTGCCACGATTGCCGGGATCAACCTTCAAGAAATGCTCGAAAGCTTCCATTCGGTTGGTGATGCCCTTGGAATAGTCCAGCCGATCGACACCGATGATAAGATCGCGGTCCAGCATGCTGTCGCTCATGCGCTTTACCGTCGGGTGGCGTTGCGCCTTTTTGGCTATCTCGGCGAATGCGGCTGTCTCGATACCGATGCCGAAGCGCTCGGCACGGAACTGATGTCCGAAAGCCTCGAACAGACCGTCATCATCGAGACGCTTGCCGATTTTCTCCCGCCGCAGACAGCCGATGAAATTATCGACGTCGTTCTCGGTCTGGAAGCCCACCACATCATATGAAGCAAGGCCACGCATGATCGTTTCATGCACGGGCAGCGTGAATAGAATATCAGCGGGAGGCCAGGGAATATGCAGGAAAAAGCCGATGCGATTGGTGACACCGAGATTGCGTAGTTCGGCGGCCAGTGGAATGAGATGGTAATCGTGAATCCATATCACATCCTCCGGCTCGATCATCGGTAGAAGATGCTTCGCAAACAAGCGATTGACCCGGAAATATCCCGCCATGTCCTTGCGCGTGTAATCGATCAAGTCGAGACGATAATGACAGAGCGGCCAGAGCATGCGGTTGGCGAAGCCAGCATAATATTCATCGATATCCTTCTTGTGGAGATCGAGCAGCGCGTAGCGAATGGAGCCCACATCGCGGATCGCCAGTTCCTGTGTTTGGCGATTGGGAAGTGTCTTTCCGGACCAACCGAGCCAAATACCGCCGCGTTCGCTGAGCGCCGCCTGCAACGCAACTGCCAAGCCGCCCGCAGGCGCCTTGCCCTGCTCATCAGGCAACGGAACACGATTGGAGATCACGATCAGTCGGCCCATACGTCAAGTCCTTTCAGTATTATTCTCATTCACGATCCCAGAAAGCCAAAGCCACAGCTCACCCGGGCTTGCCAGTCTGGCTGCGCCCGGATGGTCGATCGAACGGCCGATCACGACGGCTGTACCGCCAAGTTTGCGCGCCGCGCCAAGCATCGGTAAATCTGTCAGGTCGTCGCCGAATGCGATCGGCACCCTCCCCGCAAATGGCTCTTCTTCCATGAAGCGGCGCAAGGCAGCACCCTTGTCGCTGATTGCCGGGCGCAGCTCGAAAACCATCTTGCCTGATTGCACGATCCAGTCCGGCCCGGCGAGCTTCACTGCCTTCCCGACGAGATCATGTGCCAGATCGGCTTTTTCTGGCGCGGAGCGATAATGAAGGGCAACCGCATTACCCTTGTCTTCGGCGAGAAAGCCGCTGACGCGAAGTGCAGCCTGTCGTAGAAAATCCTTCGCAATCAAAAAATGTTCGCCGGGCTCGATCAGCTCAACCAACCCGGATGCGTGCCGGAACTCGGCACCATGCAACCCGGCTATGGGGCCGCGATAATCGGGAAAGCGTTCTTCGATGAACGCAATTGCCCGGCCCGTGACCAGCGCCATTGCACCGGACAGCCGGTCGGAAATGAGCGAAAGCAATTTTTGCAGGCCAACTGGAACGATAACGCCATCGGGATTGGCCGCAATATCGAGCAATGTTCCGTCCACATCGAAGAAAAGGGCGTGTTTTTGAAAGTCGATGACCGGCATACCGATCAGATCGGAAGACGGGTCCTGTTCCTTGTTGGGCATGTAAAGGCAAACATTCCGAGCAGCGAATGGTTCCCGAATAAATGCAAAGCGTGCCGAATCCTTATTTCGGTTTCGTCGGTCGAGCGGCCCTACGTGCGCCCATAAACATCATCGAAACGCACAATGTCGTCTTCGCCCAGATATTCGCCGCTTTGCACCTCGATAAGCACAAGCGGCAGGATGCCCGGGTTTTCCAACCGATGGCGGAAGCCACAGGGAATATAGGTCGACTGATTGGTCGTTAGCAGGATCTCGCGGTCGCCGTTGGTAACTTTCGCCGTTCCCGAAACGACAATCCAGTGTTCGGAACGATGATGATGCGCCTGAAGGCTCAAGCGCCGTCCTGGTTTCACTTCGATCCGCTTAATTTTGAAGCCATCACCTTCCTCGAGAACCGTATAAGTGCCCCATGGACGATGCGCAGTGCGGTGAAGCTTGGCCGCTTCATGACCGCTTGCCCGCAGCTTGTTGAAGACCTTTCGCACTTCCTGCGCCTTGTCGCGATGCGCCACAAGCAAAGCATCCGGCGTGTCCACGACAAGCAGATCGTGAACGCCCACGAGGCTGACGAGCCGGGTTTCGGACAAAACAAAGCTGTCGATCGTGTCTTCTATAACCGTTTCGCCGCGCAGACGGTTACCCTCACCGTCCGGCGCGATGAGATCCGCCATCGCGGCCCAGGACCCGATATCAGACCAGCCGCAAGACACCGGAATGCAGGCAATATTTTCGGCCTTTTCCATGATCGCGTAATCGATGGAGATCGCAGGCGCCGTCGCAAAATCATCCTTTGCGATTTCGATGGTCCTGGTCTCACCGTTGACGCCGCGTCGGGCATGTTCGAGCGAAGCCTGCACGGAATTGAAGATTTCCGGCGCGAAATGCTGCATTGCTGCGAGCATGGTTCCTGCTGTGAAACAGAACATGCCTGAATTCCAGAAGTAACGGCCGCTTTCGACATAGGCCTGTGCGGTTTGTGCGTCAGGCTTTTCGACGAAGCGTAGCACGTCGGTGCCTTCGGCCTCGATATAACCGAAGCCGGTTTCCGGATGATCCGGGACGATACCGAAGGTGACGATACGGCCGGACTCAGCCATCTGCCGTGCATTTGATACGGCTTCCGCAAATGCCGCCTCGTCCTCAATCAAATGATCGGCGGGCATGACAAGCAATGTCGCATCCGGGCCGTAAGTCGCTGCGGCATGGAGCGCGGCAACTGCAACTGCGGGTGCCGTATCGCGCCCGAGTGGCTCCAGCAGAAACACATTGTCGACTTTGGGCGCCTTCGCATCTGCATAGGCATCAAGCGTCAGGAACAGGAAGTCACGGTTGGTCACTGTGAGGATGTGGTCCACACCGTCGAGCTGGGCCGCGCGCTTGTAAGTCTTGCCGATCAGAGTGCTGCCATCGGGCAGCTCAATGAATGGCTTCGGGTGCGCATCGCGCGAAAGCGGCCATAATCTGGAACCGGAACCGCCGCTGATAATGACAGGAATAAAGCTCATTGCTCAGTTGTCCTTCGTTGCGTTGCGGGCGATGGCAAGTCCCGTTTCCAGAAGCTTCGCTGCCTGGCTCTCATCTGAAGCTTCCACATAGCATCGCAGTTCCGGCGCGTTACCGGAAGCGCGATAATGGATTGCGTTGCCTGAATGAAAGAAGAGTTTCATACCGTCGACTGTTTCGGACCGAACAATCGGATCATCCATCTGAAACAGTTCGTTTCGTGTCATGTCATTTTTGAGCCGGGACAAGAATGCGAGACTCTTTTCCTGCGGGATATTCTGGAGCCTGTCGCTAAGAGCAAAACGGAAATGAAAGCGGGCTGCGATTTCAGATAATGGCTTCCCAAGCTCTTTGATGGAGCCAAGGCAGCCGAGAATTGGCAGCAACGCATCGCGGGTCGGAAGCGCAGTCAATGTGCGATTGTCCCGTCTGGTATCAGTACCCAGCAACACGCCACCATTGGCTTCGAAACCGAGAACCGCCTGTATGCCCTCGTCGATGGCCTGCGTCATGCCTTCAATGACATAGGGCGAACCCACACGGGTTCTGATGACACGATCAAAACGCTCTTCGAGAGCAGAATTGGATGTAACCGGCGTCACGATCGTTTTGACGCCAAGCCAGCTCGCGGTAATCGCCCCCACCAGATCGCCCCGAACGAAACGCCCTTTCTCGTCCGCGATCAACGGACGGTCGGCATCTCCATCGGTGGAAACGATAGCGTCGAAGCGGCTTTCCTTTGCCCACTGGTCGAGAAGTTCGATGTCTTCCGAACGAAGGGCTTCTGTATCGACTGGCACGAACACATCGGATCGACCGAGCGGCATCGCTTCGGCGCCAAGCTCGGTCAGGATGCGGACAATGAGATCGCGTGCCACAGACGAGTGCTGATAGACACCAACCCGCAACCCCTGAAGGTTTTGAGGTCTCACGAAACCAACATAGCGCTCCACATAGCTGTCGATCGCATCATCACTCTGGCGCGCATTACTCAGATGACGAAAGGCAAGATTTTCTGGCAGAGCGGCATAGACCGCACTGATGGCGCTCTCATCGTTCTTGTCGATTTCGCCGTCATTGCGATAGAATTTAAGCCCGTTGCGATCATCCGGGATATGGCTGCCAGTGACCATGATGCTCGGCGCTTGCTGAGCGATCGCATAATAGCTCAGGGCCGGGGTCGGCAGAACACCGCAATCGACCGGCTGAAAACCCGCATCTTCGATTGCCGCCATGCAAAGTGTAGCAATAGCCGGACTGGACGGGCGAAGGTCACGACCAACGAAGACCTTGTCGCCCTCGTGAAGCTTTCCGGCTTTCGACAACATTCCAACGAAAGCAAGAGAATAGGCATAAGCGGGCAAACCATTCAGTTCGTTTGCCAGTCCCCTCAGACCGCTGGTGCCAAATTTAAGCGATGTGCCGCTCATGCTTTCCGCCAAATCTTTTCCAATGTCGAAGAGACAGCCCCTGCGAGCGCCTCCCAGCTCAAAAGCCCTATCATCATCTTATAATGTGACCACGAAAACTATCATTCCCACAATGGTGCAATCATATGCACCTTATTGCTGGTGATAATCCGTATATGCAGGCAATTTCAAATCCTTAACGTCGTCTGAGTTAACAATTGCTGTTTTGTGCCCGCTGGCGGAACTATTGCCACTACAAACGCAAAACGCGACACCGATCACTGAACGATGCCGCGTTAAAAAAATTCACCTACCAGAATGCTATACGAGTCTGCTCACGACATCCCGCAATGACGATTGCCAATGCGGTGCCGACCAGTTGAACACCTTCCGGAATTTGGCAGTCGACAGGCGTGAATTGGCAGGACGTGCAGCCTTGGTTGGGTAATCGGCTGTAGTGATATCCGTAACACTTGCGGTTGGCCCGCCAAGCTTGGCGCTTTCATCGAATACGGCACGCGCGAAACCGCTCCAGTTCGTGTCACCCGTACCAACCAGATGATAAACGCCATAGGTGGAGAAGTCCGGCGTTGCCGCCAGATGATCCGCCACCTGAATAATCGCATCAGCAATATCAAGTGCGCTGGTCGGATTGCCCTTCTGGTCAGAAACGACTGAGAGAGCGTCGCGTGTTTCAGCAAGCTTCAGCATCGTCTTGACGAAATTCTTGCCAAAGGGACTGTAAACCCATGCCGTCCGCAAGATGATGTGCCGTGGATTGGAAAGCGCAACCAGACGCTCACCCTCAAGCTTGGAACTTCCATAAACGCTGCGAGGCCCGGTTTTATCCGCTTCGACATATGGTCCTTCGGCATCACCGGCAAATACATAATCCGTCGACAGGTGGATGATGGGAACGCCACAAATCTTCGCCGCCTCGGCAACGGCTTCGGCGCCCGTTGCATTCACCGCGAAAGCCAGTTCGCGCTCATCTTCAGCCAGATCTACTGCCGTATAGGCGGCAGCCGAGACGACAAGGTCGGGCTTGATCGCGGCAATAGCGGTTTGCACTGTTTCAGGCTTTGCCAGATCCAGTTCCGGACGGCCCAGCGCGATCACTTGCAAATCCGGACGTTGAGAGGCTTTCTCAAGTAGGCTCTGGACAACCTGCCCTTCCCGCCCGGTTACCAGGATTTTCATGCCTTGACCTCTTTGGCAGGCGTGCTGCCAAGACGCTCGCCCGCATAGGTGCCGCTGCGGATCGGCTCCCACCACCAGCCATTGTCGAGATACCACTGAATGGTTTTTTCCAAACCGGTCTCGAAAGTTTCCTGTGGCTTCCAGCCCAGTTCACGCTCGATCTTCGAAGCGTCAATCGCATAACGACGGTCATGACCGGGACGATCCGTCACGAAGGTGATCAGGTCGGCATAGCTCTTGCCGCTTGCACGTGGCCGCTTCTTGTCGAGAATGGCGCAAATGGTTTCAACCACATTCAAATTGGTGCGTTCTGCGCGCCCACCGATATTGTAGCTTTCGCCCAGTTTGCCTGTGGTTGCGACCAGTGCCAGAGCACGGGCATGGTCCTCGACATAGAGCCAGTCACGTACGTTTGCCCCCGCCCCGTAAACCGGCAGCGGCTTTTCATCGAGTGCGTTGAGGATAACAAGCGGGATCAGCTTTTCGGGGAAATGGAACGGCCCATAATTGTTCGAGCAATTGGTCAGCACGACCGGCAGGCCATAGGTTTCATGCCATGCACGCACCAGATGATCGGACGCAGCTTTCGAAGCCGAATAAGGCGACGACGGCTGATACGGAGTTTCTTCCGTGAAAATGCCGCTGTCGAACGGCAGATCGCCAAACACTTCGTCCGTCGAAATGTGATGAAACCGGAAAGCCGACTTGCGCGGCTCAGGCAGTTCCCGCCAATAGGCAAGTGCAGCATTGAGCAGGCGGAACGTTCCAACAATATTGGTCTCGATGAACGCACCCGGACCATCGATAGAACGGTCCACGTGGCTTTCAGCCGCCAAATGCATGACCACATCGATTTCATTGTTGCGCAAGGCTTCCAGAACACCGGTATCATCGCAGATATCAGCCTCAAGGAAGCTGTAATTCGGATAGTTTTCGATTTGACGCAGCGAGGCCAGATTTCCCGCGTAAGTCAGTTTATCGAGATTAACGACATTGATCTTTGGATCAGACGCAAGATGACGGCACACAGCAGAACCAATGAAACCTGCGCCACCCGTGACAAGAATATTCATATCATTCCTCAAGAAAAAACTTCTGCATTGGCGAGCAGCGGCGCTTTCTCATCCTTCGCAGACAATTGCACACCGCTTTCTGGAATCGGCCAATTAACGCCTATCGCAGGATCATCAAAGCGGATCGAACGATCATACTCCGGCGCATAATAATCAGACACTTTATATATAACCTCTGTGTCCTCTGTGAGTGTGATAAAACCGTGAGCAAAGCCTTTCGGTACCAAGATCTGGTTCCATTTTTCATCCGAGATTTCCAGTGCGATCCACTTTCCGAACGTCGGCGCACTTTTGCGGATATCGACCACAACGTCCAGAATTGCACCCCGCGTAACACGAACCAGCTTATCCTGTGCAAATGGTGGCAACTGGTAATGAAGACCGCGTACAACCCCCTTGGCAGCCGAATAGGAGTGGTTATCCTGAACAAAACTGAAGTCAATGCCCGCATCACTCAGCGCATTGGCCTTATAGGTTTCGGAAAAGAACCCACGATCGTCACCGAACTTTCGTGGAAGTATCTCAAAAACACCGTCTAAACCTAAAGGGCGGACTTGCATCAATCTTTTCCTAACTCAGCAACACGGCGGCGTAAATAAGCTGCATATTCGGTTTTACCAAGCTTGGCCGCGCGCTCCAGCACAGCTTCACTGCTCAGCCAGCCTTTATCCAGACCGATTTCCTCAGGGCAGGCTATCTTGATACCCTGTCGCTTTTCAATGGTCTGAACAAATGATGACGCTTCGTGAAGGCTGTCGTGAGTACCTGTATCCAGCCAAGCATATCCACGCCCGAATCGCTGAACGTTTAGCGCTCCACGTTCCAGATACACGTTATTGACGGTGGTGATCTCCAGCTCGCCACGGGCGGACGGTTTGATCGAACGCGCGATATCGACCACTTGATTGTCGTAGAAATAGAGACCGGTAACAGCCCAATGAGACTTCGGTTTTTCCGGTTTCTCTTCAATCGAAATTGCCTGACCTGTCTTGCTATCAAATTCTACCACGCCATAACGTTGCGGGTCTTCTACGCGATAAGCAAAAACAGTACCTCCGCTCATTGGCTGGCAGGAGAGTTGCGACAAGTTCGAAAGGCCGTCACCAAAGTAGATGTTATCACCGAGGATCATAGCCACACTATCGTCACCAATGAACTCTCTACCAATTATGAAAGCTTCGGCTAAGCCGTTAGGGTGCGCCTGTTCGGCATATGAAAAATTCACTCCGAACTCACGGCCATCACCGAGTAATTTCTGGAACAGCGGCAGGTCGTGTGGTGTTGAAATGATCAGAATATCCTGAATACCCGCCAGCATTAGTACGCTTAGCGGATAATAGATCATTGGCTTGTCATAAATCGGGAGAATTTGCTTGGAAACAGCTATGGTCAGCGGGTAGAGTCTCGTTCCGCTGCCTCCTGCGAGTACAATGCCCTTCATATGGTTTCGCTTCCTTGCATCTTACGATCTTCACTCTGTCTAATGGGTACATCAGCATTAACATTATGGTTTCGTTCTGACTATACGAACCTAAAAAATCCTTGCCGAAAAAGAATTGATAATCCATGTGTCTGACGCCAATCGGATAGCCTTTGGATTACCGTAGAACAGTCTTAATATACCGATATCATTATGAGGCATATCCATGAATAATTGTGTTTCCAGTCTAAATCAAAAACGATCGTTAACGATATCAATCGTGACATATTATCCAGATATCGCAGAACTTAGGAATACGTTGGACAGCCTGATTCGCGCTCTCAACAAAATAGACTTTGACGACTTTTCATTAGTTATAATCGATAATTCCGATTTGGATTCAGTTTCGTCACTTCTAACAAAATATTACGCGAAACTACCGTGGCGCGTTATTCACGGACACGGAAATATCGGTTTTGGGCGTGGACACAACCTCGCTTTGAAAGAAATGGGGAACTTTCATCTTATTCTCAATCCCGACATTGAGCTCCATTCAGACACAATCATGAACGCAATCGAGTTCATGATTGCCAACCCGCGTTGCAGCCTAATTACACCGTATGCCCAATGGCCAGATGGAGAAAGACAGTATCTTTGCAAACGCTATCCAGCAATTTTTGATCTCATGTTGCGGGGCTTCGCAACAAAACGAATTCGTTTCCTCTTCCGAAGGCGATTAGCTCGCTACGAGATGCAACAGCAAACTCAGGATAAAGTTTACTGGAATCCCCCAATAGTAAGTGGCTGCTTTATGTTTTTTAGGAGCAGCACCTTAGAAAGGGTTAACGGATTTTCTGACGACTACTTCCTATACTTTGAAGATTTCGACCTGTCTCTAAGAGTACATGACTTTGGAGATATCGCATATGTGCCGACGGTACGCATCGTCCATGCGGGCGGCCATGCAGCAAGAAAAGGACTATGGCATATACAGAATTTCGTTAGTTCCTCATTTCGATTCTATAAACGGCATGGAATAAAATTGCTTTAAAACCGGAATATTTAACTTGTAGCGGTTTTTCCAGAGCCATTCAAATTATTTACGATCTGACGACAAACTAGGTGCTTCGAACTACCAGCCTACTCAGGTATCAAGGGTAAGCACTGTTGGAGACCACGTATAATAGTTTTAACCAGTTAGTTACCGGACATCTGTAACGCCAAACGCTGGTCTTCGATGACTGTCAAAATACCCGATTCCAACGTCACTTTGGGCTTCCAGTTGAACTCGGTCATTGCTTTCGTGATATCTAGCACACTCACCGAAACATCTAACGACCGCGCTGGTCGATAGTTTACACTTACTTTTCGCTCCAGTGCTTGCTCAATAGAACCCACAATTTGGTTAAGGCTCCGTCCCGAACCGCTCCCGATGTTAAAGAGTGTTTCGTCACCTCGGTACTCGACTGCGGATGCAATCGCAGCGGAAACGTCGTTTATATGAACATAATCTCTGACCACATTTCCATCTCCCCATACTTCAATTGGCTCTTCAGTTAGGGCCCTATGCACAAAAACGGGAATAGCACCTTGGATTCCAGTGCCAAGTTGTCCCGCACCATATGGGTTTGAAAGCCTTAGTACGACAGCCTTCATATTATGAAGTTCATTATAGAGGTGGCAATATTTCTCTATCGCTAGCTTCACGATACCATAAGATGATCTCGGATGAGTGGGGTGGTTTTCGTCTATTGGCGTGTATATTGGGTTACCATATACTGTACCACCCGACGATAAAAATACTAACTTGCCCACCTCTAGTTCGCGCATAGATTCCAGGACTTGAAGTGATCCTATAAGATTCGAACTAACGTCATAAATCTTATCAGCATTGGACGTGGCTGGCAAAGTTGTAGTAATTAAATGAATGCAGGCATCGCAACCAGTTAACGCCTCCAATATTACCTTTCTATCTAAAAAGTCTCCTGCGATAAAATCGATATTGTCCGACGTACCGAACATGGTGATTATTTCGCGTTCATTTGGAACTCGTCTATCAAAGACTCGAACTGAGTAGCCACCTCTGATCAGTGTCTTGACAGTATTCCGCCCTAAGAATCCTAGACCGCCTAAGACTAATATTTTCCCCAACCTCATCTTATTTCCCTTACAAAGGCTGATTAAAAAATACCGGAGCTTCTAACCCCTGATAGTCTAGCGCAATAAACTTACGAGCCGCCCGAAGAGCCTCCCCGATGGTAACATCCATATCCAAGTAACGATATGTAGCGAGCCTACCCATGAATGAAACATTTTTCTCTATTCTCGCGAGCTCGATATAATCTGACAGTACGCTCTTCTCTTCCACAAGGCGAATGGGATAATAGGGAGTGTCATTTGGCCTGCAGTAACTACTATACTCGTGAAATATAACCGTCTGGTCAAACGTTTCCCAAGGCGCGAAGTGTTTGTGCTCAGTGATGCGCGTATAAGGAACATGCTCTTCAGGATAGCTCATTACCGCACAACCCTGGTAATCACCTTGATGACGACTTACCTCGAATCGAAGAGTTCTGTAACCTAACCGCCCTGCTGCGTGATTGAACCACGCATCCAAGGGGCCTGTATAAAAGACGTGATCGAAGTTTGCCGCATCTATTCTGTTAAATGCTCGACCCAACTGAAGATCAATGTTCGGATGTCGTAAAATTTGTTCAACGAGTACGGTGTACCCCTGTTTCGGAATTCCCTGATTCTTATGATTAAAATAGTTATCGTTGTAATCGAATCGAACTGGGAGCCGCTTTAAAATCGACGCAGGAAGAACAGAAGGATCAAGGCCCCATTGTTTGATGGGGTAGCCACGGAAGAAGGCATCATACAATTCCCTTCCGAGATATTTCAGGGCTTGATCCTTAAAGCTCTTAACCTCCTCAATCGGCTCGCTAATGGTCTCAATGAACCGCCGAGCCTCACTGGGAGAGAATGTACGATTAAAAAACTGATTGATCGTAAGTAGGTTTATGGGGAGACTGAACACACGGCCGCCGGTTGTGGCCTTAACCTGACAAATATACGGGGCAAAATCAGCATATTTATTGACGTAAGACCACACTTCTTCGTCGTCAGTATGAAAGATGTGCGGACCATGAACGTGTACCATTACCCCTGTTTCAGGATCTCTTTCGGTATGGCAGTTCCCAGCGACATGGTTGCGCTGCTCAAAAACGGTTACATAATACCCCTTCTCAGCAAGTTCGCGAGCTACCACCGCACCGGTGAATCCAGCACCAACAATTAGAATCTTTTTTTTCATTATCGTATCGCCTGTGAAACTCGCGTAGCAAATGGGAGAATGGTTCGCTGCATGGAACTCGGCAGCATTAGCCACCCTCGACGCAAGATACGCCATCTCAAACTAGGTTTGCGGTTTAACGTCGGCTCCTCTGATGATGGAACACCAAATAGCGATGCAGAATTGCTTATGTACTTCTTCAGAACAGGCTCATACCAATGAGTTCTACGAAGATAATACCAATAGTGGTGCCCAAAGGGATGACTATCATTGATCCACGGTTTAAATTGACCAGCGAAGTGAATAATGTAGGGCGACTTAATTGATTCTTCATACGTTTTCAGCTCATCGGCCTTTAGATATTGCAGGCTATCGTCATCCAAATAAAGACTATTCCATTTATTATCTATGAATAGGACATCATCCAATAGATGCTTATTTAAAACATCTTGATCCAAGAACCAATATCGATTATCTGCCAAATCCTGCTTAAGCGAAGATGAATAATTCTTTGAACGCATACTTTTAAGATCAAATAGGATAGTGCCCGCTTGAAAGTAATCATCATAGCTGCTTCCCATTCCCAAATATTCATAAAGATATATACTCGCAACCTTACCTCCTGATTCCGCGATAGACGGAATTCCGCGTGCGGTAAAGGTTCTCATTACTAAATCTTGAACTGCTGCTATAGATTTTCCTTGTAAATCAGTTTTATAGATATCTGCGAGATCAGCCAGAACAATCATGTCCGTATCGATAAACAGTACCCGATCGTAGTCATCGAGCAGATCTGGAAGCATCAACCTGTAAAAAGTACTTCGCGTGAAATAAGAATGCGTGTTAACGGCAAGAAACTGTCTAGACATATCAATGAAGGTTATGCGGCCTTCTTGCTCATACGATGATGGTATGTTGCTGAGCAGCCTACGCTCGTCCGCACTCAGCCCTCCATCTAGGACAATAAAATCTAAGAAAGACTTTTCGTGTGCATTATCAAAAACAGAATGAATGAGAGCAGCCAAATGGGGCAAATACGCCTTATCTGACGAAGCAACAACCGAAGTTACTGGCAAATCGGTGATCGGTCGCCTTGGTCCAACTGGATCAGGAGCTGTTTCCTTCACAATTACCAAGCGAAGCTCTTTAAAGCGGAGTTCTGGTTGTTGTGCCTTCTTTTTCAGGAAAAACACCGTAAACAGACGTTCAGCGAGAAATCCTACGGCACGTTTAGCTTGCGGAGAATACCCTGCGGTATCGATCCGATCATCGAGAGCCTTCAATATCGGAAAAAGCCATTCGCAATACTCCAAAAACAGTGCCCGATTGAAAACGAATATATTGCACGGATAAAGCGTTGAACCTTTCGCCATCCTTTTAAAGAAAATCTTATCGCTGGGATAAAGCTCAGAAATAATCTGTTCGGCCAATCGAAAATCTTTGATATGATGATGGGGAGAAGCGCGATATTGCTCCTCCACAGACCTATGACCAACTTCGTTTAGATTTATTCCCTTAGAAATGACCCCATCATATTCCGAAAGGGTTTCTTGGATTCGTTTTTCGGTTAAGCCGAAATCATCAAGAAAATCCCCATCAAAATTCTCAACTATGACCCCATGGAAGGTGTCGGTAGAACGATCAATGTCTGAATTAAAATCTAAGAATCTGCGATAATGCATAAAACCTAAATAATCAGACTTCAGGTCATTCTTCCAAGCCCAGTATGTCCCGGTCAACTCGCAGAAAGAAGGGTTTTTCGATGATATATTATCTCCCGTATCGTCGCCCAACATATTCAAACGATTGTTATTAACGGCCCGTCCTACTTGGATCGGTGTCAAAATTGTATTTGACACAATACGAGCATCCGAGAAATAGTTAACGTAAATTTTGATCACAGTGTTGGCATCTTAAGTTGAAGACCAGCGTCCCCGAGTTGGCGACAGCTTATCATTGACGTTGGCGATATTTTCTAAGCTAATGTCAATCGCATAGTTACGATCAGCAATCAATGAAGTTATAAGAAATCGCAACAGCTCATTCCCAAGTGAGCGTTTAGAGCTTGTTCGTTTCTTCACAGTTTGGCGCATATTGCTAAGCGGACTTCAGCCTCGATTATGTCGCGACCGGCTGGAGTTGCCCCTTAAAAACCGGACACTTTCGGGATTGAGCATTTCGGCTCAGGAACTCTCGTGGAGATTGATATCCTAAAGCTTTATGCGGGTGAAGATTATTGTAAGCGGCAAGCTGAGGCCGTTCAGTTAGCGTAGTTCCACGGCATGAGCGCGTCGATTTCGCTGCTCGGCCGGCCACTGGCGATCCGCTCGAGCGTTTGCGTGAGCCAGGCGAGCGGATCAACGTTGTTCATCTTCGCAGTCTGCAGCAGCGTCGCGATGGTTGCCCAGCTCCTTCCGCCGCCGTCTCTGCCGGCGAAGAGTGAGTTCTTTCTCGTGATGGCCTGGGGCCTGGTTGCTCGCTCGACGATGTTGGAGTCGAGCTCGATGCGGCCATCAGCCAGAAAGCGCTCGAAGATGGCGCGACGCGAGATCGCGTAGCGGATCGCCTCGGCGAGCTTCGATTTGCCGGAAATCCGCGGCAGGGTCTTCTGCCAGAGGGCGAAGAGCTCGGTGACAATCGCGGCGGAGGTTTGCCGACGCACCGCGACACGGGCGTCAGGGCTTTGGCCGCGCACGGTCTCCTCGACCTGCCACAGCTTCGCCATCCGCTCGACCGTCTCCGTTGCGACCTTTGAGCTTTCCGCGACATGCAGTTCATAGAACTTCCGCCGGCTGTGCGACCAGCAGCCTGCCAATGTGACGCCGTCGTTGCCGCTATCGGAGCGGACCAGCTTGTTGTAGGCGGCATAACCGTCGACTTGCAGGATGCCGCGATAGCCGCTCAGATGACGGGCGACGCACTCGCCGGCTCGACTGTCCTCGAAGCGATAGGCCACCATCGGCGGACCGCTGCCGCCAAATAGTCGGTCATCCCTGGCATAGGCCCATAGATAGGCTGTCTTCATCGATCCGGAGCCGGGAGCAAGGGTCGGCAAGGTGGTCTCGTCGGCGAAGATCCGTTCGGCCTGCTTGATCTTATCGAAGAGGTAGTCGGCGAGGATCTCCAGCTCGAACCCGAGCTTGCCCATCCATTGCGCCATCAGCTTGCGGTCGAGCTCGACCTTATCGCGGGCGTAGATCGCCTCCTGTCGGTAGAGTGGCAGGCCATCGGCATACTTGGAGACGGCAATCTGCGCCAGAAGCGCTTCCGTCGTGACGTGCTCCCAATAAATTAGGCCATTCAGAACTGGAATTTTCCACTTATGATCCCTTATCTGGGAGAAGGAGAGTTCCATGAAGGCATCGAAGTTTTCAGAAGCGCAGATTGCATTCGTTT